>Ga0070747_1000686_pt1 | contig 16395 bp, 24 predicted proteins | sample VirMetDEL_Mar_31_FD_77321 | JGI IMG/M metagenome (GOLD analysis project Ga0070747, IMG submission 77321) | Aqueous microbial communities from the Delaware River and Bay under freshwater to marine salinity gradient to study organic matter... | ecosystem: Environmental > Aquatic > Marine > Coastal... | reverse complement strand
AGAGGAAGCCGACGGGAAGTTGGTGGGTATGGCGTCCAAGGACGCTGCTATCGACATCAACTACAGGCTTGGCATGAGGTACTACAAGCCAGAAGACGGTACCGAGGCTACGCTAGAGGAGACCAAGAAGCAGCGTGCCGAGAACTCCTACGAGTCTATCTTCATGCAGACGCCTGAAGCTAGGCAAGCTGGACGTAGAGGAGAGGCCGCCGAGCAGAAGGTGGGTGATGTAGTGTCGCGGTATGAGTTTAAGCCTAACGGAAGCCTTCGTAATGCCGAGCTGGCGAACGAGCTTCGTCGCAACCTGAAGCGATATGGTTTTGGAGTCAAGCAGTTTGGCACACGGATGGACGATATCCATATCGTAAACCCAGATACGGGACGCAAGGTCGACCCCAAGAAACTTATTGAAAAGAGCCGGGTCGAGACGGAAGAAGAGAGGTTGGAGCAGGAAGAGTTCCGTGACGAACAGCGTGCCCGAGAGCTGGCCGAGCGGGAACGGGAGCTATTTGAAACAGAAGAGGCACCATTCCTTGAGACCATCTTTCCGGAATCGGACCTCGGTGCCGCCGAGCAGAAGGACGACCTTGATAAAGGACCGACTGAGCTCGACCGCCTCGTGGCATATGCCAAGGAACGTGGATACTCCAACGCCGCTATCCTCCTCTCTCGTCCCGAAGCGCAAGCTGCTATCGACGCATACGAAGAGGCTGAGAAACGTATGCTCAAGGAACTCAATGGTGTCATCAAAAAGACACGGGGTCGCATCGACTCTAGTCCCGAGCGGGTTCTCGAGAGCGCACTAGGATACCTGCAAGGTTCCAAGTTCTACGCAGACGCCACCGATGTAGGCAGGGAACTGATGGTGCGTGGCCTTAGAGAGAAGCTGGGTCTGAAGGAGAAGCGTGCCCCGTCGGCTAAGCGGATTGTCTCTGGACCCGTCGAGCGTATCACGATTACTGTACGGGAAGCCCTGAACAACCAACTCAAGTCCGAAGCCCGTGGCGCTAGGGCCGCTGCGGCGGCGTCTAAGGCGGTACTGAAGCAGATGGCTGCCGACATCACAGAGTTGCAGCGCGAGGGGAAAATTACTTCCAAGCAGGCCGCGACGGTTATCAGGAAGTTTGCCTCAGTAAACGTATTCAACCCCGTTGCCGTAGACAACTTCCTCGACTACATGGCTAAGGTGTTTGCCGACGCAGAGTATGCCAACGATATCGCGAAGCTCAGGAAGAAGATACCGAGTGCAAAAAAGGGAGCTAAGAGAAAACTGGGTCGACAACCACAACTGATATTCGATATCCTTACTGTATTGGCTATCGACCCGACCCGTATCCCCGTCGACGTGCTACCTGAGTTTAGCAAACTGGTTGAAATCCTGAGTAAGAACAAGTCGGTACTTGCGTTGCCCGACATCCAAGACTTGACGTCTAGTGTCTCGTCCATCCTCGATGCCGTAAACCAAGAGCAGTCGCTGGCCGATGAGCTCGCCGATATCTTCGAAGCGTTTGAGGGTAAGGTCTCAACAAAATCGGGTGGTGTCAACTTCAGCGAGACCCTAAAGGCTATGGTGTCTGCTAACGTCATTACCGAAGCTGACGCTACGTTGATGCGTAAGTACAAGAGCGACATTGTAGATACCACGCGGGCAAAGAAGACCGACGAGCAGCTTGAGACCGAGGCCGAAGAGATGCGGTCTATCATCAAAGACTCTACGGTCAATGTTAACCGCCTTGGAACCCGTCTCGATAGGGATGCGGCACGGAGGTTTGAGAAGTTATTGGGAACAAAGGCTGTCGATGAACTCAATAACAGGCAGCTAGAGAACCTGTTACGAGTAATCGATAACATCAACAACGGGTACCTAACCCACTCGGCTCAGCTTGCTATCGAAAGGATGGAAGCCAAGAACCGTGGTCGCGCCATGAGCAAAGCACTCGAGGGGGCTAAGCTGAATAGCATACGGGAAATCGGTGGCTACCTAACTAACGTAAAAGACGCAAGGCTAGGAGCTATCGTGCGCAACCCGCTCGAACTCATCGACCAAGTGTTTGGGAACTTCAAGACCACGCCCATCTACGACGCCACTTTCCGGCCTATCGCTGAGGCAGCGGCGGCCATGATGACCGAGAAGGGAAAGATTGGTGAGCGTCTGGCTAAAGCGCAGGAGGCGGTAGCGAAATCGCACAAGCGCGACCCCAATGCCGTGGTGCGAGCCAAGTATCTGATGACGACGTACCTGTTGCAACTAGAGCATGAGTCCAACCCCGGTAACAATACCACCCCCTCGGCTATGGCGTTCCTCAATGCCACCATTACTGCGCAAGAGGATGGTAAGACCACCAAGTACAACAAGGCTGACATAGGAATCCTAAAGGGTATCATAGACAAGTACGCCAAGGGCGGGGAGATTGATGCCGAGGCTATATACAGCGACTTCAATGCGGCGGAGAAGGGCGCCCTGAAAACCATTCAGGACATCAACATCGAGCTTACTCCTAAAGCTGAGTTTGCATCTGCTGTTATCCGTGGTTCCGCTATCGAGCCCGTACTCAATTACTTGCACCATAGTGTGCTTACTGACGAGACTATGCGTACAGACAAGACCGATGCGTTGCGTTTGTCTGAAGCATACAACCAACGCATGCGACCTTCGACGCGTGCGAAGACGTTTATTGAGCGGACACCCGGAGCCAAACCCCTTGAGTTTGATATCATGGCTTCGGTAAATCGCGGTGTAAACCAGACGCTTACCGACTTCTATCTTACCGAGCCCATCCGTACAGCACGTAAGGCGCTAAAAGAAACGAAGACGGACAACAAGGAGGTGCTTCGCTCTATCACCAATGCCGTAGACGGGGCAGTACGCAATGCGCTGGAGCGGTCGGTGACGACGAGTAACCTTGCGGAGAAGGCGCTCGACTTTGTGTCGCGTCAGGGATACCGCACCATGCTTGCCAGCATACCGAGGTTTGCGTCGGAGCTTATCTCGAACCTGAGCTACGTGGCTTTGGCTGACCCCGCCGCCTTTGAGCAGGGCATCAAGTACCGCGACTACTTCGGTGTCGATGGCGCCGATATTATGACCAACGTAGGTAGCGCACAGACAAAACGGGTGTACCCATCTGAGAGGCTGAGCGGACGTATGGTCGACACCTCCATCATGTCTGGCAACATGGGGTCAACTACATCACGGGCTGGACGCGACGTAGAAAACTCCGTAAGGCAGGCTATGAACTATGCAGGTGCATATCCCGGAGCCGTAGCCACTATCGCCGACACACTTATCTCTACCCCAGATAAGCTGATTATGCGCCCGCTTTGGTTCGGAGCCTTTGCCAAGGCGTTCAAGGCTGAGACGGGGCAAGACGTGGACTACGACGCCATAGCTCAAAACGACGAGGCGTATATGACCGAGTATGCTGAGGCTATCGAAGCAGCCAAGCGGGATGCCGACCGCGTTTCCTCCCAAGCGGGAGCTACCGACAACCCCTTTATGGGGATTCAAAAGGGGAAGTCTAAGTCGGAGATGAAGCCACTGATGCAGACCCTGCGCATCGCAAACAACTTCATGTCGCGATTCATCATCTATGAATTCACGGCGGCACGGACAGGAATCAAAGCGGCGGTAGGCAACGGGACGCTCACTCAAGAGCAGGGCGTACGTCTGTTTTTTGCCGTGCTGGCACGGATGACGATGTACTCTCTGCTGACCCCCATCCTCAGTGATATGTTCACCTCTCTCTTTGCTGATGTTCCAGAGGAAGATGAGGACCCCGAACAACTGTTCGCTCGCGCCCTTACCTCTGGCCTTACGACTATGGCAAGTGGCGTAATGGGTCAGATAGGTCGCATACCAGTAAACTACGGTATCGAAACCATCAACGAGAAGTACCTTGACTTCCTGCGCAACGGAGAGTACGACCCCTACGACGACTACCTCCAGTTCAATACCATACCTGACTTCAATCGCGGTACCGACTTCGCAGATTTCATGTTCCCACTCATGGGTGCGGGAGCCCCGATGGCGAAGACAGCCGAGCTAGGGCTCAAGACCATTGGGCGCGAAGGCAAGAAGCGTGCGACACAAGAGCGGTATGCGAGGGAGCAGATGCAGCGGCTTCCGTTGGAGGTACTCGGAAATCTCGGTCTGATTCCCTTCTACCGTGACGTGAGAAAGGTGCTTATGGCGGACATATACAAAGACCTATCCAAGAAAAACAAGAAGGGTGGAATTCAGGCTAACTAGACTAACCAATGCACGTCGACGAAGCGGACCTCGCAGTCGTCGTTGATGCAGCGCCAAGAGACCTTTAGGCCGGGGCCACTCTCTTCATCAGAGTCGTGGTCCCCGGTCCACATTAAGTTCTTTCGGCACTCTGGGCACTTCATAGTCCGTTGTATACCCTCTTGATTTTGGTGAGTGCATCGTCCTCGGAGCCTCGCTTGGTGCGCATACGAACCACGTCTAAGATGGGCTGTATCCTGCGGTCATAGCGCATCTGGTCCTTGATGTCCAGCAGTTCTCCCTTGACCTGTTCTAGCTCCGAGCGTATCTCCATATACTTCTTGCGAAGTTCGGGAGAAGAGTAGTAATAGACAGGGTCTTTGCCAGAGTAATCCTCACGGGCCATGACCATGTTCTTACGGAAGTTCTTGTCCGTCTCAAACAAAGCCTCGCCACGGTTTAAGTAGTGGATGATAGTGCTGTGGTCGCGACCGAGGATGCGGCCCACCTCGCTGGGCCCTAAGCCCTGCTCATTGATGAGCATAGTGAAACAGATGCGAGCGTCGACGACACTCCTCTTGCGGTTGCGGGCGAAGACATCGCCGTTGAAAATGATGAAGCAGATATCGGCAAGGCGACGCACCTGCTCAGGGTGATGGGGAATAATCATTGCATTAAAATTGTTTTGTCATTCATATGGTCGAGGTAGGTATCTACGTCGATGACAGAGAAGTCGAGGAGGATAATCATATAGTCCTCAACCTTGTAGTATTCTATTTGGTAAAACATCTCACCGCCAAGGCGGCCTGCCGCCAGCTGTGTGTTCTCTTCGTCGGAGGTGAAGGACTCGTAGGAGGAATTGACCTGACGTATGACGCGCACGCGGTCCATGGATGGCAACGCCATGATGGCATCGACAAAGTTCTCGTCCAGTTCGTATGACGCTTCAGCCTCGATAAACTTCTGTGAGTACTCCATGGTTCTTTAACTCTTTAAGACGGAACTCTTGCAGCTTAGACAGCTTTCCCTCGGGGCGCTTGACCTCAGAGAAGAGGACGCCGCACTCCGGTGGTATAGCGACGAGGTCAGGGATGCCGTTCTTATTGGTCTTGATAAGCTTGATGACATAGTATCCCTGCTCCTCAAGTTCCTTGATTCGGCGTGTCTGAATCTGCTGCTCCGTCATCTTACCTACAAGGTAATATCTAGACCTTTGAAATCAGTTCGCATAAAGGAATCAAGACAGCAATAGAGGTGTTGTTGTCACCCATTTTTTTAATGCTGCCACGGGTGTAGTAATCTCTTGCAATTTTTCTCAACCTCTCAGTGTCCATTATTAGTATGACCTCCTTGTTGTATCGTCCGTCAAAGACGAAAGCCCAGTAGTCGGCCTCGGTAGTCGCGATGCCAGAGGGCTTGCCACGGCTTTCATACTCGACGGCTATGTTCTGTGTCCTACCAATCCAACTGTCGGTCTTTACCTCTAGCGTCTTGTCCTCTAGTATTTTAGCTAGGTGTTCTTCTCCAATCTTCCCTCGACTTAAGTCGAACTTGAAGTCGTTGTTGTATTCCATTCCTTAAAGTGTTTTAGGGTATAGTCCTTCTTACTCGACACGGCCTTGTAAATCTTTGTCTCGATACCACGCTCGGAGAAGACCCAGTATATGTTACTCTCCGTGCGCTCCTTGGTCGTCATCCTATCCCGCGACTGCCAGTAGCTGGTAGCAGAGAAGTCGATGTTGTAGTAGACAAGGGCCGTAGCTTGGCGTAGGCTGATGCCCTCGCGCCCGCTGACAATCTGTAGGGCTATGCTCTTATCGCCCTCGTAGAAATCGTCAAGCTCGGTAGTAAGCTGGTCTCCATACACGTCTTGCAAAGCCTTGAGCTCAGCCTTGAACTTGTAGAAGATGGCAATCTTTTCTTCCTTGAATCTGTCGTAGATGAACTGAGCCTTGCTGTGGTCGAAGACCATGGCCTTGCCGCTCTCAAACTTCACCGTACCGGAGTACATCTGATGGAGCTTCTGCATGAGCTTGACCGGGGTATCGGCAAGCACGACCTCCTCCTTGCCATCGATGACGCGGTGCTTGCGTAGCTCACTGCACATGGCATAGGTGCGTGGCTCCATGGGTACGCGCAGGATGTGCTCGTTGAGTTGGCTCTTGAACCCCGCTTCCTTTTGGCTGAAGCTGATGGTGTACGGCTTCATAGCCTCAAGGATAGACGGCAATCCCTTGTCGTAGAAGTTCATCTTGAGGGAGTTGATGATGCGCTCACGCACGTCGACGTAGTCGTCACCAAAGCGGTAGAAGTTTTTGTACCGACGGAATGGGTTGGCCGTGATGCCATACACCTGATGGTACATCTGACTGTACGACTCCGGCGTAGGCGTACCCGACATAAGGATGACGTACCTCCCACGAACCATAGCCCGAACGTCTTTCGCCCTCTTGCTGGGCTTAGGGAAAGCACCGAGGGTATGGGCTTCGTCGATGATGATGAGGTCCCAATCAATCTTAGGAAGCTTATGCATGCTCTCGTAGTTGATGATGAACAGCTCATACGAGGGGCATAGCTTCATGCTGTCCTCCTTGATGCTACCCATGGCCTTCTTCTTGGTGAGGAAGAGGACCTTCTCCATTCCCATCTCCTCGGCAATAGACAGGGCCGTCAGGGTCTTGCCTGTACGCACCTCCATAGCGAGGTATACGAACTTGTTGAGGCCAAGAATCTGTTTGGCCTTAGCTACGATACTCTTCTGATAGTTCCTTAGTTCCATTTGATTTCGCTTTGCTCTTCTCCCTCGTGCTTGTTTCTGATGCGGAGCCAACGCCCCTCTCTATCGCGGCCCTCCTCGGGGGCTATGCCATACTCGAATAGGCAGTACGCCACGAGCCACTTGTAGAACTTCGTCCTCGAGATACTCTGCTTGGCATTGGGTGCGTAGTCGGGGTACTCTTGGATGAAGTCTATGTACACATCCTTCTTGTATAGCTTGATGTACGGCTCGAGGGTCTTGTTGCTCTCGCCACCGACGAAGCCGCACCACTCGATGAAGTCGTGGCTCGTCTCAGCACTGAGTTGCCTGATGCCAAGGTTGATGAACTGACTCTCGACGAGGCCCGTATTTAGGTATCCACTCAAGCACGACACCATATACCTATCGAAGGCGGCCCAATCGTCCTCGTCCCAGTCGGCGAAGAAGTGCTTCTTGAATTCCATCAGCGGGGTGCGCGTCTTATTGTAGTACTGGTGTAGCTCGAGCTCCCACTTGCGGCGGGCGAAGCTATTGCCAGCACCCTTGATGGCGTAGTTGGTGGTGATACCAATCTTCGGGGACCGCTCGAAAGGAATCTTGATGGCGTCTTTGTTCTTCTTCTCCAACGTCAAACCCTCTGTGACTACGCTGAATAGACGCTCGAAGTCAAAGTTCTTCTTCACATCATCGAAGCAAAGCAACTGAGTGTCAGCACTTACGAGCTGGTATGGGAAGCTACGCTCGAAAGCAAATGCCTTGCCGTCTATGACTACGAGCTTCTTCATCTGACTCAAGGCGTTCATGAACAGGCCCTTGCCCGTACCTCCCTCGGGGTTGTCGCTGATGACTTCGTCGTTGAGGATGACGGCGGGGCAGTAGCTGAGGTTCTTGTACCCGTGCATCATGTACCCGATGGTACTCTCCATGGTCAGCCTGCGGCTGTCGTCATTGGCGCAGATGTTACCGATGAATGCTCTGAAGTCAGAGTCGGAAGTTTCCCTATCGTCGAAGGTCCTGTCTATGATGTGGTCTTTCCATACGTACCCACCGAGGTCGATGTAGTCGATGGTATCGACGCCGTCAGGGGTGATGCGCACCGCGCAGTTGCGGTAGTATAGGTACGCGGTCTTGGCCGTGTCCTCCATGAAGTACACATCGATGGTGCTGAGTAGGGTAAGGAACTCCTCACGGAAGTATCGCACGGCATCGGCGAAGAAGTTGTATACGCTCTTGTCCTCGAGGTCGAGGAGGTAGCCGAGGATGAAGTCTTTTATCTCCTTCTCACTGGTGTGGTCGATGAGGTTGTTGGTGACCTTGACGAAGACGTAGTTCTTGCTGCCCTCCGGGGCGTACTTATAGAACCCGTTGTCTTCGAGGAACGTCTTGAAGTCGAGGGGGACAATCTTGATGACCCCCTTCTCAGACTTGGACCAGAACGTCTGCTCCTCGTTCTCTTTCTCTACGCGGTCGAGCACAGCCTCCACTACATCGCTCTCAACTGTGCCCTTTAGTTGGGAGCGGACTTCTTTTTTTGATACGCCACGCTTGAGCTGACCCTTGATGTGATTGATGCGGTCGCTGTCCTCGTAGTACTTGGTGCCGTGGTTGGCGGTGTTGCTGTACGCAGAGTCGAGGGTGCGGTCTATCTCTGCGGACTTGAAGTCGGACTGCTCAAACTGCCGCAAGACATGGGACGCAAGGCTCTTGTTGATACCGAAGTCATTGAACGCCATAGCCAACTTGTATACGTTGGCGTTGCGCTCGCCGTCTACCATGCCGTACTTCTTGGTCCACCACTTGACGAGGATATCGACGACCTTATTGTCATCGGTGATGGGGATGGTGGGAACCTCACGCTTGACATCCACCTCTACATAGTCTCGTTCAACGACACCTGCCCAAAGCTCGCTGTCTTCGTTGATGAAGATGAGCGGGTCGTAAGACTCGTAGCATACGCGGCTGATGTTCTTGCACGTGGTATCGAAGTGCTCAGAGTTAAAGTGTTTCTCTAACGCATTGAAGTAATTGGTATGATTGTCAGCGTCTTGAGGGATACGGACGAGGGCCTTGAGGCCATTGCCTGACGGCGAGGTGAAGACGGAGTAGACGTAGCGGTCCTTGGATAGGCGGTCCCGCTCGTCCTTCATCTCCTTCTTGGTTCCGTAGCCATCGAAGTCAAGGCATATGAATCCGCTGTGCTCCTGTATGGATGCATCGGAACGCTTGTTGAATAGGCCAGAGAAACACACCGCAGGTAGCTCCTTCTTGAGCTCGTTGCGGTTGGCTTTGTCGGTCTCCTTTCTGATGCGCAAGACCAAGTCTTTGGACGAACCATCCTTGATTCTATCAAGCACACACTTGACCGAACGATGGAAGGGAGTGTCCGTTTCCCTGATATTCCGGAAGATTGTGACGATTTGTGACATAACTGTGACGATTTAGACGTCGATATTTTAGGGTTAGTTTATTGATACTCAGTACGTGTGACGGAAATGTCGATTTTCTCTCACATATACGTAGGAGAAAGAGAAAGATAGAGTGTTCTCTCTCTCTCTATAGGGAAGAAAAAAAACGACATTCCGACATCATCTGAATCGTTGGACATGCAAAAGGCGGGGTGGATACTCAACCAAGTGTTGGTAGGTGTGCTCTGTTACCCAGCAGTTCCACTTCAACTTGGGCCTTACGAATCTGTAACGGTCTTCGACGGTCATGTCCTCCAAGGCGTTCTTGCGATATAGGTTGGCTATCTTCTTTAGAATCTGTACCCTCTTATCCAATACGCTTTGCAGATACGCCACAGCCATACCGTAGCATTCATCGTCGGTATAGTCGGCAGGGTAGTGGAGCCAATACCCGTATTCATCGCAGACGTTGCTGGGATGGTCACGCCACTTCTTGATGTGCTCGAAGACATCTTCGTACTTGCCGTAGTGGACGTTGTTGAGGACCCGGTCTAAGTCCGACAAACAGTGTTGACGCCAATCGGTTTCAACTCCACGGTCCTCATCCCAATAATAATTGAAGCTCATTCCGGGAGGCTGTCAAAGTTCTTGCTCTCAAGGTTGCGGTGAGCGTGGCGGAAGTCGTCGTTGGTCATAAGCGCGGCCCGCTTCAACTCGTAGTTGAGTAGGTTGGTACACTGCCCGACCAACTTCGCAGTGGCCGAGGCTTGGTTGACGTTTATCTCTGCGCTGTCGAGCTTCTCAAGCGTGGTGCACAGGACGTGAAAAAGGCTTTTTGTATTTACTGGTTTCATAGTTAATTGTATTTGTGTGAGAAAAAAAGAGGGAGGCAGTTGCCCCCCTCTCTCCCCGTCTGATGGAGTACGGGTGGTTAATCAGAACGGAGACTCTTCCTTTGGCTTCGGCTCCCATGTATCGAGCTCGAAGTAGTAGCGTCCGTCTTGGCTCTCCTTCATCTCGAAGTTGGTCCATCCCTTCTTGGCGTTTGCTTTAAGCATTTTGATGAAGTCGCCTTCCTCGCCGTCATCTTCAAATACCTTGATGCCAACCTTGGCTTTGATGAAGTCCGGTGCCTCTGCTTTAGGGGCTGTCCAATTCATTCCGGGTGCGTAGACCCTGTCTTTGTTATCACTCATAGTGTCTCTTGTATATAAAAGGTTTCGATGTTGTGTGTGGCATTGGCTCCGAAGAACCTGTCGTGGACCTCAAGGGCCCGTTCAACTTTATCCTTGCCACGTCGGATGAAGTCGTCACTTGGCTCGTACATACCCATCATACCCGTCTTCTTATCAATGGCGAAGAACACCAGCGGTACGCCGAATAGGCTTTGGTAGATGTAGCATTGGCTGTCGTAGCCATACTTTCGCGCCGACCATTTGAAGTCGTCGATGTTACCTGTCGTCTTGAGGTCGATGATGCGGTCAGTGCAGAGGATGTCTGCCTTGGCCTTGAACTGCCGACCCATGATGTCACCCACGATGGGTTCCTCATACTTGTTTCCTTCGTCACGGATGGCATCGAAGAAGTCGAGGTTGCTCATCATCTTCTCCACCAAGGCTTGGATGTCGACCATCTCCTTGCACAAGAGCATGAACTCTAAGCCGCGCTCGGCACACGCCTCCTTGTACACCTTGCTGTTGCGTGACGCCGTGTCTACACAATTGGTATCGGCGGCCTTCTCCGGCTCAAGGATGAGCTGATGGAAGAGGCGGCCCTTAGCAAAGGCAGGGTTGTCAGGGGTGGGGACACCAAACATGGAAGGGTTGTCAAGCAAGACCTTGATGTCCGAGTTGGACATGAACTGCCTGCCGACCTTGCCATAGTACTTGGCATCGTCGCGTAACTGCTCGATGATGTCGCTCATACGTTCTCCTTCAGGGCTTTCTTCACGTCAGCACTGACAGTGTACTTGGTGCGCAACTGCTTGACCAAAGTATCGAAGTCTTTGTCCTTGTTGGCCACCACATACTTGAGAACCTTAGACCAATTGTCGTCGTCGACCTCGAGCTTGAGTCTCTTGGGCTCTTTAGAGGCCTCTTCCTTGGCCTCGGATGGTTGGGCGGGTACATCCTCACCTGTCCACAGAGAAAGTCCAAGGCCGTGCATCGCAATGGCCTTCACGGTGGCGCGTTGGATGGTCTTGTTGACCTCGAAGCTGTCAATCTTATCGATGGTGATGGACTTGTTGCGGTGGTCCATAACCGGAAGCATATCGATATGTTCCATGTCGTTGACCACAACACCCACCTTGACATACGCTGTCTTGCCATCGGTGAAGTAGTTGAGTCCCGTCTCTGGACACTCGTAGATTTTACGCTGTGCCTGAGGGTAATGCTTCTTGAGTAGGTTCCAAGCGTGAGCCCAAGACAGGTAGTCGGCACGGCCCTTCTTCTCTACGAGAGGACGGACGTCGATGGCCGCAAGGTTGTTGTATACTGAATCCATTTTCATTTCAATTTGTTGATGAGGGTGATGTAGTCGGGGTCGTTGTTCATGTGGCTCTCTACTTTCTTTACGCCGTGACCAATGGATGGAAGGTCGATGTTGTACCCGCTCTCACCCAAGTAGTGTTTGATGTATGTACTGGTCATGGGTCGCTGATGGCACAGGTAGTACAGCACGTGACGCGCGTCAGATAAGTGCCGCGACTTGTCCTTGGTGAATAGTTGGTCTCGAGTCAGACCGAAGTGGCTCGTCACTTTGTCGACGTAGCCCTCGAAGATATCCTTCTTCATGTTATTGGTTTGTTTGATGGAAAAAACTATGGTGTTGTACGTTTCATTCAGCTTGTGGTACACCCTGTCAGGGGCGTACCTCTCGCCGTATCCGTCGCGCAACTCCTTGATGAGGTCGCGCAAGGATAGCAAGTCATCCTCGTGTTCCGGGAACTCTGTTGTGTTCTTCAAGGCGGATGGGGTTGTCGAAATCCTGAAGGTCATAGACGGAACTCTCCGTGCCTTCCTCCTGCGCGTTGTCCAACGCAGAGATGACGCTGTATGAGTGACGTATGATGGCCATGGTGACGATGGTTCCAGTGCGGATAATCATCACCCCGTAATCGCATGGGTCGTGACCACGCTCATGGGACATATCCGAAGCTCGCCTCATGATGCGTAGCCACGTCTCATAGGCGTCGGAGTTAAAGCAGTGAGCAGTATTGGTCTGTGCCTCCATAGGTTCCGATACACCATGGATGTATCCCGATGAGACAGGGTTGCTGAATACGCCACAGGTGGTGACGCTGTGACCAAAGGCTATGGCATAGCCAATGGACTCAGCAAAAGGACGGGTGTGCGTGGTGCTTCTCATGAGTTGAGAATCTCTTCGACCTGCTCGTCGGTCATGTTGTGCTCGTCGAAGCTGATGCACTCCTTGATGACGTCCGAGCCGACCTCAGCATTGCCTTCATATCTGAAGCCGCCCTTTTCAACCTCGACGAGAACCTCAACGCTTTCTGTCCAACGGCTACCTGTGTCGACGGTCATGCTCTCCTCGTGTGCCGTAGCACCAAGGTCGTATGCCTCGCGCAACATCTTGGTGAGTTGCTCCTTGGTATATTGAGGCTCAGGCTTGAGCAACGGGCCGTCGATGGCAAGGCTTGCTCGCATATCTCGGATGCTCTCAAGGGCCGTGTCGATGGATGCGTTCAGCTCCTTGAGCAATGTGTCGCGACTGAGAGTGTCGTTCGACGACACTTGGGGGGTAGTTACTTCGTTCATTTTACTTGATTTGTTTTGTAGTTGTACGTTCCCATTGTGTGAGGGTAGGGAAACCCGTTCTGTATTCTCGTGAAGATGGCTACCTCTGAGCCATCAGGTACGTCAAGACCTAATGTGAACTTGATTCCGTGTCTGAGTAGCGAGTACTCCTTCACAGGGACGAGGTTGTTTTCCCTGAGCAGTTGGTTGATAGCCGATTTGCTTTTGGCTCGCGCATATACTTTCATTGTAGTTGTGAATCATACCGCAATATACGAATGTTATTTGATACTTGCAAGTTATTTGCTATGAATCTTTTGCTCAACCATAATGTTTTCGAATGGCGACAGGTCAGTGCCGCTCATCACACGCGCAGAGTAAGAACCCAAAGGACTGAACCACGTGTGTATGACTTGCCTCACCCCGGCAGGGGTAACCCCTACCAATTGTCTATTGTGTTTCATGTCAATGGGGTGTGGAAGTTCTCACTGCCGATGGTGTACCCACGGGTAGTGTCGTGAAGGAGAAGAACATCGGGTGTGATTTCTTTCTCCGTGAGGTAGAGGCTCGCTTGCTCAAGGACGTCGCCCAAGGCGTAGTCGTAGTCGAGGAATACCCTCGTGCCATGTCTCATATCCTTGACGCGCACCCGCGCACCCTTGGTGTTGGTAGGTCCGTAGAACTCTACATGGAAGGCTCTGTGTCTTGTCATCTGTTGTCGTGTTTCTCATCAGGGTCTCGGTCCATGCACTCGCATGGCCGGGTCGTAGCATAGGGGTCGGCGTAGTGGGTCGAGTAGACGACCCCCTCGCCGCCGCAGATAGGGCAGTCATCCATGGTATCTCTCTTTGATTCGTTTGAGTTCATCTTTGTACTCGGCATACAGCTTCTTCTCATCACCCTCGCCGTCTCGTAATAGATTGACAAGGTCGTCGAGCCATGTCGCCTCAGCACGGGAGGCATCAAGACTGGATTTGATACCCAATACATACCGAGCCATCTGTTGGAACGAGCTGAACTCCTTGAGCCGCTCGGCCTCTCTGTCTATAGCTTCTTGTTTCATTCGTTTATCTCTTTGATGGTGTAGATGCGGCGGTACTCCTCTCCATCGTTGAATTGCTCAACGTTGCGGTACTCCGTACCCATGTCGTTGTTGAAGTCCTCGAGGTAGTAGTCAAGGCTCTTGAAGGCGAAGCCCTCGTCTTGTGGGTCGTCAGTCTCGACGACGAAATAAAATGGTGTCATAGCTTTCCTGTTTCAATGCACCGGTCGGTGTCGGTGCTTCCGTTCTTGATGGGGTAGATGGCGAACTTCCACTCCTTGTCATGGAAGATGTTGATGTCCAAGGCGCATCCGTGGCCGAACCACAGGTCGTCATCGCCATTGCTCATCTCGGTGATGACATCCTGCGGGATGGGGATTTCTCCGAACAGATTGCTTGGGATGATGGTCTTGTCGCCTTGCAGGGCGGCCATGGCATTGACCTCAATATCTGCGAGCAAATCGAGCGTGAGTGCGGCGTCATCGGGCATGGCGGTGCGGGAATGGCGAAGGATGTTGATAAGGTGGTCTCTCATGATTGTTGGTTTAAACATTCGTCGGCACGGAAGAGGATTTCCGCATTGGAGATTTGTACGTAGACATCGTAACCAACGTGAACGTAGACAGATGAGTCGTCGTCCTGATACGCACTCACGTCAATGGACTCGAAATGCTTGAGGCAATCTTCGATTGTGGATTGATTCATAACTCTTGGATTGATTTGAACATGGCGCGGTTGGCTTCCTTGTCGAGGTCGAGCGAGTGGATGTACTCTCTGGCATCGTTCCAATCGTCGAACGACTTGCCGTCAACGTGGTACTTGAACAGCGTGTAGTCGTTGGGCTGTCCGTCGTTGTCGTACACCTCCGTCACGTCGACCTTGAACTCTTTGCAGACAATGTCCATCACCGCAGTGGGCAGTGAGCCGACACCATCGTAGTCGACGAGCTTGCCGCCGTCAATCTCAAGGGAACCCTCGGCGTAATACTTCTCGCCGTGCCACTTGGTGTCGTGGAACTCGAACCATGCATGGCCCGAAGCGTTGATGCCAACGTGGACGACGACCTCGACGTTCTCGTCTCGGTGGATATCCTGACCCGTACTGAGTACGGTGTGACCAAGGGTAGGATAGATGACCTTGGCATTGATGAGTTTGTCTCTCATTTTCATTGTATTAGGTGTCGTTTAACGACACTTGGTCGGGTTGATGTATTCATTCCATCCCTGAAGGTGAGGGAAGGCTGTGCGCACCTTGTCGATGACGGAGTCTACAGCCCGTCGATAGGTGCGGTTCTCGAAGTAGTCGTCGTATGAACCCGCCATGCTCTCGAACTCGTGCAAGACCTCCTGTGCAAGGGTCTCGCACATCTCTCCCGTCTCCAACCAATGCTCAACGAGCGGGTCATACTTGGTGTGCCACTCGTCGCCGTAGAAGATGTCGCACAACTTGGTCTCCAACTCTTCTTGAGCAGTTGAACCCCTGCGGAATTTGATGGTGTGTTTCATGTCTTATTGTATTGATAGTGCAATGTACAACGAATGTTTTAGTTATACAAGCTTTCTTACATATTTATTTTAGAGACACAGGAGGAATCGAACCTCCACCCCTTGCAATGGGTCACCATGTGTGTCTTCGTGCGCCGTGATATCTACGACGGCTTCTCCCTGTTGTCCTTGGTTGGATGGAGCATTCCATTCGACACCCCCTTGTTGGTTGAGGAGGGTGGAGGCATAACCCCCCACCAAATCGCCTCGCGGTGTCTATCTGCTCGTCAACGAGCCGTGTATTTTTTCATCGCCCGAATACTTTGATGGTGACACACATATTTTTCTTGCCCGTCACATCGCACAACGTGAACGTCTGATGGATGTGTCCCTCTGAATCGCTGTCAGGTTCCAACACGCAGTTGGGATACTGAGCAATGAACTCCTCAAGGTGGTGTTCGTCCCCAGCATCGATGCCCGACACGTCCCCGTTGATGAGCGGAGCCACCAAGTGGTAGCCCACATCGCAGTAGTCGTTTGGGATACGAACCACCCGAACCTCTCGACCCACGTCCCAATTCATGCGCCACCGAGTCGGCCACTCCTCGCCGCCGTTACTGCGCTCAATGGTGATGGCAGAGAGGTCGTTGTTCCATTGCTCTTTGGCAATGTTGAATGCGCGGTCGTCACTTTCCACGTCGACAGTAAGGAATTGGTCGT
>Ga0070747_1000683_pt1 | contig 16410 bp, 12 predicted proteins | sample VirMetDEL_Mar_31_FD_77321 | JGI IMG/M metagenome (GOLD analysis project Ga0070747, IMG submission 77321) | Aqueous microbial communities from the Delaware River and Bay under freshwater to marine salinity gradient to study organic matter... | ecosystem: Environmental > Aquatic > Marine > Coastal... | reverse complement strand
TGAGTTCGGTTTATCAGAAGCAGAAAAAGAACAATTGATGAGTGCAATAGAATCAGATGTTCAAGAGTTACAAATCAAAAAAGACGAAATAGAAAGTTCTATCAGTAAGGAAAGTTAATGGCTAAGATATTGGACAAACCGCTTGATAATGTAAGTGTTCAAGGTAATGGTGTAGTCACAAAAAATGAACTTCGTGCGATATTAAAAAACATATCGGTTAAAATTCCGGATGCGCAAACAAACTCAAATTTAGAAGTATTTGAAGTTTTAGAATTAAAAACTGATGCTGAAACAAAACAACAAGAAGTTGTTGGTAGATATGTTTATTCTCAACACGGAGATTCTGAGGTTAATAATTATAAACCTTGTAATTCTAATATTATTCAATATCCTATGGTTGGAGAATTGTGGTTAGGACTTAGTTATAAAGATGAAAATTATTATTTAGCAAGATTGAGTGATACTGATATTTCAGTAAACTACCAAAAATTAGGAGAAAGTGAAAAAGTAATTTCACCAGGTGTAGACAACACAGATGTAAAAACACCAAAAGAAAGTATTTTATCTCGATTATTTGGAACTATAAAAAAAGATATAAATCCAACAGCTAAAGCTTTTGAAGAGGGGTCAACACTTATCCAAGGTAGATTTAACAACTATATAAACCTTGGTAGTGATGATGACAGTAGAGGTATAATAAATATCAATAACTTTGATGCTGCAACTATTGATATTGGTATAAAGGAGCAAGTTACTTTTAGTGGAATAGGTGGGGAAATATTTCCACAAATACAAGAATCGGCAACCATTACAATGGACGCTGATAGGATAGAATTAAATGCAAGAAATACTGGTATTGAAATTTCATCGCTAGATAGTATTCTTATTGATTCAGATGAGGGTGATTTAATATTAGAAGCAGCAGATAGAATTAGATTGAGACCAAGAAATAGTATAATAGACCTTGATATTAAAAATGGTGGAACACTATTGACCAGAACAAAAGATGGATTCCCTTTTGGACAACTTGATATGATAGGATTTTTAAAACAAGTTACGGGAATACAAAAAATGTATCAAGCGCTGATAATTGGTATTCCTAAATTATCAAGTCCAGCTACATTACCTTCTGGCGTAAAAGATATTGTTAAAGGATTGAAAGGTGCACAACAATTTGTAGACGCTACTATTAATTTAGAATTTTTAAGTCAATACATAATGGAAACAAAAACCATAGAAGAGATAAAAGCGGTTTTACCGATACCGGCTGGATTTGGTGGTATCATTGATGATATAGCAAATATCACAGACGAACAAATTAAAAAATTAGAAGAATTAGAAAAGTCAGTTGGAGAACAAATACAGAAAGCATCTGAATTACAAAGCACATTATCACAATCACCACCAGATGTAGGTAGTGTTAAAAACTTAATAGATGGTGGAAGTTTTGATAGTTTTGATGGTGTAGCAGATTTAAGAAGTGTACTTGGTGACAATCCAAGTGATAAAGATTTAGAAAGATATATCAGTAATGGTGGATTAAGTAGTTTTGAAAACCAAGTTTCAGATTTGAATAGTGTTGTCGGTTCAGCTGACACAGCAAGGTCATATAAAAATTTATTTAAAGCAGCAAGGAGTTAAAAATGAACAAAAATAAATTAAGAAATATAATTGAATTAGTTGTCCGTAAAGAAGTTAAAAAACAACTGAGCGAGATATTTATTAATGAAGAAAAAGAAATCAAATTAGCAGAAACGATTTCTAAACCCAAACCTAAAAGGGTTATCAATAAACCTAAAAAACAATACACAAAAAACACAGCGTTAAATGAAGTATTGAACCAAACCAAACCATTAGGTGCACCAATGGAAGATGAATATCCTACATTAGGTGGTGGAATATTAGGTAGTGATAATATGGCAGAAGTCTTAGGTTATGGTGATTTAGGCAGAGGACAGAATAAAGAAAAAGCAAGAGAAATGGCAGCAGTTGACTCAATCAAAAAAGCAGGTGTTTCGGTAGACGCAGTTCCTGAAGATGTACAAAATGCATTGACTCGTGATTATTCTGGATTGATGAAAGCAATTAATAAAAAGAAAAGTGGTGAAGGTAATTTTAGACCTTAATAAAAAATGGCAAGAAGCGTAAGAGAAATAGACAGAAATGAAGACAAGTATGTCGGAATAAGATTTCCGTTGGATTATAGTCCAGAGGGATTTTTCTATAAAACGAAAACCGTATTAGAACAATCAAAGGCAAATCTTAGAAACTTATTACTTACTACGCCAGGTGAAAGAATCTTTCAACCAAGCTTTGGGAGTCGTTTAAAAAACATTGTCTTTGAACAAGGACAAGATATTCCCAATAGAGTTGAAGAAACTATTAGAACCGCTACTGACAATTTCTTACCTTATATTAACATTATAAACGTGTTCACTACACAAGAACGAAATCAAGTCAATATTCAGGTTGAGTTTTCAGTTACACTTAATCCAGATGTGATTGAAATATTAAACTTTGACTTTAGAATTGGAGAATAGAAATGTCCGACTACGGAACAAATAAAAAAATATTATCAAAAGAAGTAAGTTATCTCGGTAGAGACTTTACAGATATTAGAGAAAACTTAATAGAGTTTGCGAAATCCTATTTCCCAAATCAATACAATGACTTTAATGAAGCATCACCAGGTATGATGTTTGTTGAAATGGCAGCGTATGTCGGAGATGTATTGAACTACTATGTTGATAATCAATTTAGAGAAACTTTAATTCAGTTCGCAGAAGAAAGAAAAAATGTTTTAGCGATTGCACAATCATATGGATATAAACCAAGATTAGCATCACCTGCTATGGTTGAGATGACATTTAGTATAGATGTTCCAGCAGTAGCTATTGACTCTGATAATTATAAACCAGATTTAGATTTTGCAGGAAAGATAGAATCTAACTCAACTCTGGTAGCAAACAATGGAACAGAATTTACATTATTAGATAATATTGATTTTAAAGTGTCAAGTTCATTAGACACTATGGAAGTAAAAGCATTACAACCCTCATCAGGTAATATTCCTACAAACTTTAGATTAACTAAAAGAGGAATGGTGCAATCTGGTATTAGGGAAGAGGAAACCTTTTCATTTACAAATGCAAAAGAATTTGATAAGATAGTTTTATCAAATAATAAAGTTACAAATATCGTTGAAGTTACGGATAGTGAAAATAATAAATACTATGAAGTTCCTTTCTTAGCACAAGATACGGTGTTTGAAGATGAAGAAAATTCAACACTCAATGACCCAGCGTTAGCTGAGTTCAAAACCGATACACCATACTTATTAAAGTTAATTAAAACTGCAAGACGATTCACAACAAGAGTTCGTGATGATAATAAAATGGAATTACTATTTGGTTCCGGAGTTAGTGATAATGCAGATGAAGAAATCATTCCAAATCCTGATAATGTCGGTTCAAGATTAGGATTAGGTGTTTCAAGATTAGATGAAGCATTTGACCCAAGTAATTTCTTAAAAACAAGAACATTCGGATTAGCACCAAGTAACACAACACTTACCGTAACTTATAATTATGGTGGAGCAGTAGAACACAATGTATCAACAAATAGTATAACATCATTTAACAGATTATCATATACTAATAATACACTTGGATTAGACGCTGACTTACTAAGTGCGGTAGAATCAAGTATTACATCTATAAATGAAGAACCAGCTTCGGGTGGTGCTTCAACAGAAACCATTACAGAAATAAAGCAAAATGCATCTGCTTATTTCAATGCACAAAATAGAGCAGTAACAAAAGCTGATTACATAACAAGAGTTTACTCTTTACCACAAAAGTATGGTAATGTAGCAAAAGCATTTATTGTTCAAGACGAACAATTAGAACAGAATGGACAATTAGTTATTAATGATGGTATAACAGTTGATACGAGAAGTAAAGGAACTGCAGTCAAAAATCCATTAGCACTAAATATGTATTTATTGGGATACGATTCAAGTAAAAGTTTAGTTAGATTAAACAGGGCGGTAAAGAATAATGTTAAAACATATTTATCTCAATATAGATTATTAACAGACGCTATCAACATTAAAGACGGATACATAATTAACTTTGGTGTAAAATATAATATCGTTACAAAAAGAGGGTATAATAAAAATAATGTATTGTTTAGAACAATACAAAAAGTAAAAGAATTCTTTCAAGTAGAAAAATGGCAAATCAATCAACCAATTATATTAAGTGATTTAGCATATCAGATTTCCACTTGTGAGGGTGTGGTATCATTAGTTCCACCAGCAGAAAATAATCCAAACAACGAACTTATACTTATTGAGAATAAATTTGAAACTGGTCTTGGATATAGTGGTAACATTTATGATATGATTTCTGCTACAAAAGACGGAATCGTTTATCCTTCATTAGACCCAAGTATATTTGAACTTAAATTCCCTAATACAGATATTGAGGGTAGAGTAGTGGGAGATAGATAATGCATTATTTTGAATTTGGAAAAAGAGATACAACACTTTATTCTGGCGGAACAACAGCTTCCAGAAATACGGGTATTGATGAAATATTAGAAATAAATAAAGTTGTAAACAATAATGGTACGGTAGGAAATGTATCAAGAGTATTGATTGATTTTGATTTAAGTTTTATTTCTAAATCAGTTCAAGACGGAAAAATACCTTCTACGGCAAAATATTATTTAAATTTATTTGACGCAACATCAGATGAAGTTGAAGTTGAACAATCACTACACATTTATATGGTTAGTGGTAGTTGGAAACAAGGTTCAGGAAAACTTGACCACGACCCAGTAACACAAAATGGAGCGACCTATCAATATCGTGACCACGAGGCAAAAACACCTTGGGTAACGGGTTCAGTATTGACTGACGGTGGTTCTTGGTTTACGGCGAGTAGTGGACAATACGAAGTGTCATCATCATACAACTTAACATTTGATAAAAAAGATGTTAGGGCAGATGTTACCGATATGGTAAACAACTTTATATATTCAAGTTCAATTTATCCTAATAATGGTTTTATAGTCAAAAGAGAAGATAGTGGTTCTTATGGAGACCACCCAAGTTCATCTATGTTTGACTTTAATACCGGACAAGAGGGTGATAGTTCAAGATTAGGAAATCTACAATATTTCTCAAGAGAAACCCATACAATCTATCCACCTAAATTAGAAGCAGAGTGGGACGATAGTTCTTGGTCAACAGGAAGTTTATCTGCTTTAAGTTCAACAGACTTAGAAAGATTAAAAGTTTACTTTAAAAATATGAAAACAGAATACAAAGAAAAGTCAATTGTAAAATTTAGAGTAGTTGGTAGAGAACTTTATCCTTCATCAAGTTTTAGCGCAACGCCAAGTGAATTGGGTGTTAAATATTTACCAAGTGCTTCAGTAGAATATGAAGTAAGAGACGCTGATACCGAAGAAGTAATTATACCTTTTGGTAGTGGTTCAAGAATTAGTTGTGATTCAGACGGAAACTTTTTTAGAGTTCAAATGAATGCATTTCAAGCAGAAAGAAATTATCGTTTTTGTGTTAAGGTAGTTAGTGGAAGTGGAACAACTGACGAACAAATAAATTACTATGATGACAATTATGAATTTAGAGTTGTGAGATAACAATGCCATATTTACCAAGTGAAGCAGCAAAAAAATCTAAACTATACAGCAACATACTTAATGGTGCTGAAATAGAATATCAAAAAGAAATAGAATTTTTAAAACAACAACAATCTATTTCTGCTTCAATAGATGCCAATACACCACTTAGAGATGATGAGGGATTTTTAGTTTCATTTGAAAGTGAAACGATTGGTGTTTCATTAGAAGAAGAGTTTGAACAAGTTCGTTTAGAAAATGCACAATACTTTTTTGAAGGAGAAATAGATAATGAATTTACTTATTATTTTCAACCAGAAGAAGATGAGGAAGAAGATGATGAGGAAGAAAATGATGTTATCGACGAAGCAACAGACGAAGAGGTAGAATTCCAACTGACAAAAAGAGATAATCTAATTCAAGTTATGAATATTTACTTTAATGAAGAATTTACACCAGATATGTCAACCGATAAACTACACTCAGTATTAAATACATTTTTTAAAACTGAGGGTCCTATCGGTGGTAAAAATGTAGAAGGTTGGAAAGCATTCAGACAAGACAAAATTAAAGTAAAAAAATTCACAAAAAAAGGTAAAAAGAAAAGACCAGGTGGTGGTAGAAGTCATAGACACAACTATCGTTCATTAAAAAAAGATTTAGCCGGTTATCAGTATGATGATGTAATTAACAAACAATTATATCATACAAGACGAGGACAAGAGATTTGGTTACAATTAGGTTTTCCATACCAGAGAGATGAAAAATAATGGCATTAGAATACGGATTTACACAACAAGAAAGAAACCAATACTTTAATCCAGAAAAAGTTTATAGTAGTTGGGGTAGAGACTTTGAAAGTGATTTTATGGTTCTATATGTTTATGATATGGAAGGTAGTTTTCTTATCAGTAAAATTATGGGTCTTAATGAAGTTAACTTTCAAAATGACGGGGATTTCATAGACCTTGATGTAGGACAACACCTAAGAGATTTAGGATTTAGTGAAGGTGAATACAATGTTACATATAAGTTTCTTAGAAGATTAGCTGGTAGAGAAACTACTCAATTTGTAGATAGAAAAGGAATAATTTTTGATGGTCAAGTTGAAAGAGATGTAGTAAATGATGAAGTAAAGTTTTTTAAAGCAACTGGTGATGAATCAGACAAGACTATGCGTGAAGAAGTATTCATTAAAGAAATGAAATATGAACTCGTAGAAACTTCACCAGACCGAACAGAATTTATATTACAGCTTAATGATAAAATAAAAAATTCAGAATACATACAAGAGTTTATTGAAATGGGTGAGATGATTCAATATAAACCAATAAGTAGACAAAATATGGGTTCTATAAAATTTGACCCAAAAGACCCGCAAGTTTTAGAATTTGATATAGACCCAAAAGATAGAGGGTTCACACAAAATATGGTAGGTGGTCAAATCATTATACCAAAACTATATAAAGTTGATGGAGATGAGGATACTGATAATAGTGATGTCGTAATAGATGATGATGATGATGATGATGGTGATACACCATATCTACAAGGACTTCTTGGTGATGGAGCTTCAACTGATTTTAGAGGCGATGGAATATCAAACAAAGAATTAATTGACATATTACTAAATGACCCGGACCCAATGGAAAGAGAAATAGCAGACGGAGCATTACAAGAAAGAGCAAACGAGCAATACTAATGGCAAGAAGAGCATTCATAGGAGCAAACAGAAGAACCGACGCAATTCGTAGGAAAGTGGGACGACCAACAGGAACAGCTCCACCAAGAGTTGCACCACCAAGAAGAATTCCAGTAAGAATAGACCTTGGTTCAGGTGGTAGACCAGATTTAAGAAGAGATACATCAGCTGATGACATTGTTCTTCGTCCAATAGAATTAGATAGAGATGATAGTGGTGATAACTTTAAAGACCCAAGAGACCCTGGAGTACCAATCAGAACACCCATACCACAAACATTGGGTGGATTTCCGGTTGACATTAGAGCAAACCGACCAGAAGAGGGTGATACAAAAGGTGATGAAATAATTTCAGATGTTGATTTAAAAGAAATTGAAAAAGAAAGAGATTTAATTTTATTTCCACCACCACCGCCACCAAGAGGACCTTTTATTGAAGACCTACCAGATTTTAAACCAGTAAAAACAGGACTTGGAGTTATAGGTTCAGGTGGTGTAAAAGACCAAGAAATTTTAGGTGGACCAGTAAAAAGAAAAAAGAAAAAGAAAATTATTCCTATTAAAAGGAAACCTATTAAGGAAGACATTAGAAAGGTAAAATCTAAAAGAGGTAATGCCAGAAATAACATTAAAGCAGGTCTTACAAAGAAAATTCCTGCAGGAGAAACTATAATTGAAGTTATAAACGAACAGATAGAAGTTACAAGAAAAACAAGAAAAGTTTCAAGACCAGCGCCAGTTCGTTCAGTAATACAACTCGTTAGACCAAGACCAAGTGTTCCGGTTAGAGAAGTAAGACCAACAACAAGAATAGCTGGTCAACCAATTAGAAGACCAGCACCACCAGTTCCAGATGTTCCACCACCACCACCACCAAGACCACAAGTCGCAGTGGCACCAATTAGGACATCAAGACCACAGGTAGCATCAGCGCCAGTAAGAACAAGACCTACAAGAGGTTCAGCAGTGTCAGCGCCAGTAAGAACAAGAACAACAAGACGACAAGGTGGAGGTAGATACTAATGGCAAGAGCAACAAGTAAGTCAAGACAAGTTGGAGCAGGAACTCGTTCAAATAGAAAACGACCAACAGGAACAGCTCCACCAAGAATTGCACCACCAAGAACACCAAAACCAAAAGTAGTTGCACCACAACCCAAACCACAAAATGTCGTGTCAGGACCAACTTTTAAGGGTTCACCAACAATCGTTAGACCAGACGGAGTAACAGAAGTTCTTGGACCAGGTGGAGTAGTATTAGAAGAAATAGGTGTTGATGGAAAAATGATTGTTGACCCAATCAAAGACGCAGGATTTGACCCTAAGAATCCACCGGCAAGTATTCAAGCAGTAAGAGATGAATTTAGAGAACACGTTGAAAGTGGTAGAGATGAAGCAGGTGAAGTATTTTTTGTAAGTGATGAAACAAAAGCAGCGTTGGTTAATGACGGGTTGGGAAATAGAGCACAATCAAAAGATGATTTAGTAAAAAGAAAAGTTATTAAACCAAATGGTGAATTTACCAAAAAGTATCAGCAAGTAGCTAATGAGGAAGTTATTAATCCTAAACAAGAACAAGCTAATTTATCACCGAGAGATTATGTAGCTACTATTGAAGAAGTTATAGATAGTAATCGTATTAGAGTTTCTTTATCTTATAATGACGGAGTAAATCTTTACGGACATAAAGGTGAAGACCAAGTAGCAAATCGCTTCAAAGGATTTAGAGTAAATTATGTAAAGAACAATATAGAACGATATAAAACTTATGTAAAAATTGATTCACAATATTATCTCGTTACAAATAGTGTATTGGGTGTTGACGGACAACAAAGAATTTTAAAAACAAAATTACCATTAACAAATGATATTGAGTTTGGAGAAGGTTTTACATTTGTAGAAAAAAGATTACCAGACTATATTGATAATGTTAGATTAGTTCCATTTGAAGATGATGTTGATGACGGAATATTCTTAAGACTTCCAAACTTTAATTCAATAGACAACCCAATTAATTTTCAAGGAACACAATACGGAACACATAACGCATTAACAAGTTCAAACGCTGATGATACTCGTGATATAGAAAGATTATTAATATCAGGTAGTTTATTAGATGTTCAACCAAATACAGAATATGGTAAAACCACTACTGATTTAACAATAGAATCAGATGATTATGGGTTTGGAAACTTTATTCACTTTTCAAGTGCAGAAACAAGAATTAGAAATTTTGAAAAAAAATTAAAACTAATAGAAGGATATAATTCAGATAGTTCATCATTAGTTAGTATTTCAAGTTCATTAGAAACTATACAAGAAATAGAAGCAAAAAGACAAAGAGTTAAAAATTCATTTGACCCATTTGAACATCATATGTATTTTGAAAGTTCATCTTATGTAAGTTCATCAGCTGGACAATTCCACGATACAACTTGGCCTAAGACAAATTCATCATCACCATATACATTAGCAGCAGTCGGTAGTTCAGATGCTAATACTTGGTTCAATAGAAGAATTACAGAATCTTCTGATTATGACCAAAGAAATATGAACTCATTAAGAAACTCTTTACCAGAACATATTTACGCAGATACTGAAAACAATGTGTTCTTAGAATTTATGGATATGGTTGGGCAACAATTTGATGAGATATGGAGTTATACAAAATCCATAACGGATTTAAATGTAAGAGTAAATAAAATATCTGAGGGTATATCAAAAGATGTAGCGATACATTATGCAAATGCACTTGGTATGAATCTATATAGTGGTAATGATTTATTATCTTTACCAACTTATTTATTAGGAAAAAATAAAGACGGAACAGATTTATATGAATCACCACAAGAAGCAGTTACGGAAAAAATTTGGAAAAGAATATTAGCAAACTTACCTTTCTTTATCAAAACAAAAGGAACAGAACGTTCTCTAAAAGGATTACTAAATTGTTATGGGATTCCAAGTACAATGTTGAGAGTTCGTGAATATGGTGGACCAGATAAAGGAACAAGAGTAAGTTATGAAATCAAAAGAAAGTTTACAAGAGCATTAGATTTTAAAGCAGCACAATACATTAAGTCTAATTGGAAAGCAGCAGCAGATGGATTAATTCCTGATACATTAGAATTTAGATTTAGAAGTCCTAAATCACAAGACCAAGTAATTTTACAAAAAGATGATAACTTTGCTATCTCATTACAGGATAATGGAGAAACAGATGACTATGGTTATTTAAGATTTACCATTAGTGGTTCAGACGGAAGTGTAAATTATATAACATCATCACTACAACCATTTTATAATGATGAGATGTGGTCAGTTATGTTGACAAGAAAGTCAGCAAGTAATGGTGATGAATTTGATGATGATAGTATTTATGCGAGTTCTTCATTTGAATTAACAACAAAATATTATGAGTCTTCAAGACAAAAGATTTTATATCAAGATAGTCAAAGTATGGAAGTGACATCTTCTGCAATCAATGCAGCATTTACTTCAAGTGGACACGTTTACTTAGGTGGTAGTGGTAGTTCATTTGGAAATCAGTTTACAGGTTCATTAATGGAATATCGATTATGGTCAGAACCATTAAGTTCAAGTGTATTTGACAATCACGTCCGAACACCAAAATCATATAATGGTAATAGTTATTCTTCATCATTTGATGAATTATTAGTTCGTTATCAATTAGATGAAAATAAAAATTTATCATCTTCAGCAACAGCTTCAAATACAGCACACGATTTATCATTGTATACAGAACCACAATCGGTTGATGTTGTTGGATTTACAGGAAACTTTTACAGAACATTAGTAGACCAAGAAAAAGTAAAAGTTCCAAGTTTAGGACCAACTCGTAGAAATGCGACTAAGATTAGAATTGAGGATTCAGACATACCAAAAGATATAAATGGTAGTGGTTCATTGTTAGTTGATAAAAGACGAGAACAATCCAATGATGACTTCGCACCACTTGATGACCACTCATTAGGAATCTACTTTTCACCAGTTGATATTGTAAATGAAGACATAATGTATAGTATTGCAGATTTTAATTTTGACGATTACATTGGTGACCCAAGAGACCAATACAGACCTTTTTATAAAGATTTAAGAGATTTAAGAAAGGAATACTTTAAACGATATGATATGTCAAATAATTTCTTTGACTATTTAAGAATTTTAGAATTTTATGATAGTAGTATTTACGATACAATTTTACAATTAGTTCCAGCGAGAGCAAAAACAAGTATTGGTGTATTGATAGAACCAAATATTTTAGAAAGAAATAAGCAAGTCATAGGACAACGACCAGAATTTGAAAACACATTTTTTGAAAACGCTGGGGAGTATGATACTGGTATTCTTATTACAAGATACATAACAGGTTCTAATGATAATTACTTTGAAACAAGTGGTGAATATACAACCTATGGTGGAGATATTAATTTAGCATTCTTTGATACAGGTTCATCATTAGGATTCTTAAATAATCGTTCTATAATGATATTAGACGGTATAGACAAACGAGGTGAGTACGGAACAACATATGCAACAGCAAGTGTTACTTTGGGTTCACACAATAATATATTTACAGAAGTATTACAACCTAACATTACAGGTTCAAGATTATCACAAACATATGAAGTAAAAGAATTTTTCTATTCAAGTTCATTGAGTGCTTCTATTGGACCAACATTAGCATATAGTTCATCATTTAAACCATCAGATGTAGAAAGTATGGGAGTATCAACTAATTTATTTAGAGCATTTTATCAAGGAAATATTTTAACAAGAGATAATTCAATTGACGGAGAGGAACCAGTAATAGTCAATGAAGTTGCACCAACAGTATTAAAGACACAAGATTCAGATATATCTAAACTAAGAACGGATTAAAACAATGGAAAATTTAACTTTCTTATATTTATTATTGAAAAAGAATAGTTATATCATTTCCACAGGAGTAAAATAAAATGGGATTTTTAGACAACACGAGTATAACAGTAGACGCTATCTTGACAAAAAAAGGTCGTGAACTTTTGGCAAGAGGGCAGAACGAATTTAAAATTACAAAGTTTGCATTAGCAGACGACGAGGTTGATTACAATCTTTACGATACATCACACCCAAACGGGTCAAACTTCTATGCGGCAGTCATTGAGAATATGCCACTATTAGAAGCGTTCGTAGATGAGAATCAACTAATGAGATATAAATTGACAACACTTCCAAAGGAAACAAACAAGCTTCCTATATTGGAATTACCTTCACCTTCATTGACTTTCAATGGAGCAGGTATTACACAAACCGTATCACCTAACACAAGAAATGCACCAAACGAAACATATACATTTACATTGTTTAACGCAGATGTTGCTAACTTGTCATTAAGTGGTGGAGCTGGACCAAGTGGAAAAACACTTCCAGGTGGTAGACTTGAACAGGACTTCATTAACGCTGGAGCAACAACACCAGTATTCTTAAATGAAGCAGAAAGAAAACGTTCAATATCAGTTGTCGGTAAAAGTGTAAGAGTTATTTCAAGGTCATTAACAACATTAACAAACACAAACTTGTCAGTAACTGGTAATAGTTCAGGTGCACAATTCACCGTAGCTATCTCAGTAAAAGCAGACCCAAGTAAAGTATAAGGAGTAGGTAATGGCATTTCAAAGATTTAATCCAGAAAACGACATTGTTGAAAATCAACGAACTACAATCTCAAGTGGATTGTGGAGTGGTGGAAGTTCAACTCTTACTTCATTTTTTACTCAGTCAAGTAATGGAAATATAACAGGTTCAGTATTGGAACTATATAATGTAGACCCAAATACAGATACATCAGCAGAAACACAAATCGCAGTTGGATATGCAAATATTCACGGGAGTGGTTCAGCAGGTAATACAACTAAACTGACAACAGGTGGTAGACAGACAGCAGCTCTATATAGACAATTTAGAAATGTTATCTTGGCACCAAACACAGATGAATTTTCATTTACAGGTGCAGCATCATCAAGTGATGACTTTTACTTTATCTCGTTCCAAAGAGCAAGACAAAGAGAAAAGATTGACCCAGGTAATTGGGAATTACAATTAACAGGTCAAATGGCTGGTAAAGCAGCAAAGATTCAATTAATTGATGATAGTGGTGCTGGAAGTAATCCAACTGTAAATGAGGGTGGTAGAGTATTCAATGTTGTTAGTGGTTCTATTAATGACGGAATCAATACAGCAGCAGCAAGTCAACCAGGTGGTGGATTAGGATTATTCTATCCAGACTTAGGAATTATATTATTAGACGCATCTCAAATGGAGGCGAGTGGTGGTTTAGACCCAGCAAATCCAAGAAGTACAGATACATTTGATAATAGACCACAAGCATTCTATAATTCAATTAAATCAGGTTCAAGTTTCCAAGCAAGAAGAGAAGAAGAAATTAGTTCAACAAATTACTTTATTAGAGCAAATAATAAAGACTTTAATTTTAGTTCTAATCCAACTTTCTCTACTGGTTCGGACGGAAGTCTAACACAAGGAACTTTCTTTAAAGACCCTAAAACTTTTATTACACAGGTTGGTCTTTACAATGATGACAATGAATTATTGGCGATTGCTAAACTAAGTAAACCATTATTAAAATCATATTCAAGGGAAGCTATTATTAAAGTGAAACTTGATTTTTAGGACAAACTAATGTTCAAAAATCTTGACTTAGATAACGACGCAACTATAAAAGCATTTCAGTCTTTTAAGAACTTTACATTTACCAATAACGATAGTGGTAGTGGTGTATTTGCTACCAAAGCTCGTTCAGGTTCTAAGTTTAATTATGTGAGTTCATCAGACGCAATCACAACAATCACATCTGGTTCAGTATCTACAAATTACTTTGGATTACCAACATATACAATGTTACACAATCTATTTTATTCTAAACACGGAAAGGAGTATGTAAATACTGGTTCTATGAATAGAAATCTACACGATTCAGCATCAGTAATTAGTGTAGCAAGGGAATTGTATGGTGAGAAAATAAAACCAGGTAGTATTGAGTTATCAGCTACTGTTGGTGGACAAACATTTGACATTAGAGATGACGGAGAAGGAAATCTTTATGACAATAATCATTCAGCAAGTTTTTCAACATTTAAAACAAACAACTTTTTAAGTGGTAGTTCAACCACAGCAGCAACTCGTGGTAGTGGTTCGGAAGTAGGAAATATTTTTTATGAACAAGGACTATTTGTAATGACTGATACTGGTTCATACAAAGACGTTGGATTTGGAACTTCATATAATTTAAAATACAAAGCAACACAAACTCATTATCAGTACGAATATCGTGTAAGGGTAAAACCACACGAGTTCAATACAACAACAAATATTAGTATTACACCGGATAGAAGTGGTAGTATTACAATGGCTGAGGGTGTTGTTTCAATGTCTAATTACTTTGGACCAGGTGACCAACCAAGTGGACAAGGAACAGGAAGTTACGCTACATTTTATAATGCAGCATCAGAAGCATTGGGTTTTGTAACTGAATCTAATTTCAAACCTTTTGTGACTGATATAGGTTTATATAGTGAAAATAATGAACTATTGGCTCACGGAAAACTCGCAAAACCTATCAAATTATCAGACGACATTGAAACCAGTTTCATAGTTCGCTTTGATATCTAATTTTTAACAATCTTATATTTATTATTGAATTAAACTCAATGGAGAAAACAATGTTTCATTTTATGAAAAAAATGGTTATGTCAGCGGTTATGTTTGGAATAGTTTTTGCACAAAATCCAATCATAAGAGTAAAACAATTAGGTAGTTGGGATTCACCACAAACTTGGTGGAAAAACTCAGTTACACAAGATTTAGACGATTTCTTAGCAGCAGATGCGTCAAATCCAGCATTCGATAATAATAACTTCGATATCTGGAGAGATAAAGTTTTGGAAATGGAAGTTACCTTAGATGATGTAGGGGAAGATATTACTACACTTAGGTTTGATATTGCATTCGATAACGACTTAATCACTTGGGTAGAATCAGGTGAAACATCAGTTAATGCTTGGAGTCAAGGAGAATCCAAAGTTGTTAAAGGAAGTCATATATCAAGTTGGACTGAAGGTGATGAATCATCAGGAGCAGACTATTCATTTGAAGTAGTTCATTATCAAAATGTCGGTTATCAAGATTCATTAGCAGTCGGAACATCTGAAACATTAGTAGAAGAATCAATATCCGATACAAGATACGATTGGTTAAGAGTTACTATGGTATCACACGGAGTTGACGCAGATAATGATGGAACACCAGATAAAACATTCGGAACTGGTAATGGAAACCAAGCACAAATAATAAAATTATATTTTAAAATAAATGATGTTGTTGATGACTTTGCACCAAAAGCATTTAGAATACCAACATTTTATGACGGGTCATCAGGATATTACACTTATGTATCAGACGCATATTTCTTAGATTATAAAGTTTACATTGACGGAAATTGGGGAGATTACTATACAGGTGAAAGAACCTTTAACGGAGCTGCTCGTGGTGACATTACACTACACCCGAAACTTGTTGATGTTGAAGGATATATGAGATACATTGGAGAATACGACGGAACAAATGCATATTCACGAAACAAATATTCTATGATGAAAGTTATCTTTGAATTAGATGAAACTAACCCAGACCAGTTTTCTAATTGGAGAAATCCAAGAGATATTAATTATCCTTCAAGTTTAACAGATGAATCTTTAAATGATGATGTTATGGGAACTTATGATGAGTATTCAACGAATGCATTAGGGTATCAACATATGAGATACTATGAACAAAATGCCGGAACAACATCAGACCAGAAAATCCAAAACGACGGATTTAGAGGAGTTAGTTATTGGTATTGGACATACACAGATGATAAAGGATATTTCAATATTTCTTTACCGAGAAACAACAGATATCGTATGTCGTTCTGGCCACCAGAGGCAGATGACTATGTTGGAGACCACACAACTTATTTATTAGATAGAGGAGCAATCAC
>Ga0070747_1000682_pt1 | contig 16412 bp, 12 predicted proteins | sample VirMetDEL_Mar_31_FD_77321 | JGI IMG/M metagenome (GOLD analysis project Ga0070747, IMG submission 77321) | Aqueous microbial communities from the Delaware River and Bay under freshwater to marine salinity gradient to study organic matter... | ecosystem: Environmental > Aquatic > Marine > Coastal... | reverse complement strand
GTGACCGCCTAAGTGGCAAAATCAAGTTCTATGACGGTGGCAAGCTGCTGCTGGAAACCGACTACGGCGGTGCCATTGCCCTGGATTGGAACAAGATCGCGACTCTGGAAAGCGATCAGGAATTGCTGGTCAAGGAAAATGCAATCGTTGGGGAGCGTGCTAAATCCTTGCAGCCGGCTGAGTCAGGCAAGGTGATTTTGGCCAATGGCGAGGCGCCCAAGACCATCGAGTTGGCTAGCATCCAGCAGATCCTCAAGCCCAAGCCGCTGGTTGAAGACCTGGTTTGGAAGGGCAATATCGACGCGGCGCTGGATTACAAACGTGCCGAGCGAGACACCGACGATTATGACGTTGGCCTGAAAACCCAGGCGCGTCACGGGCTGTGGCGGCATCACGCCGAGGCCGAATACAACCGTGAGTTTCAGGACGATGTGGTCACGACCGACAACTGGAGCGCCGAGTACGCCCTCGATCGCTTCCTGACCGAGAAGTGGTTCTGGCAGGGGCGCTTTGAGTACAAGCGCGACATGGTCGAAGAGCTTGCGCGTCAGCGCACCGTGGGTACGGGGCCTGGTTACCAGTTCTGGGACAATGAGCTGGGAGCCTTCTCTGTCACCGGTCTGCTCAACCGTACGGATTATGAATACAGCAATGGCGAGAACGACAACTTCTATGCGGCGAGCATGAAGTGGGACTACAACCGCTACCTGATTGGCAAGCGCGTTGAACTGTTCAGCGATGGCGAAATAGGTAAGCCGCTGGCCAATGTTGCTGATTACACCCTGGATGCCGCCGTAGGGCTGCGTTACAAGGTAACCGACTGGGCCTCGTTGAATATGAAAGCCGAGAAGGACCTGGTCAGCGGTGCGGAAGGCGAGCTGGACGAAACCCGTTACAGCCTGGGTTTTGGTATCGGCTGGTAAGTTGTTTGTCACATAAAAAAGCCCCGCAAATGCGGGGCTTTTTTATGTGAGATTTCGACTCTGCGAGCTAGCGCCAGGCAAGGCGCAACGACCAACGGGAGTAACAGCCGCAGGCTGGCCCGAAGGGTAAGCGCCAGCGAATCAATTGGGCGAGGGCGCGGAGTTTACGGGCTGTAAATGAGCAGCCCGAGCCCAATTTCAACGCAGTCTGGCCGACGCGCAGCAAGTCGATGCCGATCAGAGGCGTAGGCCGCCATCCAGTTCCAGGATCCGACCGGTGTAGTAGTCGTTTTCCAGGATATAGGCCACCGAGTGAGCGATCTCGGCTGGTTTGCCCATGCGCCGCAGCGGGATGACCGAGGTCATGCGCTCCAGTGCTTCGGGCTTCATGCTGGCGACCATCTCGGTTTCGATAAAGCCCGGTGCAACGCCGGCCACACGAATGCCGTAACGCGCCAGTTCTTTAGCCCAAACCACGGTGTCAGCCGCTACACCGGCCTTGGCGGCGGAGTAGTTGGCTTGGCCCATATTGCCGGCACGGGAGATGGACGAGATGTTGATGATCGCGCCTTCGTTCTTCAGCTCGATCATCTTCGCCGCGACTTCACGGGTGCAGAGGAATACGCCGGTCAGGTTGACGTCGATCACCGACTGCCACTGAGCCAGGCTCAGTTTGGTGATTTCGCCGTCCTTGACCTTGATGGTCAAGCCGTCACGAAGGATGCCAGCGTTGTTGACCAGGCCATTGATCGCGCCGAAATCTTCGGCAATCTGTGCCACGGTCTGGGTCACTTGCTCTTCATTGGCCACGTTGCACAGGTAAGCGCGTGCTTCCACGCCCTGGGCTTTGCAGGCGGCAACGGCTTCGTCGAGCTTTTCCTGGTTCAGGTCGACCAACGCCAGCTTGACGCCTTTATCCGCCAGGTATTCGGCCATGGCACGGCCCAGTCCTTGGCAGCCGCCGGTAATGATGATGACTTTGTCTTTGAGTTGCATGTGCTATCCCCTGAAGGTGTTGGGTGTAACCTTGCCGCCGCTGTAAGCAGTATTCTGCAGCGCCTGTCCGTTTGTGACGGATTCTAAGCAAGGAGTCATAAGGTGAGCGTGAAAGCCGGCAAGCATGCCCGAGAATTGCTACTCAAGGAATACCGGGGCGTGCTCAGCACCCATTCCAAAGCCATGCCGGGCTTCCCTTTCGGATCAGTGGTGCCTTATTGCTTGGACGAGCAAGGCCACCCGTTGATCCTGATCAGCCGCATTGCTCAGCACACCCATAACCTCAAGCAAGACGCCAAGTGTTCGCTACTGGTGGGCGAGCGTGGGGCTGACGATGTGCAGGCGGTTGGCCGCCTGACGTTGCTGGCTGAAGCCCAGCTTTTGCATGACGCTGCACAGATTGAGGCGGCGGCGCAGCGCTACTACCGCTACTTTCCCGATTCGCAAGGTCACCATCGCGTGCATGATTTTGATTTCTGGCGGCTGCAGCCGGTGCGCGGGCGCTATATCGGTGGTTTTGGTGCGATTCATTGGCTGGATCAAGTAACACTGGGCAATCCCTTTGCCGGCGACAGTGAAATCAGCATGGTCGAGCACATGAACAGTGACCATTGCCGTGCCATCGCCCATTATGTCGCGCTGGCCGGCTTGCCTAACCACGTGCCGGCTGAGTTGGCCGGTATCGACAGCGAAGGGTTTCACCTGCGCATCGGTCAGGCGCTGTATTGGTTGGCGTTTCCAGCACCCTGTAAAACTGCGGTTGAGGTGCGCCAAGCCCTGGTGGCGTTGGCGCATGCCGAAGTTTGGCCGACCGACGGTCTGCCTTCAGCTTGAATTCAGCTCAACACCCCATACTTCTCACTTACTGGAAGCTGTTCTTCCGTTAAGGAATTTTCGATGCGTGCTTTTCTCTTTTTGTTTTTGCTGTTTCCGTTCATTGAGTTAGCCCTGTTGATTCAGGTGGGCGGCGCCATCGGTGTGCTGCCGACGCTGTTGCTGGTCATCGGCAGTGCCGTTCTTGGCAGTATTCTGCTGCGCGTAGCGGGCGTAGCCACTGCTTGGCGCGCGCGCGAAAAGCTTTCGCGCGGTGAGTTGCCTGAACAGGAAATGCTTGAGGGGCTGTTGATCGCCGTTGGTGGCGGTCTGTTGCTGTTGCCGGGTTTTATCAGCGACATCTTTGGCGTGCTCTGCCTGATTCCCTTCACCCGTCGTTTGTTGGTCAATAAGGTGCGTCTGCGCGCCGCTGAGCAAGCTATGCGTCAGCGAGCCTTCTTTGATGACCAGGCTGCCCGCTCCGGACAGACGCGCGCACAGGTGCTGGAAGGTGAGTATGAGCGCCGCGACTGAGTGTCTCGGTGCGTAATTTTCCATAAAGATTTCGCCCTCAGCCCTTGAAATCCCTCCGTGCGCCCTTATGTAGCGGTCACCGCAAGGTTTTTGTCGTTTAGACAAATCAGACTTCAGCGTTGCGCCTGGCGCAGCGCTCCCGGCCTCGCCGGATTTTGCTAACCCGCCGGTGAACACACCGGTCGAAAATAAACTATTGGGAGAGATCGACCATGAAGCTTCGTCCTCTGCATGACCGCGTCGTAATCCGTCGCAGCGAAGAAGAAAAGAAAACCGCCGGTGGCATCGTGCTGCCAGGTTCCGCTGCTGAAAAAGCCAACAGCGGTGAGATCCTCGCTGTCGGCACCGGCCGCGTGCTGGACAACGGTGAAGTTCGTGCGCTGGCCGTCAAGGTTGGTGACAAAGTGGTATTTGGCCCGTACTCGGGCAGCAACACCGTCAAAGTTGACGGCGAAGACCTGCTGGTAATGGCTGAGAACGAAATTCTCGCCGTTATCGAAGGCTGATTGCAGCGCCTCGTCGCTACGAATTCCGCTCTATTTGAACGCATTAAGGAATAACCATCATGGCTGCTAAAGAAGTTAAATTCGGCGATTCCGCCCGTAAAAAAATGCTCGTTGGCGTTAACGTTCTGGCTGACGCAGTAAAAGCGACCCTGGGCCCGAAAGGCCGCAACGTTGTGATCGAGAAGAGCTACGGCGCTCCGACCATCACCAAAGACGGCGTTTCCGTTGCCAAAGAAATCGAGCTGAAAGATCGTTTCGAGAACATGGGCGCTCAGCTGGTTAAAGACGTTGCTTCGCGCGCTAACGATGACGCAGGCGACGGCACCACCACCGCTACTGTTCTGGCTCAAGCCATCGTCAACGAAGGCCTGAAAGCCGTCGCTGCCGGCATGAACCCAATGGATCTCAAGCGCGGCATCGACAAGGCGACCATCGCCATCGTGGCCGAGTTGAAGAACCTGTCCAAGCCGTGCGCTGACACCAAGGCCATCGCTCAGGTTGGCTCGATCTCCGCCAACTCCGACACCTCCATCGGCGAAATCATTGCCGAAGCCATGGAAAAAGTCGGTAAAGAAGGCGTGATCACTGTTGAAGAAGGCTCGGGCCTGGAAAACGAACTGTCGGTTGTTGAAGGCATGCAGTTCGACCGTGGTTACCTGTCCCCGTACTTCATCAACAAGCCAGACACCATGGTTGCCGAGCTCGACGGCCCGCTGATTCTGCTGGTCGACAAGAAGATCTCCAACATCCGTGAGCTGCTGCCAGTTCTGGAAGCGGTGGCCAAGTCCGGTCGTCCGCTGCTGATCGTGGCCGAAGACGTTGAAGGCGAAGCCTTGGCGACTCTGGTTGTGAACAACATGCGCGGTATCGTTAAAGTCGCTGCCGTTAAGGCGCCAGGCTTTGGTGATCGTCGCAAGGCCATGCTGCAGGACATCGCTGTTCTGACTGGCGGTACCGTTATCTCCGAAGAGATCGGCCTGAGCCTGGAAAGCGCCACCCTGGAGCACCTGGGTAACGCCAAGCGCGTCATCCTCAGCAAAGAAAACACCACCATCATCGACGGTGCTGGCGTTCAGGCTGATATCGAGTCGCGCGTACTGCAGATCCGTAAGCAGATCGAAGACACTTCGTCCGACTACGACAAAGAGAAGCTGCAAGAGCGTCTGGCCAAACTGGCTGGCGGTGTTGCCGTGATCAAAGTCGGTGCCGGTACCGAAGTTGAAATGAAAGAGAAGAAAGCCCGCGTTGACGACGCCCTGCACGCAACCCGCGCAGCCGTTGAAGAAGGCGTGGTACCTGGCGGCGGCGTGGCATTGGTGCGCGCTCTGCAGGCCATCAGCGAACTGAAAGGCGAGAACGCTGATCAAGACGTTGGTATCGCACTGCTGCGCCGTGCTGTTGAAGCACCGCTGCGTCAGATCGTTGCCAACGCTGGCGGCGAGCCAAGCGTAGTAGTCGACAAGGTCAAGCAGGGTTCGGGTAACTACGGCTTCAACGCCGCCACCGACACCTACGGCGACATGATCGAGATGGGTATTCTCGATCCGGCCAAGGTCACTCGTTCGGCGCTGCAAGCTGCTGCTTCGATCGCCAGCCTGATGATCACCACCGAAGCGATGATCGCCGAAGTGGTTGAAGACAAGCCGGCCGGTGGCGGTATGCCAGACATGGGCGGTATGGGTGGCATGGGCGGCATGATGTAAGCCAGCCCGGCCCCTAGCAGGCCGCCGCCAGGCGGCTTGTAAGCTGTAAAGAAAACCCCGTGCCTGTCACGGGGTTTTCATTTTTATCGGCTATAACAGTCCAGCGCGGCAAAGCGGTACGCCAATTGCTTTGGGTAATGCCTGCTCCCGGACTGGAGCCTGTCAATCAGCCTTGTGCGGATGATCTGCATAAGCGCTTCTTGCTATGACCTCACTTGGATGTGCTCTACCGCGCGACTTTGCCGCGCGGTTAGAAAAGTTTTGTCGGTATTGGTCGGCCACCGCTGTTTTAGATGCATGGGTCATAGGGCGCACCGCTCTGATGCGAATGGGCAATTAAGTGACCCACAAGCTGTTACCTGCGCGCGTATTAATGCGGCCCGACCTTTGGTTTGACCAACGGTTGAACCATTGACCAAAAGGCGGTTCGAAGGCTTGCCTGCGAAATGGCTTGTTTGTAGATCAGGATGATCGGGTGTAGTGCCGACAGGCTCGGCAGTAACGACCGTTGGTCGCAAAGCGCGGCGCTACGGTTATCAATGATCTAGGTTTAGAAACAGCGTTTGGCAGCGCTATCAAGAGGTTGCAGTGATGAAGCTAGAAATCGCACGAGGTTTATTCTTAGTGACCGCGCTCAGCGTGGCCTCGCTCGCGGCGGCGGCCTGGCAGGAAGCCAGCCCCCAAGTCATCACCCTGAACGAGCAGCTGGGTTATTGCCCTTTGCCGCCCCAGGCTCGAACGACCGAGGCGTTGCGTCCGGATCAAGACCTGCTATTGCTGATGTTCAGCCTGTCTCAGGGGGCAGGTGCGCAAGGTTAACCCTGCTATCTGGCACTAAATATCTGAAAAAAAGCCCTGCTATGCAGGGCTTTTTTGTGGCTGACCATCCGTGGTCATTACTCTTGGGCTCAGCCGTGCGTTGACGCAGGTTTAGGTGGCGCATCGGGTTGGGCCAGCACGCTGTACACGCAGGGCAGCACGAACAGGGTAAACAGCGTACCAATCGACATACCGGTGGCGATTACCAGGCCGATGTCGAAGCGGCTCACCGCGCCCGCGCCGGTTGCCAGGATCAGTGGCACCATGCCAAATACCATCGCCGCGGTGGTCATCAGTACCGGGCGCAAGCGAATTGCCGCCGCCTCTTCGACCGCCTCACGTCGCGACAAACCTTTCTCGCGGCGCAGCTGGTTGGCGAACTCGACGATCAGGATGCCGTGCTTGGTGATCAGGCCAATCAGCGTCACCAGGCCCACCTGGGTGTAGATGTTCATGCTCGACAGGCCTAAGAACAGTGGGATCAGCGCACCGCAGATTGATAGCGGCACCGTGACCATGATCACCAACGGGTCGCGGAAGCTTTCGAACTGCGCCGCCAGCACCAGGAAGATCAGCGCCAACGCCAGGCCGAAGGTCACGTAGAGCGCGCTGCCTTCTTGCACCAGCTGGCGCGAAGCTCCGGCGAAGTCGTAGGCGTAACCCGCCGGGGCCTCCTCCTGCATGATCTGCGTAACGGTGTCGATGGCCTCACCCATGCTGACGATAGGTACGCCCTGAATGATCGCCGAGTTGAGCTGCTGAAACTGGTTGAGCTGGGTCGGGCGCGCGCGGTCGCTGACCTTGACCAAGGTCGAAAGGGCCAGCATCGCGCCGCTGTCGCTCTTCACGTAGTAGCTGCTGAGCCATTGCGGGTTGTCGCGGTAAGCGCGCTCGACCTGGGCAATCACCTTGTAGCTGCGCCCTTCGATGGTAAAGCGGTTGATCTCACCTTCACCGAGCAGGCTGGCGAGGGTCAGGCCGAGATCTTCCATAGACACGCCCATCTGCGCGGCTTTCTCGCGGTCGATTTCCACCACCACTTCCGGTTTGTCGAAAGCCAAATCAACGTCGAGGAAGGCGAATTTGCCGGACTCCACCGCGCGCTTTTTGACCTTTTCGGCCACCTGCAACAGTGACTGATAGTCGTTGGGTGTGTTGATCACGAACTGAAACGGCAGGCCATCACCGGTACCTGGCAGGGAAGGCAGGTTGAAACCGAAGATTTGCAGGCCGGCGATCTGCGACAGGCGGCCTTGCACCTCCGGCAGAATTTCCATCTGGGTGCGCTCGCGCTCGTTCCACGGCGTCATTAGAAAACCGCCGATACCCGACTGCACACCGTTGAAACCGTTGATCTGGAACGAGGAGTAGTACTCGGGGAACTCCTTGAAAATCTCCACGAACTCATCGGTGTACTTGTTCAGGTATTCAAGGTTGGTGGGCTGCGGCGCATTGGCAATCATGAAGATGATGCCCTGATCTTCTTCCGGTGCCAGTTCGCTTTTGGTGAAGTTGAGCAGCACCGGAATCAAGCACATGACGATCACTGCGAACACCAGCACCACCGGACGGGTCTCCAGGGTTCCGTGCAGGGCGCGTTGATAGCGCTGTTTAAGACCGTCGAAGATCTGGTCGAGCTTGTGTGCCAAGCCCGACGGATTTTCTTCGTGGCGCAGCAGCTTGGCGCACATCATCGGCGACAGCGTCAGGGCGACGATGCCGGAGATGATCACGGCGCCGGCCAGGGTCAGGGCAAACTCTTTGAACAGAGCCCCCGTAAGGCCTTCGAGGAAGCCGATAGGCGCGTACACCGCGGCCAGGGTGATGGTCATCGAGACCACCGGCACGGCGATTTCGCGGGCGCCCTCGATGGCCGCGTCGAACGGCGTTTTGCCTTCCTCGATATGCCGGTGGATGTTCTCCACCACCACGATGGCGTCGTCCACCACCAGGCCGATGGCCAACACCATGGCCAGTAGGGTCAGCAGGTTGATCGAGTACCCCATCAGCTGCATAAAGAACAGCACGCCGATCATCGACAGCGGGATGGTGATCACCGGGATCAGCACTGAGCGGAAAGCACCGAGGAACAGGAACACCACCACGATGACGATCAACACGGCTTCGAACAGGGTTTTCACCACCTCATCAATCGAGGCCTGAATAAACAGCGTGGCGTCGTAGGCGATCGAGACCTTCAGGTTAGGCGGCAGCTGAGCATCCAGGTCGGGCATGACCTTGCGCACTTCCTTGATCACGTCCAGCGGGTTAGCCCCTGGCGTGCCCTTAATGGCGATGTACACCGACGGGGTGCCATCGAAGGAGCTGATCGAGTCATAGCTTTCTGCGCCCATTTCCACCCGCGCCACATCGCGGATCAGCACACGGCTGTCGCCCACGGTCTTCAGTGGAATGGCGGCAAAGGCCTCGGCCGACTTCAGGTCGGTTTCGGCATTGATGCTGGTAACTACATACTGACCTTTCATCTCGCCGGCGGCGGATAGGAAGTTGTATTTACGCACCGCTGTGTTGACGTCGATAGCCGTAACGCCATAAGCGGCCATTTTCACCGGGTCGAGCCACAGGCGCATGGCGAACACCTGGTTACCAAGGATTTCGGCCTCGGCCATGCCGGGCAAGGTAGCCAGCTTGGGCTGGATCACCCGTGACAGGTAGTCGGTGATCTGCGGGTTGGACAGCTCGTCGCTGTAGAAGCTGATGTACATCAGCGCCGTGGAGTCAGCCGCTTCCTTGCTCAGTACCGGGTCTTCGGCGTCCTGCGGTAGTTGGTTTTTCACCTCGTTGGCCTTGGCCAGCAGTTCGGTGAATAAGCGGTCGCTATTGGCGCCGATGCGCGCATAGATCGAGATGATTGACACATTCTGTCGGCTCACCGACGTCATGTAATCGATGCCATCGGCACTGGCCAGGCTCTGCTGCAGCGGCTGGGTGATGTAACCCTGGATGGTCTCGGCATTGGCCCCGGGGTAAGCGGTGGTTACCGTGATCAGGGCATTTTCCATCTGTGGGTACTGGCGGATGGTCAGTTTGCTGAATGCCTGGAAGCCAAGCAGGATGATCAACAGACTGACCACAGTCGCCAATACCGGGCGACGGATAAACGGATCAGTAAAAGCCATAAATAAGTTCCTTACGCCAAGGGCCGATTAGTCGGTGCTTGGCTTGACCTGCGCGTTGGCGATGCTGACGTGGGCGTCGTCATCGAGCTTCAGTTGGCCGGCGCTGACCACCTGTTCGCCGGCTTGCAGCCCTTTGCTGATCACCACCTGGCCTGCACGGCGTTCGCCGGTTTCGACGAAGCGACGCTTGACCATCAGTTCGGCCTGGCCCTTGTCGTCTTTGATCACCTGGCCGTCTTCGTTTTTCTTCTCGCTGATGACGTACACCGAGTTGCCATACAGGGTGTAGGTAATGGCCGCTTCGGGTAGGACAATCACCTGCTGCTCACCGGGCAATAGCACTTCCAGATTGGCGAACATGCCGGGCAACAGCTTGTATTCCGGGTTGACCAGCATGGCGCGCACTTGCACGTTACGCGTGGTGTCTTCGACCTTGGGATTGATCGCGACGATCTGGCCTTCGAACACTTCGTTTGGGTACGCGGCCACGCTGAAACGCACACGCTCATCGATGGCCAGCTTGGGCACCGCTTGTTCCGGCAGGAAGAAATCGACGAAGAGCTTGCTCAGGTCCTGCAGGGTGGCAATGGTGGTGCCAGAAGCAAGGTAGTCACCGACATCCACCTGGCGAATGCCGATGGTGCCGGCAAAGGGCGCCACAATGCGCTTCTTCGCCAGCTGCGCTTGCAACTGCGCCACGCTGGCGTTGGCTTTTTGTAGGTTGGCGGCCAGGCGATCAAACTCGCTTTTCGAGATGCTTTGACGTTTGACCAGGCTGCTGCCGCGCTCATATTCAACGCGGGCTAAGCCCAACTCTGCCTGTGCTGTGGCGAGGATGGCCTGCTCGACATCGCTGTCCATCTGGATCAGCGGTTGCTGCACGGTCACCTGCTCACCTGAGCTGAACAGTACTCGCTGCACGGTGCCGCCGACCTCAACGGTCAGGTCCACACCCTGAAAAGCTTTCAGGGTGCCGATAGCGGGCAGACGACTCTGCCAGGGCTGCTCTGTTGCCGTTGCTGCGTCCACACTGATGGCCGGCTGCGGTGCCGAGAACATCTGAACTTGTTGGTAAATGGTGAAGCCTTTATAGGCGGCGAGGGCGAGTACTACGACGAGCACAACGCCCAGCATGATTAGCATGCGGCGGAGCAACATATTCCGGTTCCTTGGCAGTGCGAATAGAGGGCCTGGGAATAGGCAAGAGGGGCACCTTAGACCTCGCGCAGACGCCTGTCAAAGATTCGCATTTACACGAAAATGTTGTGCAAAACTTGCCTGATTGATCAAGTGCGTTTTAATGAAAATGCCAGCATTTGCTGGCATTTTTTATTGCTGATTGTTGGCTTAGGCACTCAGGCGCTGAGTCACCTCGCTGAGTTGCCCGGACAGGTTATGCAAATTCTGTCCGGCGGTTTCGGTGCGCTGCACGTTCTCTTGGTTGGCCGTGGCAATTGCGGTGATCTCGGTGAGGTTGCGCGAAATGTCTTCGGCGACCGAGGTCTGCTCTTCGGCGGCAGTGGCGATCTGCCGATTCATGTCGCGGATGGCCTCGACTGCACTGGTAATCAGTTGCAGCGTGGCCCCAGCCTCGGTGACCTGGGTCACGCCTTCTTCGCTGCGCTGCTGGCCGCTTTCGATGGCGCGCACCGCATTCACCGCACCGGTTTGCACGGTATCGATGATCTGGTGAATTTCGGCCGTGGATTCAGCCGTACGCTGGGCCAGCGTGCGCACCTCGTCAGCCACTACAGCAAAACCGCGGCCCTGCTCGCCAGCCCTTGCAGCCTCAATGGCGGCGTTAAGTGCCAGCAGGTTGGTTTGCTCGGCAATGCCGCGAATCACTTCCAATACTTTGCCGATGCGGCCAGTGTCGTTTTCCAGGCGGCGGATGACGTCAGAAGTGTTGCTGATCTCGCCGCGAATATCGGTGATGGTTTTGATCGTCGCCTGCATCACCGTTTCACCTTGGCGCGCAGCGCTGTCGGCATCGTCGGCGGCGTTGGCCGCTTCAGCGGCGTGGCGCGCCACTTCCTGGGCGGTGGCGGACATTTCATGCATCGCCGTGGCCACCTGGTCGGTGCGCGAAAACTGCTCACGAGTGCCTTGAGCCATGAGCGTGGCGATGGAGTTGAGTTCGCCACTGGCGGTGTCGAGGTCGGCGGTGCTGCGCTTCAGGCGGGTAAAGGTGTCGGCCAGAAAGTCGCGCAGAATATTGGCCGCGGCGGCCAGCTTGCCGAGTTCATCCTGGCGTGTTGATTCAACGTGTTGGCCGAAATTGCCCTGGCTGAGCAAGGCGATATGTTCGATCAGCTCGCGAATAGGGTTGATAAGACTGCGGTTGACTAGCCACAGGCTGAACAAACCAATGATTAGGGTGGCGCCGAGCATGCCCAGGGTGCCGAGCAGTATGGTGCGATCGGCTGCCGCATTGATCAGACTCGCCTGATCAATGCTTTGTTTGTGCAGCGCTTCGGCCAGCTCATCCATTTGCTGGGTCGCGTTGCGGTCGATGCCTGATACGGCTTTGTCGCCGACTTTAGCGTCTGCACCGGCGGCGATAAAGGCATCACGGCCTGCGCGGTATTTGCCGCCTAGGTTCTGGTGCTCGCTGCGTAAAGCATCAATTTTGCGTTTGAGTGCGGGGTCATTGCTGGCCAGTAAGCCGAGCTTGCTCAGGGTGTCCTGAACCTCGCGTTCTTGTTGCTCAAACTGGCCCCAGTATTTATCTAATTGAGCTTTGTCGCTGCCGCGCAGCAGTACGTTCTTCCATTCCTGGACCTGGGTTTTGAAGTTCAGGTTGGCGACGTCGATCAACGTCGCCTCCTCCAATGGACCTTCGAGTAACCCGCGGTAGTCCTGCATGCCTTTAGACAGGAAGCTAAAGCAGATCAGGGCTGTAACCAATATCAGCGCCAGGCTGCCGCCGAGTAAGGCGAGGATTTGCGCGCGCAAGGATTTTTGCAGAAACATGGGTGATACCCCTGGGTATGGAAGGCGGGATGCCAGTGACGCCAAACGCGCCCTAACTGCGAAGTTCCCTATCGACTGGTATCGGTTGTGCCGGGTTGCCTGGAAGCAACGGCTAGCTAAGAGTATAGATCGGCTCTGCGGCAGCGTTCTTTAGCGTGCCGCAGGCGTATTACATATTCAGAGGCGGGCGTTTAGGCCAGGCGCAGGTGGTTGTCCCACAGGCCCGCAGGCAATTGCAGGGGTTGGCTGCTGATCTGAGCGCTGCGGCAGTCGTATAGACGGCAACGGCCGACGCCGCTGCTGACGACAAAGCCGTCGGCCACCGCGCCCACCCCGGCGCAGTCAGCCAGGGGCGCATCCAGACGCAGTTCGGCGCTGTCCAGGTCCCAGATAAACACCCTGTTGCCGCGCGGTGCGGTCAGGGCCAGCAGGCGCAGGTCGCTGTGAATGGCCACGCTGGCGGTGTACTGGCTCATCAACTGGCGCTGTGCATCGGCCACCGGGAAGTGTTGAAAAGATTGACCGGGGCGCTTGATGGCCAGTAACGGCACTGCGTCGCTGGTATCGCCCATGTATTGCTGGCCGGTGACGACGCTGCCATCGCTCGCTACGGCCATATGGCGCACGCTGTTCATGCGCTCCGGCAGCTGCTCCTTGCTGATCAGGCTGCCATCACGGCGCATCAGCACCAGGCTGGACTCCATCGCGTCGAGGTTCATTTCCACCCGGCTGTCGGCTTCGGTACGAATACCGCCATTGGCCACGACCAGGGTTTCGCCGTCGGGCAGCCAGAGCAGCTGGTGCGGGCCGATGCCGTGGGTCGACAGTTCGCTGCTGCGCATTAACTGCTCACCTTGCAGGCGATAGACGCCGAGTACGCCGCGCCCGGGATCGGACGTATCGTTCTCGGTGGCGTACAACCACTCGCCGTCTTTGTGAAATACCGCGTGACCATAGAAGTGCCGCTGCGCGGGGGAATGCAGCGTCTGCAGCAGGCGACCATCGCGGGTGTCGATCAGGTAGCTTTGGGTGCTGGGGCGGCGTCCGACAAACAGCGCCATCGGTAGAAACGGATGGGCGATGACATCGTGGCAGCGCTCGCTGACGGGGGTGGCAAATACCTGGCTGCCATCGAGCCGGTAGCCCACCGCAAAATGCCGGCCCGCTGCATCATTGCGCGCCGATAACAGCAGTGGCCGGGGGCCGTTGTGCGTGAGTGTCCAGCCTCCGAAGGCGCTGGCGGCGAGGGCGGCGGTGCCCAAGCCGAGAAAGGCACGGCGGTTGATCGCCATTTGTCAGTCACCATCATGGGCGTTGAAGCCCAGCTGAATACCCAGAGCTCTCGCCAGCTCGACCTCATGCAGGCGGTGCAGGGCACCCAGACTGTCGTACAGGGCGTTTAGCTCGCTACGGCCTGCTTCGTCAGTCAGCAGTTCGCCGAGTGGACGCTGAGCGGCTGCCAAGCGCTGACGGGTGTCGCTGTAGGCGGCATTGATGCGTTGCTTCAGTTCGTCTTGATCGCTGCTGAGTAAGGCTTGGATGCCATCGTGTTCGGCCCCCAGCCAGATACGCTCGGCGCTGGCCAAGCTGGCCGCGAGGTTGGCCAGGCTGGCCTTGCTGCGCCAAGCCTCTGCTTGGAATGGCTGGGGCTGGCCCTTCGTCTGGCGACCCAATGGAGTGCCCAGTTTCTTTTTCAGTCCATCGAGGGCGCTGACGTGTGTGCGTAGAAGTTCTGCCACCGCCTCCGCCGCTTCGGCGTAGCGCGTGTTGGGGAAATGCTTCAGCTGTGCGGCCATGCCGTCCTCGCCCTGCCAGCTGTTCATTACATCAGCGGCAAGCACCTGTTGGTGGTCGCCGATGGCGACGATCATCGGGCAGTAGCGGGCTTTCTGCTCGGCATTGTTGAGGTCAATCGTCGGGTCGAATAGCAGGTATTCATAGGCGGTGAGGCCCTGCACCACCACGCTGGACTTATCCAGGTCGGCCGGAGTCAGTTCGGGCTTGCTGTTGACCAGCGCCTCAACCTGGCGCGCGACCAGGTTCTTTTTGTCTGGCCAGAACTGGATCTGCCAAGCGCGGTTGCCTTCCGCCAGTGGGCCGAGCAAGGCGGGTTGCACGGCGGCCCAGGTGCTTTGTGCGCTGGCAAAAGCCAGGCGTGCGTCGGCAATGCTTTGCGTGCCAGCACAGAAGGCTTTGCTGCTCTCGGCCAGTTGCCGGTCGGCCTCATTCCAGGCGCTGTAGAGGGGGAGCAGCACGCCATCGGTGATGGCGCGGCTGACCTGCTGCTGCGGGTCTGCCGGGCTACAGGCGGCGAGCGTCAAGCTGAGCAAGGCGAGCGTGAGGGGTGAGCGGATCATTGGCGGCTCCTTTACAGCGAGTTCAGAAAAGCCAACAGCGCAGCGCGCTCATCGGCGTTGAATGTCAGTACAACCTGTTTGCTCGCTTGAGCTTCACCGCCGTGCCAGGCAATGGCCTCCAGCAGGTTGCGCGCGCGACCGTCATGCAGAAACTGGGTGTGTCCATTGACCGTCTCCGTCAAACCGATGCCCCACAGTGGCGGTGTGCGCCACTCTTGGCCGTTGGCGAGAAATTCCGGACGATTGTCGGCCAGGCCTGTGCCCATGTCATGCAGCAACAGGTCGCTATAGGGGCGAATCGCCTGATTCGCCAGCTCTGGCTCGGCGGCGTTGGTTGCGGTGGTGAACTGCGGGGTGTGACAACCCTGGCAACCCGCCCGATAGAACAGATTTTTGCCGGCGAGCACGTGCGGTGTATCGGCATCGCGGCGTGCCGGTACGCCCAGGTTACGGGTATAGAACAGTACGCTGGCAAGAATGCTGTCGCTGACTTCGAACTCACCGCCGTTGGGGGCGTTATGGCAGTCGCGCTGGAGCTCGCTGCAGTTGTCCTGGGCGACCAGCGTGCTTGTTAGGCCCATATCATTGGCGAAGGCTTCGGCATTCTGTTGGTTGAGCGTGGGCTGCCCGGCTTTCCAGCCGAAACGACCCAGCGTCGTGCGCTGCTGGGCGCGGTCCCAGACCTGGTTAGCGCGCCCGGAAATGCCATCACCATTGCGGTCATCTGGGTCGGCATTGGCCAGGATGTCCGCATCGGCAATGGCTTCCAGCAGGCCGAGGCCGATCATCGGCGGGGCGATACGGGCTGAGAACAGCGTGTCGGGGTGCAGCGCGCCGTAGCCGAGTTGGCTGATATTCAGGCTGGGTTGGCGCAGCTCGATCTCATGGCCATCGGCGAACCGTACGAGCTGTGTACTGTAGCTGACGCGTACCTTGCCCTCAGGGCTGACGCCTGGGTTGCTCATGTCCTGCAACTGGCTGCCGTAGTGAGGTTCGGCCAGTACGCCCAGGCGCTGAATAATTGCCGCATGCTCGCTACCAGCTGGAATCGACAGACGTACCAGCATCGAGGTCGCACTCTGCGCATCAGGGCCTGGTGGATGGCCACGGCCGTCTTTGATATGGCAGTTCTGGCACGCATTGGTATTGAGCAGAGGGCCGAGGCCGTCGCGGGCCGTGGTTGTGGCCGGCGAGGTGACCCAAGGGTTGCGAAAGAAACTATTGCCGACGCTGAAGTCCAACCGGCGTGTGGGCGACAGGTTGGCCGACGGCAAGGAAAAAGCGTTCTGATCCGCCTTGCGTACGGTGGCACTGCCCGCAGACAGGGCTTCACCGGGCTCGGCCTGGGTGAAGAGAGGGGGTTTATCGCAAGCGACCAAGCTCAGGCTCAACGCCAACAGCAGCGCAATGCGATGCGGAGCAAACATGAAAGAACATCCGCAACAGGAAAACAGGCGGCTGATCTTAACAGTCTGCTCGGGTTTAAATAAGACGGATTTGCATTATCGATGGCGGTCAAAGGTCGCAGGGAGCAAAAACGCCGGCAGTGTTTTCTGACGCTGCGCAGCGTCGGTCTCGAAGGAGTGGTGGTCCGGGAGTACAGGCCACATAAATCACCGGGAGCGATTTTTGACGTTGCGTAGTAACG
>Ga0070747_1000680_pt1 | contig 16439 bp, 20 predicted proteins | sample VirMetDEL_Mar_31_FD_77321 | JGI IMG/M metagenome (GOLD analysis project Ga0070747, IMG submission 77321) | Aqueous microbial communities from the Delaware River and Bay under freshwater to marine salinity gradient to study organic matter... | ecosystem: Environmental > Aquatic > Marine > Coastal... | reverse complement strand
GTATAAGTAATCATCTACTCCATCGTTCCCCTTAAACAAGTATAACCCCTTACTAGGGTAAGCAATCGCTCCACCGTTTACGCTATCTTCAATAGGCGTTGCTCCTGTTGCTCCAAAGTCTCTTGTAAATCCTCCCTCTTGAACTACACCATCTATAACTTTAGTAACCTTTCGCCCAGCGAAAACTAAGAATCCATTAGTACTGTCTAGTTGGGTGTTTCCCAACCCTAGAGATACATTATTTCCGTTAACTACTGTTAGCTTATCTCTAAGCTGCCAATAAGTCTCATATACGTCATAGGTTTTTATACTTCCAGCTTGACCGTAAACCTTCCGCACCGTTCTAAACTGTAAGTCGTGATCGTGTTTAACGATATGTGTTAAATCAGCATTAACCGCAGCCCAAATTAGATCCTGTTCTTGAAATTCCGCAGAAAGGTCGCTCCAATTTACACGGGCTGTAATAACTTGATGTGGACTATTGCCGTCCGTTCTATTATAAAGGTCTGTGAAATTGTCGTTAATCTTATCCCCGCCCGTTCTAATTGGATCACCCGTTCCATCGTTAGCGGTTGTTCCTATTCCTATCGTTTGCTTTGCCATTTCTTATAATGAATCAAATGTTATTAATGTATTATCAAATGTTATTAGTGTGCTATCAAATTTAGCCCCTGTACCCGTTAAAATATCTATGCTCGACATATAAGGTGCTTCTAGTCTTTCTGAACCACTTAGAGCTAATGTATAACCGTTTAACTCACCTTTACTGCTTCCTGTTCCTTTTTGGTATTGCGTTGCTCTTAGTCCGTTGTCTTGACCTAATAACCAATAGTTACCATTGTTGTCTAAGACCACCGCCCGTAACAATTGCTCTCTTACATTCTCAAAATAAAATGTATTAGCCATCTTAGTAAAAGTCACATTTAAAGTCTGGTCAAACTTCTCACCGTTTTTATCAAAACTAGCAGCATCCGTAAAACTAGAAGAGAAATTGCCTTCAAACTTATAAATAGTGTTATTAGGGAAAGCCGTTAACTCTATGCCGTTACGTTCAATAACTTTACGAGAATACTTAACCCAAGGGAATAACCAAAAAGACTTTACACCTCCTGATCCATCCTTGCAACCCCTTAAATATCCTTCGTTTAAAGATGCCATCCCGTCCTAGTGTTTATATCTTGTGCATTTACTTCGTCCTGAGCAGTCTTATACTCTGGTATGTTCTTTAATCCTATCCACTTTTCAAACCTATTAGCGTATAATTCGCCTAATCCGTGATATTTGTCGGCTAAGTTTTGCACCTCTGTACCGCTCGCTGTCTCTGCATTTTCGGGTGTATTTTTGAATATACCGCCATTTGATACCATTAAACTACCCACCTCCACATACTCCGCTAATGCTTCATATTTAGTTATAGGCTTGACAAATTGTGTAAATAACTCTAAATAATCGCCCGTAATTGTCTCATTCCCTACCTCTGTAACTATTTTATCGTACAATTCAGTACCTAGTAACGGTTCAATGACTGAAATTTGTACCGATTCAATAATAAATTCGTACTTATTTGTGTCCACATTACCCCCTAATATGGTGGTTGTGGTTATTTCTAGTGGTGTTATTAATAATAATGCCATACTATTTGTTTACAAAGCCCTGATTAGGCATATTAATAGGCGCAATACTTACTAAATTCTCGTTAGTTTCTACTTTATACCCTCTTCTTTTTGCTTCAGATGTACTAATTATCTCGGCTAATGGGTTATTAACGTCAATTTTTGCGCCTTTTTTTAGGTAAATTACCCTGTTCCATTTGTGATGACAGTTTCCACCGCCTTTGTACAACCAAATAGAGTAGGTTGTTGCTCCTTTAAGCCCCCAGCCGATTGTTCTACCTTCTTTATTTACGTAAAAATCGTTAACAACCTTACTACTCATTTGCAAAATATCTTCTTTTCGATAAACCTTACCCGCTGCTAACATTTTTTTACAAAACCCTCTTTCACCCGTCGCACTTTCTTTTTTAGTATTACCCTTAGAATCTACATATCGATACCTTACTACTATATTTTCGTTGTCCTGTTCGCTATTTGCATTTGGTCGTGCTGTTCCTGTACTCGCAAATTTTAAAGATAACTTTTCCTCTTCTTCATAGTCGACCTCACTCTCGTTAACTAAATGATAATCTTCATTACTATCATAATCATCACCCAACGCTATGAAAGTGTCGAGATCATTTTTTTTTTGAGATAACTCAACGCTCTTAGTGTCCGTGGTTTCCTCTACTATCTCAGTAAGTGGTAAAAATTCAAGGTCTAAGTTAATGTCGTAAAGCTCTAGTATCTCAGTAAAGCAGTCTAGTACAAACCTTTGTTTAGGTGCTATTACTCGCTTCATTAGTTGCGCCTCTGCTGTATCTAATTCGTCGGCATTGTTTCCTAGTCCTGTATTGTCTTTAATACCAAATAGCATTGGAGACGTTACACGGTGGGCTGTTAAAAGTTGTTGTCTAGCTTCTTGTGTTAGATACTCCCATTGCTTATGTACGTTTGAATTAACAGGGATAGCTTCTACCGTCGTCTCTTTTTCATCCCCATTAAATGATATTACAAAAGTTCCTCCATTCGGGCTTCCTACTAATTTAGCCTTAATCGCTTTCTCAAATTTGTCCTTTGTTTCTGTATCCCAAGTTTGACCGTTTGGTACGTTAATAATATACCCAGCACTTAAACCGTTTTTAATACAACTAACGTAAAGGTTTGCAATCTCTTCCTCCATTTCCGCATAAGGCATACCAGCCAAATAATCAGGATCAGCAAAGTAATTTTTTCCAGCCTTGTACGGCTTACCTACATAAATAGATTGAGGTTGTTTTTTACCGTTGAAAGATGGGTAGTCTTTAGGCTTGTTTTCTGGCAGTGTATGTCTCGCCCAATTCTTTGAATACCAATAGAACTCTATTACTTCTTCCTCATTCTCGATTGAAGGTATTACACGCTGTTTAGGAACGTGTGTAATCGATGCTAAGTCTTTGCCCTTTGTTTGGGTTACTTGCATACTTAATTCCCCGAACAACTCAAAGTCAGAAATTATCTTCCTAACATCTGAAGATTTTAATACACTCTTTAATTTAGCCCATTGACTTACATTACTTGCAGCGTTCTTTGCGTGAAGTCCACGCCCGTAAATCAAATCTACATACGAGTTTATAATCGCTGCATTTGTAGGACTGCCATTATACCTATCGATAATGTACTGATAGAACTCGTTTTTAGTTCCATTCATTACCCAATCCTTAAACTTGTTTTCCTTTACTTCAGGACGCACATAGCTGCTTAGGGTTATTAGTTTTATCTCGTTGCTCATATAGTGCTGTACGTATAAAGACCCTGTGAAGGATCATAATTTTGTGCATCTTGATTGATAGCGATTAGTTTACCTCTAAAAACTACATTACCATCCTCCGTTACCTTCATCTGATACTTACTATCTTCATCAAAAATAAAGTTAAAAGTAAAAGTCATTATACCATCAATGTAAAGGTATAGATTTGAAGGTGTGCTAACCTCTCTTGTAGTTTCGTTGTAAAGTTCTAATACGACAATGCTCGAAGGAGCAAACCTAGGTACTACCTTAGGTCTATGTGTGTCTTCAGTTGAGTTTACTACTACCATATCTATATAATGAAAAAAGACCCTATTTGTTTTAATAGAGTCTTTGATACTATGAAAAAAATTTGCTTATACTGCTACTAAAGCTAAGAAAGCCGTTACAGTTGCTGAGTCTAAAATAGGTGCAAGGTTTGCAGTCGTTGCAGTTCCTGTAATGGTATAACCATTTAAATCAGTCTTTGCCCCTCCTGTTTGTGCATTAATCGCAAAATCAATACCATCATCCAATCCTATTGCGTGGTAGTTTCCATTTCGATCTTTTACAACCGCCTGTGGATAACCAGCAGATAACAAGTTAAATGTAGTATTCGTCGCAGCGTCCAAAGTTTTTAATACCGCTACCAAAGTAGAAGTATTTACACTCGTTCCTGTATTCCTGTCGCTGCCTTTGTCCTGAGTTAATGTGTTACCATCGCCCTCTAGTCCAAATTCGTAAACAGTTGTAAGAAGTGGATTGACCCCTGTTGCTTCTCCAGATACAACCGTAAAAGGATCTGCTACAAAATTGAAAATATATAAAGAACTATTGCCCCCTAATTTATCCTTACAAACCTTTCCAGCTCTTCCAGATGTAATATCACATGCCATAATTATAAAGGTTTTATAAAGGGGATCAATTAAGACCCCCTTAAATTAGTTTCTATCCTCCGTAAAGAGTAATATAACGTTGGTTAGTACACCAAGTTGCATACGCCTGTACATTCTTATAGAAGTACTCTTCTGAACCGTTAGACATCTTCCCTGTCTCTAAGTGAGATACATCAGATGCTAAGTCCATAAGTATTTTAAGATACTTCGCTGGCGAAGCAATCATAAACCCAACTAAAGGCTTAAACTTCACTTCTACACCGTTGTAAGATGCTTTATCCCCTTCGAATAAAAAGTTTTGATTAGATGCTGCACCAACTGAGTTGTTAGCAATCTTCATCAATTGTCTATGAGCTAAAGGAGCGTAAATAATTACTTCCTCCATTGCTAATACTTTAGGATCTAAAGTTGCGTACAGTTTAGCATATTCAGCTGCAATAGTTGAAGATGTAATTGTAGCAATAGAAAGTACTTTTTTGTAGTCTCCTAATCCAGCCCCAGGCGTGTCCTTACTTTGTGAATCATTGTGCAAGATAATTGCTGGCAATGAGTTTACTAAATTAGTCGGCATTGCTGCTGCTAATGTTTGCGCTCCAGCCGATATGCTACCTTGTGCAGCCCCCGGAGTTAATCCAGCGATAAGTGCCTTTTGTGCAGTTGTTGCACCATCCCAAGAAACCGACTCCATTGTTTGTGCAATAGCTGGCGATACTTGTTGTAACACTTTATTGTCAAATTCACTTGATACTGTGTTAAATGCTCCAGCTTGCATAGAACGCTCGAAACGAGTATCTAAAAGAGTCTCATAATTTACAGTATCAGCAAACATAATCTTAGTTAAGTTTACTACTGATTTTTGAACACCTAATACATCACTACCAGCGGATACCGCATCTGTACTGTGCGCTAGCATATTAACTGATACTTTGCTTTCATATACATCTGCTCCAGACTTATGCCCTTCGCTAATATCTACGTCCGCATCGCGAAAGGTTCCCCAATCCGCGTATATTTCCATTTGGATCTCTTCGATCTCTGATTGTGGTACTTTAGTACCTGAAAACACTACTGCCATTTTTATTTGTTTTTATAGTTGTTTAATTCTTCTTTTAGCCAATTTTCTGAATCTTGGTCTAGTTTCAAATCTTTGATAAGACTATCAACGGTTACTTTTCCTTTTACGTTTGCCAAAAAGGATTCATAAGTAACACCTTTTTCAAAAGGATTTTTTGTGTTTAACTTTGCCATACTATTTTCCTCTATTGTATTTTAGTTTCTCATAGTTTGACATCTTACTAAGTTCCACCTGTGTAGGTTGAGACTTAATAGTTGGTTTTGCTGGCTCTTCTTTAAGACTTGCAAGCTCCACCTTTAGTTCATCGACTTGCTTTTTAAGTGCGATAAATTCAACGTTTTCCGCTTTCGCTTTTTCGTCTACTTGTGTTGAGTACTGAACTGTGATTTTTTTAATCCTTTCAATCACATCTTCCAAACTCTCTTCACTTGGTGCTGCATCACCAACTTCTTCTTGTGACATTTCTTCAATCGGCTTCTCGGCAGCAGCGGCAGGCATAACCTCCGATACAATACCCTCTTCAGCTACTACTACCTGATTGCCGTCTTCCATTTCGTAAGTTCCCGCAGGTAAAGGGATTTTCTCACCCTCTGGAGTTGTAACGAATACCTTAACATCTTTTGCTAATTCTTCACCCTCCCATTCTACGGTAACCTCTCCATCTTTAGTTTTAGCTGACCCAAGAGCAACCACAACCGCAGGTTCTACTGCGGCAGGTTCTGCCTTTAATCCTAAAACATCTTTAAGACTCGATACAAACTTTTCGCTTGCACTTAGTTTTTGTTCTGTTTTTTCCATTTCTACTTCTTCTAATTTGATTATTGCATCTATACTAAACCCTAGTACCTTGCCCTCTTTTACATAATTGCTCCACACCTCGTCACTATCTACTTTCATTGCAGCAATCCAACTGCCTTTAGGATATGATAACCCTAATGCAGTACTTTTGTCTTTTTCTGTATCTTCCACAATCCACGACTCAACAAACGTAACACCATCAATAGGCGTTTCGTGTTCTATACTGCTATTTTGGTGGTGGTTTGCTTTGAAAAAATTATATGATAAATCTTTAACGGTTTGTTCGTCGAATACAATATTGAACTCATGTCCGTTTTGGTTTCTATAAATAGGTTTGTTAGGCTCTAATACTAAACCTACTAGGATTCTCTTCTCTTCGTCTAATGCTTTAAATTGTATTTTCTCGTGCTTAGATAGCGCGATAAATTGCCCCTTCATTGCTGGATCGTGAACTAAAGAGATACCAAATACCCCTTCCGTTTCTTCTTCCTTAAATATTGCTTTGTAGGTTTTCATTACTTATATAATATGATTTGTAGTGTTTTGTTTCATTTTTTGTTAATTAGCCTAAGCTTGCATCTCCTTGTATATTACGTTCTAACGATTGACTTGTTGTAACGTCTCCAGAAACTACGTAAGCCCTCACGGGTTCATCTTGACCTTGTAAACCTTGTGCTATTTGGTTTGTTCCACTTCCTTCTACTAAGTTAAAACTAGGTGCAGAAACACCGCCACCGCCGCCACTTGTAACAGCACCGCCACCACCTGACTTTCCTAATTGGGATAACCCTCTAACTGTGGCGGCAATGGATGCTGCTATACCTATTCCCATACGTATATTGTTTGCTGCTATTGCCGCTGGAGCAGCGACCCCTGTCTCTAATGTTAACCTAGCATTTGAAGCAGTTGTATTTATTATATTTTTGGCTATTCCCGCAGCATTTTCTGCAATTATACTTACAGCTTGTAGACCTTTGCTTTTCTCATTTAGACTAGCTAATAAATTGAATCCAGCCGTTGCAGCATCTAAAGAAGCATTTTGCACACCCCTAATAGCTTCGGATTTAATTTCTTCGTTATCTATTTCTTTGTCGGCTAATTCTTTTTTATCTTCAAGGATTTTGTCGTCCCAAAATTTTATAACCTCTGCCTTTTGCGCTTCGGTAGCATTAAGGGCTTCCAACTCCATTAACGCCCTATCTTTTGATAATTCGTCTTTTTCTAATTGATTTATCGCATCCGCTTCTTCTTGAAGAAGTCTATACCTCTCTCTTATTTCGAATATATCAGAAAGCCTTTTTACCTCTCTTTCTCTCTCCTCTTTGCCTGAGTCAATTATTCCTTCACTCTTTAATCCTCCAGCAACCGCCTTTACCTTTGGTTTACTTCCTGAGTCTTTAGGTGTTACAATATCCTCTCTTGTTAAATCCTCTCTAGCAATACCTAAAGCTATTAATTCATTTGTTAATGATATAATTTGAGTATTAAAATCATCTATTATTGCCTGTTCTTCCTTTGTGATTATACCGCCACCTTCTTTTCCTCCGCTTAAAGTGTAGGCTCTCGACAGTTTTTCTGCTAGCGTTACCCTTTTGGCATCTTCGATAGCCGATAGTCTTAGGGTTCTAAGGTTTTCTAATTTATTTAGTAATATAAGCTGCTCTGTCTGAAGTAGTTTATCACTTTTAGTAAGTAAACCATCCACTTCTTTCCCTTGGGCTTTATATGCTTTTATTAGTAGGTCGTTTTGAGCCAATTGGAGCTTCAACAACTCAACACCTTTATCTAATAGTTTATTTTGCTCCTCTAGTTCCTTGTTGGCATCAGTAATAAAGTCTACTATTTCATCCCAATAAGCAACGACCAAACCCAATGCCACAACAAACGCGCCTATCCCTGTTGCGATTAGCGCGCCCCTTGTAGCCTTTAACGAGAAGTTAAAAAGTTTCGATGCTTCGTAAGCATCCTTTAAAGTTGTAGCGAGTCCACCCGTTAGACTGTCTAATATTGCAATAGCACCGCCATTGTCAGCAACCCCACCAACTGAGTCACTAACCTTTTTAGCTTCCTTATCAACGCCTTCTAAAGTATTGCCAAACTTTTTAGCATCAGCGGTAGCCTTGTCAGCATCGAGTACAATTTCTATTTCCTTCTTAATCGCCATTGCCTTAGTATTTTTTGTTTACCAATTTTCCAAGATGAAATATATTGATGTTTCCCCTTCGCTATCTCTACACTTTTCCCAACGTTGTAAAAATCATCGGATTGTAGTACTCTGATTATATCTGTTATCATATTAATATAAGTTTATATCACACACCCAACCATTTACGACAACGGTTGCGTTGTTCGGTGAAGATATTTTAAACTTGCCAGGGTTGTCTAATGTGTTAGAATCGCCAATGTATATAAAATTAGCGAATACCGCAGGATAAGTTCCAGCAGTTTTATATTGTTTTTGAGCTACGGACAAAGAATATACGTTGGCTCCTATTGCTAGTTCTATTTGAATATTAACCTCTTGATTTGCTGCGGTTGTAGTTATATTCAAATCTATCCTGTAATGAATTACAGATCCCAAGTTTAATTCTGAAAAATCAAAAGCATTAGTAGACGAATCCCATACATCATTAACACCACTAGGAGGGTATGTCTTGTTGGTAAAAGACCCTAAACCGTCATTAGTTAAATAAATAAAACCTCCACCGCCAGTTACGGATATTGGTGTTATTGCCGTTGCTGCGTCGTTATAATCTAAAAAACCACTCTTCTTTAAATACAACTCGGTAAAATTGTTATTTGCTTTTACCATTGACGCGCGGAAATTATCACCCGTTCCATCGTTCGCTACTGTTCCTACTCCTATTATTTCTTTAGCCATTGTCTGCTGTTATTATTGTGTTATCTGCTGTTATTAATGTGTTGTCTGCCGTTATATTCCCGTCTTCCTGTATAAATAAAACATCTGTTTCCGTTCTTTTACCGTCTCCATCTGTTAAGTTTATCAAAATACTTCTATCGCTTCCTGTGTTATTCTCTGAAGCGGTAACATTTACGTTATCCCCCACAATGGTAAACGTAGCCCAAGCAGTACCAAAACCTATATCTACAAGAGAGACGGCAGTACTTTCGCTATTCGTTCTTATTGTTTCGGTAGTTTCCGCATAGCCTGTATACTTCGTTGTATTTCCATCCACTAAGTTACTAAGGTCATTAGCAAAGCTATTAATTAACTTAAAGTTTGTCTTTCCGTTGTTTATATTCGTGGTATAGTTATCAATCCTGTGGTAGTTACCTTTGATTTTTAGAACATCGTTAAGGTTTAAGGTAGTCGCTAACCACATAGGCAATACTGCTGAAAAACTATAATTTCTACGCTTAATACTAAAGATGCTATCTATGTATCTCTGGTGATAGTTAGTGTATAGATTGAAGTCTATAAGGTTTCCACTCCACTCGCTGTACTCACTAGAAAATATAAAAGCATCACCGCCACCCAACACGCTATCAGAATGGAAAGCCGTGTTTATACTTCCCGCTATTGATTGAATTACACTATTATTAGTAATGTAACGCATGGGTGTTGCTGTTGTGTTTTGTGGTATGTTGTAAAAAAAGTTAGTCTTTGGGAAACTCGCTTCTCTATCTTCACTAATAAATGGAGCGTACATTATATTGGTACGTTCGTTAGTCTCTACATTGTTAAGCCTATCATATACAACTGTCTCGAAAGGCACTTCTATATCGTAGTTATCACCGTCCAACGGCTCTCCTAAACCGTTTGGCTGGTCTGTTAGTTTTAACTCTTCATCACCATAAGCCAACCCGTTATTCTTTGCAAACTCCTGATTCAATATTGTGTCTGGCTCTTCGAAGTTGAAATTTATCTCACTAAACAACTCACCCCGACTAACATCATAACTCTCGAAATCAATATACTTTGTGATGTCGTATATTTTACCTTTAGAATAATATCTGTTTAAAGTGTCTACATAAAAAGTGCCATCGTCCTGAGGAATTATAACCAACTTAAAAGCCTTAAACAAACCTACAAGCCAATCAATAACTTTAATCTTAGGTAGATTGTTTGCAGTTACAAATATACTCTCTAGCGTGTTTTCAGATGCAGTCGTTACGTAAGAAGTAACAGTTAAAAATCCTGTCTCTGTGCTATATCTCCTTTGTGTAAACGTACATGAGTATTTAAACTCTTCACTCGCTGAAACTTCATATTTTACTGCAAAGGTTTGTGATCCGTTTACGCTTAACGTTTCATTAAAAGATTCATTATTAACCCCTGGTTCGTTTGCAGACTCATTGCCGTCTATTATAGTTTTAACACTATACTCTACATCTTCATAACCAATTGAAGGACGTACTAAAAGGTAGAGTCTCCAGCTTATATTGTCATTGCTTGCACTCGATGCACTACATAGGAAACTTCCCGTATTAGTTATAAAAGAAACGTTTGCACTATCGCCACCATCGAAATCAACCTCTTGACTTCCTCCAGAAATACTATCTTTCTTGTTGGTTACTGTTTGGTACAACTTATTAAAAGATGATGTACCAAAAAAGTCTCGACTAAATGTAAGGCTGTACTTTGTCTCTATTGCTTCAAGTATGCGTATCGCTTTTAAACTCGGTGAGAGGTCGCTAAATCTTACCCCGTGAATTTCTGACCCTCCATTATCTGCAATGTTCGATATCTCTGTTAACTCGGTGTTATCTGCTGGATCAGGATTGTAAAAGTATTGCTTCTTAGGGTTGAGCGTGTAAATAATATCGCCACTAAACAACGACCCGAATAAACCCGACTTAACTGTATCACCATCGAAGTCGTGGTCATATACCGATAATTGATCTTTGAGGTCTGATAGTTCGTCTTTCCCTACACTTTTTTTTATGTCTACTAAGTTCCCTACAAAGTTAATAGTATAACTCTCAGGCTTCCCCTTCTTAACATTTACCTTTAATAATCTAAATTTACCTGTTTTATAAGGTACATTGTACAACTCAATACGCCCTACTACCTTTGTACGAGCATCGAAACTGTTTTCTATATTGGCATCGTAGTAGTGTTTGAATATTCGGTTATTCTTAGAAGATGCGGGAACAGTAAAATCCCTCGAAAAGTCCGTAGTTGTTTTCTTAATGTCGGCTACATCAGTAATGGACGAGTTAACGTCTATACTTTCATCCTCAAAAAGATTAATTTCTTCACCCGATATGTAAATCCTAGTTATCAAATTGTGTTTATTTCGTTGTAACTGTTAGAAAATACCATAGTGTAATTCACTAGGCGATCATTTACTTGTGTTTTATATTCAATGTCTTTGGTCTCTACATTGACAGGCACACCATCCACCCACACTTGCTCCGATAAAATCAACTGCCTAACTAATTCGTTAGCAGATTCCTCTATAAATCCTGTACTCGCTTCAAATTTACTTTTGCCGTTATAGTTATACTTAACAAATTGGTGTGTTCCTGTACTCGGCTGAGCGAAGGAACTTTCGTACATTGAACCCATAACGCTAATACTATCCCTCTTTTGCTTAAAGAATGTTATAGTTTGGTTTGCCCCGTATCTATTTATAAATTGAACCTCAATAGGTGTGTACAAACATTCGTCTCTAATGTATGCGACAAAATCAACACCATCATAGTTTACATTTATCCAATTCTCACCAAGCGCATACTCGGTTAAGTCGATATTAAAAACACTTATATTGTTAGTGCTTTCTAAACTCGCTGTAATCGTTGCTACTTGTGCGAAGGTGTTATCTGGACTACTTGTTACTGTTAGGTCTCTATTGGCTCGCAAAATAGGTATCATAACGTTACCGCCTTGGTAAACATCCACCTCCAAAGTATCGCTTAATAAGTCGCTTGTTGCTTGGTAGTTTTCTCCCTCGTTTCCATATCCATAACCTTGAGAAGCGTAATCAGTTACAACTAACTCAGTACTTAAATCCCCTCCGAAATTATAAACTACTTGGTGCTTTACCCATACACTTGAACCCGTTGCTTTTAACCCCGTAAGGCTATCAGTTACAACGATGTTTTCTATGAAGTCGTTAACAAGCCTTGCAATATCTATCTTGTCAGTTCCCGTGCTTGCTTCAATGTTTTCCTTTAGTATTGAGTAGGTGGCCGTTGCTGGTAAATCCGCAACCTTACCGCCCGTCCATATGAATAACTCTAAGGTGTAACTATCTACGGTTGCGCTATCGCTAGGACGAACCCAAGGAACGCTTTTATAATATGGTGATCTTGTTAGTATCATTTTATTGAAAATTCTAAAAATTCATCTAAATCTAAACTATACGCTTCTAATAATTCATCAGGCAATCTCTTGAAAGCAGATGCAAAAGGCTTGCTGTAAAACTCTGTTGTATCAATACCTTGATGATAAACTGACTTAGCAACCGCAAAAGGACTTAATCCCTTTAACTTTGCCCACGCTGTAAAGTGTTTAGGACTAATACCGCCCGACTTACCAAACTTATACTTTGACCCCTTACCTTTTATCTTCCAAAGTTTGCCTTTGTTGTTTCTGCTTTTAAACTTACTCGTTGTTTTCCTTACACCTCCAGCACCTCGAACCCCCTTATCTACAAAATCCCCGTAATCTTCCATTGAGAATGTAAAAGAAAAAGAGTTTTTATGTACATCTACATCATATTCAAGAGACTTGTACAGCTTATTAGAAGCCCTTTTCCCATCCTTAGTCAAGTTCTTTCGACTCTCTTTAACTAATGACTTGCCAAATCTATTTAAAGCATCATCTACGAGCATAGGTTTAGGTCTGTATTAGGCACTTCAACTGTAAAAGATGCTACCCACCCGTCCAAATTGTTTTGTTCTTGGTGTGTTGCTTTCTCTAGTGTTGGGTTTTCACTTGCTGTTATGTTATTACTCTCGAAGTCTCTATACATTGACGTCCACATACGGTTCAAAATAGCGTGGGTAGTGTTGTGATTGTCCACCTCGTTATCCTGTGCCCAAAACTTATCTGTAATTACTTCCTTATTCGTATCTCTAATATCCATACACGCCACTTCCACATCGAAAGTAACGACCGAACCGTTAGAAAATCCACCTCCCGTAATTGATATTTCAACTAAGGGATAGATATTGTTTTTTTGTAGGTCGATGTTTTGCGTGTCCTTAACAACCGTGTTAACCAAAGGATCAGACTCAGCAAGTTGTTTGATGTAGTAAAGAAGTTGCGTGTAATGATTCATAGCTCTATCGTATTTCCTTTTTGCCTTAGTCTGGCTTTTAGTTTCTGCTTGTCAATCTTATGCGCAAGGAAGTAATGTACCTCGTGTATGTTTTGATTTAGTATATCGTTTACCTTCCATATCTTACCTTTTGCTAGGTCTACTATACTTGCATACCATCCCCACTTTTTAAAATAGTCTGATGTCTTTGAGCCTTCGCTAGTTCCTCCATTGTAGATTTCTGGATAGCTGTCTCTAATTCCTGTGATAAAGTCAAAAAAAAACCTAAAGCCCCGTTTACAATATTCATTGGCATATCTTTAAATACCTCGCTTCTATCCTTTGTACCTTCGTACGGCTCAATATCATAGTTTCCAAACTTGTCAATCTTAGTGACCTTCCTAAACAAGATAGCCATTAGCTTATTGTAGTCCTTCACCTCGGTTTGATACTCACCCATATCTACCCATTCGCCTTGCGTAATCTTGTCAAGGTTTGGAATGAATCCATACTCAATGTCATTAAGCGTAAACCTATTTTGAAATGGTGCTGGAGTTTGTAATGCCTTGGCAATATCTAAAAGTAAACCTTCATAGTCCGTGTTCTTAATATTGGTTATGTCTCTATAAGGCAAATTTGTGAAGATAGAAATACAACGTTTGTTATATTCTAGGTCGCTGATATTCTCACGCTTGTTTAACGCATCGTACTTTTGGAACTGCTCTAGCGTAATATCTTTTAGATTCTCTGGTATTGTAACCTTCATACTTATATAATGAAAAAATGGTGTTTTTGTTTTTAGCGTATTTCTGGAGACCCTCCATTCATAAGATGGAACGATACATTGTAACGAACTGCATCTATAATATGATTAAATGAATCTACAAATAACTTACTTGTTTTATCTGAGTAAACATAATTATTCAGCTCCTTTGCGATGTTTGGACTATCTGAAGATACAATGAGCTTGTAATCCTGCATCATTGCTATCCCCGCACTAATACTACCAGCCCCTTTTTTTGCTCCTGAGATATTACACCCCATTCTTTTTAGCTCTGTTATTAGTCTTGGCTCTGCACTATCGGCAATTATCAAACCGTTGCCAGCCCTATCCTTGTTTATTACTGCTATCTCGGTTGTTGTTAGTTTCGCTTTGTAAAGGTGCTCTTTGAGGTATATCCTTTTTTTAGTCTTATCAATAGCTACCTGCACCAAAGTAGTGGGATCAATACTAAACCCGTAATCTTGACCGAATGACGTTTGTAATTTATCGGGGTTAAACTCTCCAAACTCCCAATTTGTAAATACTACACCCTCAGCCTTATCTAACCAACCCCCTAAAATAACGTGTTCGTACTTCTTAGGATTGTTCTTTTTAATTAACTCAACTTCATCTAAGAATGATTGATCTAGATTCTCAATATTATCCTTGTAAGTAGTGTGGATGTATGTAACATTATTATGCACTCCTGTAAATCCAGCCTTAACTCCTGTACGCTCAAAGAATCGTTTGTAAATCCAATGCTCCTTAGTTGCTGGGTTGAGTATAAGTATGACCCTATTTTGTACACCCTTTTGCCTTATAGATAGATTGATTTTGTCGAATATGGTTTCATCTACAAGCTCTTCCGCCTCATCTAATATCCAACACGTAACACCTTGCAATGATTTTAAAGAAGCCGTTTGATCTCCTGAAGATGTTTTAAGACCTTTAAATATTATTTCGCTATTAGACCTTGTATTTATTATTTCGCTTCGTTTAACACCAAAGCAGCCGTTTAATTCTAATAAGTCAATCTTCTCTTGAAACTCTGGAATAATTGAAAGCCCCGCTGAAGTCATTGTTTGCCTTGTGAAAAGTATCTTATGCCCTGTCTCAAACGACAAAAGGCTGGTAAACCTACCAACCTCAAAAGACTTTCCAGAACCACGCCCACCCGTTAAAACAAAGAAGCGAGTATCATTTCCTAAAGCATCCCATTTACTCTTGTGCCTTTCTATCATAAAGACTCTTTATATCAAAACCATCTAATACGTGTGTATTGTTTTGGTCTATTACTTGCTTAGGCATACCGAAGCGATAATTTAACCAAGTCTTAATTGCTTGTATATCTCCTTCGTTGCATTTTTCAAATAACTTTTGCCAAACTGCCTTGGGAGCTGTCACCGCATCCATCTGCTCGATGATCTTTATTTCATCTGCTTTAGGCTTCCTTCCAGCCTTTCCTTTTGTGCTATGACCCCCATTATTTTTTCTCTTATCCATAATTAATATAAATTAATTAATTAATATACGTCTCAAACACCTTATCGAGACGTTCTATCATTTTTAGTGTAGGTCTTTGGCTTGTGTTCTTTGGTGCTTCGAAGTAAGGAAGAGAAAAAGTCTTAGCGTATAGTTTGCTAATCATTTTAGTTTGCTCTTCGCTTAGTACTAAAGTTCTATTGTTAGTGTAATCTTTCCAAGAGTTTAGCTCTTTTAGGGTGAAAGACTTTGCTGCATTGTTTCCTACTTTGATATTGTTTAGTAGGTTTCTTTTGCTTTTTAGTTTTTTAGCCATTTGATAATATCTTTTTTAATCCCTCTTTAACCGTTCTATGCACGAAGCAATGATCTACATTAAATTCTTTTTCTATCTGCCTTAGACTCTTTGTATCAGCCTCTAGTATTAATTCTTTTTGATACCAAGGTAGTGAGTTAAATTTGTTTAGTATTAATCTCTCTTTGTCGGTTACTCCGTCTGTTTGGATTGTTGCTTTTGAGGTTTCTAATATATCGCATTTCTTTTTGTCGTTCTTAATCATTGCTAAGTATATGTGATACATACAGTAACTTACATAAGAGGTGTTTGCTTTAGTTGGGTTTATACGATGAATTTTAATATACATCTCTTGTACAATTTCGTCGGCTGTTTGTTTGTTCCCACTAATTTTAAGTGCAATTTTTCTCCATTCGTTGTCTCTCTTACTAAGCGTTAGAAGCATTTGATTATTAGTCTTTCTACTTTGTGATCCCTTGTCGTAACTTAGGGTGTTATATCAAAGATATGCATTTTATTTTTAATGGTTGCTTTAAAGTGT
>Ga0070747_1000677_pt1 | contig 16508 bp, 16 predicted proteins | sample VirMetDEL_Mar_31_FD_77321 | JGI IMG/M metagenome (GOLD analysis project Ga0070747, IMG submission 77321) | Aqueous microbial communities from the Delaware River and Bay under freshwater to marine salinity gradient to study organic matter... | ecosystem: Environmental > Aquatic > Marine > Coastal... | reverse complement strand
TGGTAAGCATCGGTATTATTGGTGATCGTGTTGTCACGGTTAGCATCTTTTCGGTCGAGCTCACCTTGAACTACGGCACCTAAACGGTCCAGACCACCAGTCATGTTCTTGCCGGCACCTTCCATCAATCGAGCTGCAGCACCAAAACCAGCATCACCGTTGCTAACGTTCTTCCAAGTAATAGGCATGATTAAGCCACCTGATTCTTTTGCATGTAGCTACTGACAGACTCATAGCCATAGGGGTCAGCAGACACCCGTGCAGCCTGGCGATCAGCCAACTGAGTATTCGTGGTTTGTCGTTGGGCACCATAGTTGAGGTCAAACTGTCGTCTGTTCTCTTTGAGGCCCTTCTTGGCCATCTTCAACTGTTGGAAAGCATGGTATCCCTGGAATAGGCCGGAAGCCGCGTTGATCCCATTAAGGAGAGGACTTGCTGCTTGGTTACCCGCGTCGTCAGTTCCACCACCCAGCCACTTCTGCATCCAGGCCATAGGGCCACCTTGTTGGGAGAGATCCATCTGAGAAGTGTTCACCTTCATAGGGTCGGCGGTGTTACCCAAGCCTAGTGTGGGATCAATACCTAGCATATTCCCGACAGGACTATCCCCAAAACCTTGTTGCGGGTTATACCGCAGGTTTTGTGTGCTGTTATTCACAGTTGCGGGGCTGGGCGTGAACATGCTTTGGTACTCAGACATAAAAGGAATCTCCTGTTGTTTCAGATACTTCAGGGAGTCTGAGGGATATATCAACAAAATTCTGAATAAAATTCAGAGACTCCGCCCCTAGGTTTCCGGAGTGCACTGTTCTGTTATAAAAAGCATCAGGACCTTCCCCAGGGATAACCAGAGGCTCAGCACGTATAAAAAGGTCAGCATCCAGAAGATTGGGACCTCCCAGGAGCTTGTTGGCTTCTTCGAGTTCCTCCCACTTACCCTCTTTAAAGATGTTGAACTCCCTTAACTCGTTCATATAGTCAGAGAATTCATTCTTTAGGTGGCCGGAAACCCCCACCATTAAGTTGCTAGAAAGCTGGAGCATAGTCTCAGCGGTAGCATTTAGGAGCCAACTACCATCCTTCAGCATTGTGTAACCGCCATACATAATGGCCACCGCGGCTAATACTATGGCCCAGTCAGTTCCTATAAGGGCGACTACCTCTGTGAAGGCCCACTTAAGTACTACGGCTTGCACCAAGAAAGTGAGTACCGTTTTTAGAAATACAATGAGGGCAGCAGTTGCTGCGGTACCTCCTGCTACTAAACCAGCGTACAAAAGCTTTAATGAAGCCCCGTAGCTCCAGACTGCCAAAACTACTGCGACGACAACCATAAAGATCTGAAAGACACCACTCTCATACCACTTGGTTTTTTCCACAATGTGGGAGTTAAACACCAGGTGTAGTGAGCGGTGATACAGATCTTCTTTTTCGAGTATGGTGAACTCACTGGCTATTTCATAATCCAGGGGAATGAGGAAACGCTCATCAGTGGCTCCACCCTCCACCCCTTTATCCCCATAGATCTCAAACCGGATAGACGGGTTGAATACCTCTACTTCCTCATAGATTGCTTCAGTTATCTGCTTACGGAAGAAGCGCCGCCCGGTATGGACAACTTGGGCGCCTATAGTTCTCAACTGTATGTTACCCGTCCACTGGGTGTCGCTGGATACAAGCTCGGTACTGTTGGTACAGGTACCTATGTCACCTATAGAACCTCCAACCAGTCGGGTGGCTATCCGGTCCAAACTAATAGTGGTTTCAAAGTCTGCATCCGCTATACGCAGAGCATAACTTTCTTGCGGGGCACCCGAGAGGGCAGCACCATTAGAAAGCTCATCGCCCGCGGAGTATGAAGGTATACGTGCTGCCAGTGCCTTGAAAAAACGGAAGAGGTAATCCATTTCCACCTGTGTGTCCGCGGTGATAGGTACTGCCATTAGCATGACGGCTTGCCGGATATCATCGATACCCGGGTTCTCATGGATCTGATCCCCCATCTCTTGGAAGTCCATTCCGAGGTACTTCATTAATTTAACGGAACTCTTGTACTCAGCAGTCTCTGCCAGACTGAGGTCAGCACGATTGACATCCCCCTTCCTGAAGACAGTGATAGGGAAATAAGTACCTGGGTTTATGAAAGTAGGTTCAAGGAAGACGGCGTCCAAGTCAGGGAATCTGGCTTCCCTCGTGTTATAGGTCCAGTACCCATAGACCCAATTACCTCCGACCTCATAACGGTACTTGGCTTGGTAGTATTCTTGGTCTGTATCAAAAGCACTGAGATCAACGATCTCAACAGTTCGGGTGATTGCTTCCGTAGTATCATCAGACAGGAGCAGGTGTAACTCCACAGACTCCGTTTCATTCTCCCCAATCCTAAGCTCCTCATCATTAACCAGCTCGGGTCGCGGCGTACGCTCAGGGGTCACACCTGATTGAGTGCTAGCACCCCAGGTCCCTAGACTGGACATCTCAGGTTCAGCGCCCAGACTGGTTTCATGAACTGCAACCATCTTCTCAAGGTACACAGTCTTACCCGTGGCACCCGGATAATTAGTTACTGTATTGGCCTCTGGATCAAAGCCCCAAGTTTCACTCATATACTGGAAACCAGCATGAACATTGTTCAAAGGGCGGAACTGCAGGTATTCCACTACCAGGGTTTCACCCACATCTGCAGTCATAGCAGCCTCTGCCAAGGCAATACCATCGTTACTGGAGAGGATCCGTGTATTGGGTAACCCGTAGAAGTAGTCACCACTCGCAGCATACCGGTAAGCCCGCTCAAAGTTCCTACTGTTGTTATTAAGCATCCCATTAAGAACGGAGGTTGTAACACTGCCTCCTGTGAAGATAGCTTCAGCTACAGCGGTCTGTAGGATATCGGGGATAAGATCATTCTCCATGATCCGGACCACTGAAGTATCTACGTGGTGCTTTTTCTTGGTACTAAACAATCCCATCTATAAACTCCAGCTATAAAAAAGGGGAGCATAGCTCCCCCGTAGTTTTGTGCTTGTATAGGTCTTAAACGCCACCAATACCTATACCTTCCAGGGCTTTAGTGACAGCGGAGCCAATAGTTGCGTCATCCAGTTTGTTAGTCGTTGAGGGTAAAGTACCCTCATCCGTGGTACGCCTAACATTCCAGGTATCCGCCAACATCTTGACCAACTTCTGCTCTGCATCTCGGGCAAAGCCATCAGCTTGGGCGCCGTAAAGAGCCTTCTGCTTACCAATCACACTGTCCACATCAACAGCACCACCCGTGGTTTGAGCTTGCTCAGTCACCTTCTTCTGGTTCAGCAAAGCAGTCTCAGAACCTACCTTGAGAACTTGCTGCTCCAACACATCGAACTCAGCCTTCAACTTACAAGTCTGCTGTATTACTAAGTCTTTCTGTAAGGCGGCCAGATCAACTTCCAGGGTTAACTTATCCTTCTCCAACAGCTGCTTATCTTTCTCAAGCTCGAGGATCTCTAGCTCGATATTCAGCTTGTCACGGCTAAGGAGGAACTGCAGAGAACGATCCAACGTACTCTGCATTGTTCCCAGGTAAACACTGGCGTACTCAGTACCGCGGATCCGACCAGCAGTATGCTCTTCAACCATGTGCTCTTTAACAGCACGCATGAGAACATCAAAGGAACCCGCACCGAGATCTTTATCCCCGGTTGTCAGGTCCGCTATAGTGAGTGCAATTGCCATTAACTAAGACCTTGTGTTGTACCGGCAGCCATAGCTTGGCGTTGGGACAGTTTGGTGATCTCACTTTCAGTCAGGTCTGGCATGTCTTGAACAGCAAAAGCGGGAACCAGCTTACCTTCCTTCATTTCCTGCATCTGACCTGAAGAAGACATAACCTTCTTTTTAATAAAGGTCTGGTACTTGGCATTCTTGATCTGGTTATAGATGATTTCAGGAATATGCCAAGGCACATTAAAATGCACGTACTTCTTGATTGTACCGGTCAGCTTATTCCCACACTGAAAGATCTCACCTTCGTACTCACGCTTGGAAGGGTCCATGGAAGTAATGGTGACCCGGCGCAGCTTCAGTGCTTCATCTTTCATCTGGGCAATAGTTTGCGGTTCTATAACTACATCGGCTTCTGATGTAGGATCATTCAATTCGTTGTCGGCCTCGGCAATGCGAGCCTTCAAGTTATCCAAGCCAATACTAGGATGGAAATCAATATCCATTTCACGGGCAAGGGTTTTCAGTGTTTCTAGTTCTAATTCATCTGACATTGCGGACTATCTCCGGTTACTCAAAAGGAAATGGGGACCCCTTGTGAGGGGTCCCCAGTAGGTTACATTGTCGCTGCAGTCTTGATCAGACCGAGGCGTTCTTTGCGCTGGAGGAAGAAACCGTAGTACCACTTAATGGACATGAAGCCCACCTCGCCGTATGGATCGTTACGATCCGCGTTCTCTTCACCGGGTGCTTTGTGATAGATCTTGAACTTCACAGTCTTACCATCAGTCTGGAAACCGATAGTACTGAAAGAACCGTCACCAACACACAACATCGGGTAGACGTTGTACTTAGTACCATCGTTCCAGAAAGCAGCGTCAGGTGAAGTTGCACCAACGCCTTCCCAGTTGAGCATCTTCGGTACAACGATCATACGGAAGTGGCCTACAGAGCCGATCTCACCGTTCATGATGGTACCGCCAGCTGCATACTGGTGAACCGGAATGAAAGCACGTTCACCGTGCAGATCAGTCAGGCCTTCCAGGGTAGGCTGAAGCTCGGAACCGATGTACATCACACGACCACCAGCGATGGTACGAGTATCGATCATCCGAGTTCCACTGATGACCTTAGTCTTCATGGGAGTACGGTTGTTATTCAGATCGATGTGCAGACGCAACAGGTCATCATAATCAACAACAGAAGTGCTGGTGATAGTAGCGTCCGAAGTCGCAGTACCGGCGTACTTCAGAACACCAGTCTCAGCTGCAGTCAGCAAGTCAACCTGAAGCAGATCTTCGGTCATCTCATGAGCACCGTTGACCATTTCACGAGCAACGTGTTGACGCAGATCAGCATCGGTATCAAAGTCAACAGACTCTTGAGTGTACTCGTCGAAGAAGCCGAACTTCTCGAAGGTACCTTCAATTTCCTTACGCTTGAAACCAACACGGTTAACACGACCACCGTTCTCAGTCAGTGTAGGCATCTTACCGGGAATGGTACCGATGTCCTTACTGGAACCGTAGAGGTTACCGTCTGCGATGACGGCGCCAGTAGCATCAATACCCTGGTCGTTGACGTTTGCATCGTCAAGCAACGGGATGTAATGATACTTCTTCATCTTCTTGCCCATGTGCTTAGGCATGGTTGCTGTGTCAGCCAAAGGCATAAAGAACTGAAGCTCTCGGGCTTCAATTAGTGCACGTTTGACATATTGATCAGTACGGAACTGTGTACCGATTTCGGAGGCGTCACCGCCAGCTGGGTCGTTATAAGTGCGACCCGCACCACCTTCATAGGCCATTTTCTAATACCTCAATTTAACAATGATTCGTCAAACTGCTTTGCAAAATCATCATCAGATAAACCCAGGGGGTTTACTGCTGCCTTCTCCTGCGAAGCAGAACTTCTGGAAGAGCTCGCTGCTCGTCGCTTGTCGCGCCGGGTCTTATTAGCTGCAGCAGTGTCTGGCTTCTGTTTCTTAGCTTGGGTTGTGTCTTGTTGCCTTTGTCCCTTGGCAGGAAACAAATGGTCAAAACCGCCCCGAGCTTCGATTGCATCACCAATCTTGCCGTAAGCTTCAATATCCGACATGCCGTTTAACCGGCCAAACGTGCGTTCTTGCTCGAGCTCATTGCTAATGAGTTCATAGATACCACTTGCCATGTGACTGTCTATGACCTTCAGAAGTTGAGGATCGTTGGCTACCGCTTGTTTGCTCTCTGCATCCCACTTGGTGGCGACGAGTTCAACTGTCTTGGCATAGTTAGGGGAGTCCTTCAACTCTTCCGCTACTTCGTCCAAAGCCAGCTCTCGCTCATCCACTGAGTGATCAGCAGTTTTATAATCAGCTCCTTGATCTAAGTCGAACTCCACCGGGTCGATCTCACTGTCGGCTAACAGCTTGGCGATTGCCGCGGGGTCCTTCTTGTTGATATCAATCAAGAAGCCTATCTTCTCTGCATCGAGGAGCTCGTTGTTCTCGAGCATCTTCAATACTTTTAAACCTGGTTTCATGGCCGCCATCTTGCGATTGTAATTGGCGCCCATCTGCATCAGCTTGATAACATCATCGGCGTTATCAACTTTCATGTCCCGGCCATTGGCCTTAAAGGGACTAGTAACTTTAGCGAAGAAGTCTTGGGAGGTTGCTTCTACCTCTTGGTCAGGAGTTTCTTCCTCCCCTAACTCTTCTTCTTCTTGTTCCTCTGGCTCAGAAGCTTCTTCCTCCTCAGAAATAGCCTCTTCCTCGGCCTGTGAACCTTCCGGTTCAGCTGCCTCGGGCGCTGCTAGATCTTCGTCATCCGAAGCTTCCTCACCCTCTTCTACCTGGGCCATGGCTTCTTCCTGATCATCCGAATCTTCCGGAATGTCCAGGAACTCACTATCGATCTCTGTGGTATTCAGGGCAGCAAAGTCATCATCTGACATGCCCAAGAATTCCTGATCTTCAGCTTCCGCTACAGCCCCAGACATTAGGCGGTACCTTCTTCAGCGATCTCATCCAAAGCGTTCTCGGCTGACTCTATTGACATCCTCGCTTGGTGAGCAAAAATATGAACTCGGCGGAAGTACTGTTGCAGTGCACCAATACCATCAATATCTTTTAGGATCATTCTTTGCTGGTCTTCTGATCCCATTTCGGGAGCTGCCTTCAAACCAACCAAACGGACGGCTTCTTCTTTGATGTAACCTTCATAGATCACCTTGTCGAAGTCTGGGTTGTGCTCCAAACGGCCTAAGGCATCTGACATTGCGATGATTTCTTTAGCGTCATCGATGTCTAGTTGGATCTCTTGCATGTCGGTCTGATTGCTCATTTCAGTTGTTCCTATCATTGCTAGTTAGTTAACAGGGGTTTACGGATGTGACTGTATTCAATGAAAAATACTTTTTCTGATTTATTTATGCAGCTCCTTGATTTACATAGTCTTTAAGTTTGTCCCCTGCTTCTCCTCGAGCTTTCAAACCAGCCTTAACATGTTCTAGGTCCTGGTTAGCTCGAGCCTGTTCACCATGGAGTTCTTTCTCCCTTTCCTGGGTGACACCAGACTCTTGTTCAACGAAGTCCAGATCCTTCTTGTCCGCGTCACTACTGAGCTGGCGAGCTTTAGCCTCTTCAGTCTTAGTCTTGGCATCGTCCAGTTCACCCTTTTCATAGTTGCCCATAGTCTTAGATCGGATCTCTTCAATCTCAGCTTCGATTTTCTGCATTTCGAGCTGCTGCATCTTCTCCGCCATGGGATCAGGTTGAGGCTCATAGTTTTCAATCTTTTTAGCCAACTCAGGCATTTTCCTCAAGCGTGCAATGTCCCGGAGTATGATTTTGGACATACCGGGGTCCATGTTGTTGCCCATGGTTTGGAGCATGAAGGCCAATTCCTGGGCTTTGATGTTGTCCTCTTCCAAGGATGAAACATCCACACGCAGGTCAAAGTCGCCGGCTAACTCATCACGACGAATAGCCACAAAGCTTTCATTGGTGATACGAATAATTTCTTTGTCGTCGAGGAGTTCACCATTCATGGCAATCATCTTGCGCCCGACATCTCCTACGCCTTTGGCAAGGCGCCGGAGAATGCCGGCCTCCCGCTTACTAGCAGCATCGAGTGCACCACGGATACCGGTAGCGACCTGGCCTAAACCATCAGACGAGATACCATTAGCGAAGGCTTTCACCCCTACCATCGATTCAGCATCGTTGTTTTGGTAATCAATCATGTATTGAGCAGATTGGGGTATCTCAGGGAACTGGTGCATATAAAACGCCATACGGGGATCTACACCGGCGTTATACTCATAGTCTTTACCCTGCTGAAAGCGTCGCTTGTTGGTTGCATCCAAAGCATCTTTACGGACAGCCATCTGACCATTAGCAGACCGACCCATCAGGTCAATCATGCCGCGGGTAACCGCTCCAATGATCTTCTGGTTCTCGATCAGTAGCTCACCGTCAGGCTCTCCATAGGCAGAGTGACGTACAGGCAACAAGGGGATAACCACAAAAGGGAGCTTATCATCAGGGAAGGGACTCTCTTCCAGGCGGATCATGACATCCCCTACCCATGCTGCTACAAAAGGTTTGGCGATACCACTATCGTCATAATCCCAGTAGCCCCAGTATTCGCGGACTACAACAGGCTTGCGGGCCTGCCCTACGGGTTCAGCATCACGGCTATTGTCAGTCTCATAATCCGAGTCCGCTAGGGGGGAAGCAGCACTTACATCAACCTCATCCAGGTTCTGATACTTGCCCCCTTCCTTCCTAAGAGCAGACAACGTTGTCTTAAAGGTCTTGATAAAGAAGTTAGCCTCACGATACTTCCCCTCACAAGAGGGATCGATAATGACATTACGGTAATCGCATACTTCCAAGGTAGGTGCATTATGGATGGTCTTCATCTCGGTAACGTCTTCATACCCGGTGATTACAGGGTTAGCCGGCCTACCCGTTTCCTTGAAATACTCATGGGCCATCTGAAGTTCTTGGGGGACCTCATACTGATAACCAGAGGGGTTGGTGTCTTCCAGCTCAGTGATTTCTTGGTACAGGGGTGCCATGTCAGGATCATCGTCCATCCGCACCATAGGCTGACGTTTGGTAACTTCCTTCTCTTCAAAGTGCCAACCTACCTGGACAATGGCAGTACCTTCATCGACTGCAGCGCGAACCATGGTATCTACAAAATCTACTTTATCGACTTTGGTATTCATCTGGTGATTCAGCAATAAAGCGTTTTGTCTTGAAGCTTCAACGTCTTCCCAAGTTACTGGGTCAATATCAAAGAGGTCATCCGAAGCCAGGAAAGGCTCTGATAGTGCGGCGTAGCGCCACTCTGCCTGCTTACGTATTAGGCGAGGTTGTACCGAAGAACGGCCCTTAACCACAGGGATCTTTGCAGACCCCTCGATATTAAGGTTATCCAGCCAGTCCCGTATCTTACCCTTCTGCTTATCGTGATCAGTCTTGGCATCAGTCTCATCCTGCTGCAGGTCTTTCAACCTGGGCGGTGTCGTCCAACCATCAACTTCAATTTGAAGGAACTTATCTTCGGGGTCTGGTCTAGTTATCTCTTCCATCAATCCATCTCGTGTTTGGCGAATATCGCCAACCTACCGGACAGAAAAATGTTTTTCTGATATTTAGGTTGTGGCGCCTATCAACTTCTCTATCCGCATAGAGACTTTGGCACCGGTAATTGAGCCAACTACTGTCCCTGCGATATAGGGGATTGCGAGCCAATAGCTGAGGTCTTGCACTACCAGTTGGTGCATAGTTAGAAACCAGAGGCCATTACTGAATACAGAACAGATGGCGTGATACGTCATGTTGTCCCTGTTGCGGGACCGGCTGACCATCGTAAAGCTGACATTCTGTATGAAGGCCAAACATAAGATTATTAGCATAAATCACTTACCGTTGAATAAAGACTAATGAGGTTCAGCACAGCTATTGATAGCACCAGAACCAATGAAATTACCAAGGCCATACTGAGTATCTCTCGCCAGGGCATCATACAAAGCCCCGCTGACTAAAACGTTCCTCCTCTACATTCTCATCGATTTCATAGTTCTGGTTCTTCAACTCTTGAACCGAAGCCAGGAAACGTTGGAAGTAGTTATTACCTTCATGCAGGGAACCTGGTGCCGCACCTAGGGGTGTATGCACGCGGGAGGCTATGTACAAACATAAGGGATCCATATATTGCTTAGGCATGTGGAGCTCATAGGTCTCCGGGTTGGCAAGAGCGGTGGTCCGATCAATCTTTGGGTGGTTTGCTCTGTAAACAACGCGTAGCTCAGTAGTCTCTAACAACCAGGGGGCTAGTTCTGTATCCGTGGGTAGAACCAATGTATCCATGCTGGTATTACGGATAGCCCTGGGGTTGTTCTGCTCATTCATAGGAATCTCATACTCCTCTTCTGCCCAGACGCCATAGACACGTTCTATCTTGAACAGGTCATCATCGGTAGGGGCCAAGACATAGGTAGTAGTTCCATCAACCAAAGGGACCGTAGCGTTACCTTCATTCAGGAAGAACCGCTTATAGATCTCCATTAAACCAAGCTCGATGCTGGGTAACAGTTGGGGGTACTGCTCGGCACTAATGCCGGCGGCAGGGGTGTCGATACTATTACCCGACAGGAAGAGCAGGCGCAGTTCGCCAAAGCTCAGTTGGTCATACAAATCAGTTAATTTCATAAGTCCTCACACAATATACGAATTGAGATCATCAATATCTTCTTCCTCTTCTAGCTCCCAAATACCACTGCTAGTGCTGGATTGATGTTCTCCGGTTTCAGAAGGTTTCCAGGTTGTTAAGCTGGCCAGTTGAGAGATGGTATCAATGAAGTCATCCTGTTTGCTGCGAAATCCACTGGGCGATGCCAATGAGAGTTCAGTGATGGCTTCTTGCATAATAAGCGTCTTTCTCTTCTCTTCAGGGAAATACATCTTTCCTGATTTAAACCAGGGAACAACGATATTGAACCTGGTTAGTTTGTGTGTAGTAGGCCGGATACCTGGGCTACCTTTGTTCCCTTCTGAAGCCAAAGGGAACCAGATATTCCGGTTCAACATCTCACCCTGGATCCAAGGAATGAAGCCCCCTTGTTGTCCGCTGACCTCGATGCCTACTGACTGGGGCTGGTACTGTTGGGCAAAGTTAAATAAATCATTAATGTTGGCGTCCATCAGTTGACGTTTCAATACGCCATCTACCCAGAACCAATCCCCTTGGTTGTTCAAAGCCCAGACTGAGATTACTGAATAGTCACTGGATTGCTGTTCCGAGGTAGCAAAGTCTGTGGTGATATAGAAATTGAACCTCGAGCGGTTCTTCATCAAGCCAGTGTGGCTATACCACCGAATATCCTTGTCCTGAATCAGGCGATCGTCATCAGACATAATCCGGAGCATCAGCTCTTGGTCAAATGCCTTGATTTCCCCATTACTCAGGAGAGTCTCGTACTCATTGAGGACAAAGTCATAGCCGAAGCGGTCTTCCCAGCCCCCGGCGAACTCTTCCCGGGTACACGGGAACTGATCACAGATGGGATACACTCTGACATTCCAACTGGGTACAGCTGCGGCTTGATACAAAGGGTCTCGTGCATTAAAGGGCGTTCCTGTCCAAAGGATCTTCCGTTTCTTGGGGTGCAGGGCCTGACGGGCCGCCTTATAAATGATGTTCTTAATATCTCGGGTGATTGTTGGCGATTCAGAGTTTTTATCACTCATCAAGTCGTCGAAACCAGCCCAGGTGGGGCGTTGACCGTATTCCTTGAAACCACGAACACCAGTACTGGCGCCGAAACCCCTCACACAGAGTAATTTGCCGTCCTGATTCTCAAACTCCCAACGTACATCCGTGAATTTTGTCCTAGGAATGTACTCTTGGAGGAACTCAGAGTTGTTGTACCTGAACTCCAGGTTCTGTCGCATACTCTTGACACCATTATCGATGGTATCCGAGATATACATGGCGACATTGACTTCCCCAAAGTTGGGGACCTCCCCATAAACAGCGATGTACAGGTACATGTACTCATGGAGCGCCGTAGTTTTTGCAGATCCACGAAAACTGACGAAGAGATTCTCATCGTGGTTCGCTACCTGGTCCAGCATATCCATGTGGATGATCGGACTTTTGTTTTCTTCCCCTTTCGCCCCATTAACCAGTTTGATAAAGGTTATGAACTGCAGGGCAAAGTCTGACGGGCGGTAGTTCGCAAACATCTCTGCGTAGTTGACTGCATTGACCCGCTCATCGAGGGTTAAAATATCAGTCATTGGTTATATCTTCTGCAGTACCTTCGAGTACTACATTAGATTGGGCTACATCGAGCACACTCGATGTGCCCGAATCTATTAGCAGGCGTTGCTGGGCAGCCAACTTCATCGTGGCTTCTGCCAGTACAGCAATACTGGAGTCTTTCTTGATCCCCACATCAAGCTCCACCTTCTGAGTTTCAGGGGGCTTGAGCTGAGTCAGTAATGAGTTTGCCGCGGTAGTGCGGACCATCTCACTATTGGCATGTACCATCAGCTCCGCCTGGACATTCAGAGCGTGCTGGTACATATCCATATTCAGGATATGCACAGGCGTGAGGGTCTGAGCCATGACCAGCTGGACCAACTTGCCACGGTGATAACTCGAGATGTAGCTGGCGATGTCTTTAGCCTCAACTCCCCGAGTAACCCAGTCCTGGATCTTATTGGGGAAGGAGATCTCATAGGCCCGTTGATTAGTTAAACCACGGATCTTGTTACTGACATATTTGACAGCATCGATGTAAGCCGGCAACTTAAACTTACCTTCTGCCATCACAGAACTATAAGAGAGGAGGTTCTCCCGGTATGCCTCACACATGTCAGGGTCTGCTAACAGACCATTAATAGTGTTGAGTACGTCAGGATTAACAGCCTTACGCATCTTAGTGGGTAAGGCTTCTTTGAACTGCTCTTCGGTTAACTGATTAACGACAGCAGGTGCTGTGCTAATTGCAGTCGGGGGTATGCTCATAGCCGCCTCAATAATTAACGTATCGGGCGACTATAGGTTCCTGCTTTTTTCTTTTCTGGTTTTTATTACTTACTGACTATCAGGCGGGTCCCAACATCAGACAGAGACCGGACATAAATATTACCCGCGGCCATACGTGGCAGGGCCACTTTAGGGTGGAGGTAATGCCCTGCTGCATCTGAGGCAGGTAGACTGGTTGCAAAATGAATGAGAACGGGGGTACTACCTTGGTTCTCTACCAGGAATTTATCATCAGCCGCCGAGGCAACTAATAGCCAACCGCCGGCTACTGTGGGAATTACGCTTTCTGTTGACATGCTGTTGTCCTAATCATTTGAAGATGAGGCAATAGTAAGGACATAGATTTTTAATTGCTGATAAAAAAAGCCCCTCCGAAGAGGGGCTAAGGTCCCAAGGTAATGGTTCGGTTAGAAAGCGTCAGCAATATCATCCACAGTGGCCGTACCTGCGCGTAAGGCTTCCAGTATCGGCTTCAAAATATCTTTAAAGTTAGCGAACTGGCTCGACTCATAACTGAAGTCTGCTGACAAAGGGTAACAAGGGAAGCGCACCCGGTGTGCGAGATCGTGGGTAAAGTTAGCTGTACCTCCTGCCCACGCGAGCACAGAGTCACCATTTTTGGTTTTAACCCAGGCTTTTTTATTGGTGTCAGCCAAATCACCCTCATCATTAGGATCCACGTAAAGACCATACGGAGTCGTAAAGTAAAAGTGCCTGTAGTTAATCCCGTCTAAAGGGAATCCTTCAAGGCTGCCAAAGTTTTGGTTCTCTTGTTGCTGCAGGTGGCTGTGGTCTGCAAAGGGAATGTCCAGGGGGTTCCAGGATTCCAGAGGACTACGTACAACTATCTCCAGAGGGAACATGTAAGAGTACCCATTAACCACATCTGTTTTTGAGGTTGAAGCCACGAATAAGTTGGGATCATTAAAACCCCGCATCGCACTCTTCCGCCCAGAAGCATCCGTAGAGAATTTATACTCCCGGTTGTAATAGGCAGCGTTCATGGGGACTTCTTCGGTATACCGGTCAACAAGGAAATCCTCATCACCCGTATAAGGGTCAGTATGCGCCTCTGTTAAAACGGCGCCTTCACCATCCAAACCAGGCATCATCTCACAGATAACTTCCAAGTCTTTGACCTTAAAACGCGCACGCCTTGAGTTGATCAAAGTATCCAGGCTACCGGAACGCTCCAATGTTGACAGATCTCGGATCAGCTGAAAAGCATTCTGGTTTGAGATGGTACCAGCCTTTGCTTGTTCCTTATCATAGGGCAAGTTACCCCCGAACTTCTGCGTTATGAGTAGTTGGTGTACGTGACCACTACCATCAGTCTGAACTGCCAGGAAAGTAGTACTACCACTATCCCAGGTAACGTCATACGTGTGGGTGTGACTACCGCCCACAGTAGTGAGCGTTATTGAAGTTTCTCCCCCACTTATCAGATCCTGCGCCTGTGTATCAGTCAAGTTAGGAATAACGTGCCCGTGTGATGCAGCAATACCTACGTTAATCGTTGGGGCCACACGGTTAGCATTTGATTTATCCGCCATGTTACCAATACGCTTAGCCATAATACGGAACACAGGGTTCGCGTATACAGGAGTACCATCTTCTTCAATCTGGACAATTAGAGCGGGTCCTACAGAGATGTTCTCCAGACGGTTCTTGTGCCCAGAGGCCGTTAGGCGGGTGGATCTTCGGTAGGCTTCAGTGAGCTTACCTGCCAACTCTGCGTGGCGGAAAGAAGTTCCACCATCAGGTACTCCTTGCTCTTCATCAATATACTCAAACCACATCTCACAGTAGGTCAGGTATGTTTCCAGGTCTTGAGGGTTATCTTCCCAAATATTCTGCATGTACTCAGCTTGAGTACCTACAGTAGGTGTAACCGCCCCCGTTACAGGGTCTACTCCCGTAGGGAGGTCCAAAATAGACACCTTAGGTTCCGGGGCAAGCAGAAAAGACTTCCGCTTCTCGTTTGGCTTGTCGTGATCGGATTGTGGCCCTTTGTACATCGTATGGGTGTGTCCTGTGTCATCAGGAATTTGCTGGAACACAAAAGCGGACCCATTCCAGCTTACCCAGTACCAGTGCGTGTGGGTAGCGTTATCTGGGTTCGTTGGGCGGACAAAGTAAGGTACCCGGCCTGCCATCAAATCCTCAGCGTCTAGCTCACTCATCTGCCACTGTACTTTATGAGTATGGTCATTGATGGAATTGAAGCCATGGTAGTAAAGGTTTAGGTCTCCGATCCGTTGGGACACAGTAAACCGGTAGTCATTGTGGCGAGAGCGGTAGTACGCCCCATTCATAAGCAAAGCCAGCTCCGCCATACCGCACATACCATAATAGTTAGTATGATCGTGGATATTCAGAGCTGCATAGGGATTATCGATTACCCGCGTGGCCGGCTCAAAAGAATCACTGGCGGTGTACTGCCTGGCTCCCATGATCCCAGAGCTATAACTCCACTGGTTAATCTCTGATTTCTCTGTGGTAACAAAAGCATTAGAGAGCTGGTTTGTGTTGTGCTCTCCTAAAAGCAAGTTCAGCTTTTCCATATTGCCTTTGTTCAGGTTCTTATACTTCAGTTCTCTACTTTCATCAGCCATGTTTACTTCCTCGTTAAATAAATCTTTAGATCAAGCCAGGGGGATTTGAACAATAAATTCCCGCATCCGATTCATCCAGCCAGCAGCAAAGGCTGCTTGCTTAGGATCCTTCGTAATAAGCCTGCCCAGGAAAGCTACACGCTCCCCCATATACAGAGCAGCTAGGCGCTCCCCATTCATCCGGGCAGCACAATTCCGGGTCACAGGACCCATAACACCATCTTCCTTACAAGCCACGGCGCCCTGCAGCATTTTCACAGCCCGAGTAGGGCCAGAGTGAACGGCGGTATCAAAGATTATTTCGGTTAAGACGTTACTAAGCTCCAGCTCATGAAAGCCGGGCTTAACCCAGTAATTCAAGTAGTAAATCTGTTCCGCATCTTTACGGGTCATTGTCATAACATCCAGTTTGGATGCTTGAGTCTGACGAGATTCACCTAGGGTTTGTTGGGTTATCCCAAACTTAGTGGGACCCCCTCGATCGGCAGCGTGGTCTACAAAACCACCCTCCCTTTCGATTAGACGCTCTATTAATATTCTCTCTGTCAGGGTGCTATTTTCCATAGCGAGGAGTAAAACCTAACAGGAATTTCTTTTCTTATTTTTCTACTACCATACGTGAACATCTAACACTGTAGGTGCCGGCGCTGCTGGCGGGGGCGTAGCCCCAGAGCCAGTGGCAGCTGGTGCCGACCTACTACGACCACCACCCCGACCTCTCCTGGTCAGATTATCCATCCTAGTAACCAGAGATATAAACTCGTTGTTCGAGTTATAACAAGTCGCATCCTTATCTGCGTACTTGGCAAACATAAACCAGGTGACTGTCTCATCAGCAGCCTCACTGTAGGCAGGCTCCTGCATAGGATACTTACGCTTATAAGCATCAAAGGACTGACTGATCTCCGCTTTGGTATAAATACTATTACTCAACAACCCCAGGCCGTAACACTTAGTGGCAATGACCTCGAACTTACCCACCATCCTACTTTGCTCCACAGTCGCTTGCTGTGGGCCACTGGCACACCCCACTAACAAACCCAGGAGTACTACTAATCCACTCTTATATATCTTAGACATAGGCTTACATTCCCTTTTATTCCTTTAAAATCAACCACTTAGGTTTTTAGAAGAGCGCATA
>Ga0070747_1000672_pt1 | contig 16682 bp, 18 predicted proteins | sample VirMetDEL_Mar_31_FD_77321 | JGI IMG/M metagenome (GOLD analysis project Ga0070747, IMG submission 77321) | Aqueous microbial communities from the Delaware River and Bay under freshwater to marine salinity gradient to study organic matter... | ecosystem: Environmental > Aquatic > Marine > Coastal... | reverse complement strand
TATATGAAGTCTGATAGTGCGATGGTCATAATTACAAGCGAAGATGATTTTAATTCTTTGATAAATATTATTAGTGACAAAACAGTAAATGATTTTCTTGAAAAAAAGAAGACAGCTACTGATATTTTTGACTAAAACAAACAATAAACACACCCTGAGGGATTGGGGTGTGTTAAATAAATAACAATTAAAAACAAAGTAAAATGAAAAAATTATTAATATTATTAGTATTAGCGTGTACAATAGGTGTAGCATCTTGTACTCCTGAAGATCAATGTGGAATAGTAACAGGTTGGGATATATCTTCTAACGGTGATTACCTTGTTTGGATTGATGGGGATAAACATAAAGTAAACGCAGGAACTTGGTACGAAGCAACTATTGGTGAATATATGTGTGTAGAATATTAAGATGACAGAGTTAGAAGATAAAATGTTCATAGTAGCTTGCCTTTTATTAGGTGTAGGTGTTATGAACATATTTGCAGACGAATACGGGATAGCGTTGGTACTAGTATGTATAGCGTTATTTATAGGTATTCTTGGTAATAATGGTAAATTTAGACCTAAGCCATGAAAATAGACAAAGGAAGAAGTGTTCTAATATTCATTGATGAAGAAGGAACAACAGGTATAACAGAACTTAATGTGTTTAGATCAGCTGCAGGCTACTATGTAGGTAGATACTGTGATGAAGGACCATATTCTAGAGAATCATTTTATTATAACACATCAGACCAAGCTCAAGAGGCTTTAGATTCAAATCAATATTCAAGATAAATTAAAAACAATTAAAATCATGTGTAAAAGACGTATTATTTCCGCAATTATTTGTGCTTCAAGTAAGCAAATTAGAATTAACAAGAGAGAGCAAATTCTTTGTCCTGTAAGTGTATCAATCCTAAAAAATAGACCTACACCATGGACATCAAACTAGCTTATATAAGACTTAAGAAAGATAAGAAACTATACTGGAACAATAAAGAAGTAAGACTTCCAGCTATTTTAGACAGGCTTATACGGGGCAAAGGCCCTAACAGTACTATTTCTGTAAAAATAGGTAGCATAATACCAATGAAAGATGAAGAACCAGATAATTAATAAAGTCCCTCATGCTGTATATATATTAGACGATAACGATAATATTCTACGTGTATTCCCTAAAAGTAAAGGAATGATCAGAGTAGAAGAGAACACTTCAGATATTGGAGTAATTGACGGAGTCCCTATTTGTAGTACAATATGGGGAGACACTACAGATGTTCCTGAACCTCAGAAAGGACTGTATTATATTGTATCACAGTTAGTAAAGAATGCATTACCCAAAAGACCTGACCTTCTAGTTCCTAAAAATGTTGTCCGTGATATAAACGGTAATATCATTGGATGTAGACGACTAGATCTTGGAAACTTTAAATTAAATAATAATTAATCTTTAAAAATTTAGAAAAATGACTAAAGCACAAATGTTAATAGCACACACAGAAGAAGTAGCAACACTTAGAAAAAAGTTAAAAGCTGCTGAAGACGCACATCTTTTTGGAATAAAGAACCAAAGAGCTTTAAGAGAAGAAATGAATACAGTACAACAAGACTTTCTTGACACACGTATTGAGTTATCTGATCAATTGATAGCTGCTGAAGAGGTCTATGTTATTAAAAGCAATATGTATTTAAGTTTACTTAGCCAGATAAATAAGTTTAAATCAAAGAACATCTTTCAGAAAGCATTTTATCATTTCTATGTTTAAGATAATTAAAGATGTAGATATGAAACAATCCAAGCATTACCTATATGATGTATTTGCTTTGGATAGTTTCAGTAGAACGGATTTAGGCAATCCTACAAAAGCACAATTATTAGACTTATTAAAGCATTACCACGGAGTACTGAACATTCCAAAAGCGGAGCTTGAGGCTAAAATTGCTATGCTAATGTATGAGAACCTTGGTGGTACTCTTGATACACCTACTACTGAAATTGTAGCTTTCATGTTTTGTTTACTAAGAACTCCAAACCTTCAGTATGAAACTGTTGTAAGTTCTGTCTCTAGTTGTATACATGTTAGTAATGTATTCTACTATTTTCAGGAAACTGATAAGATAGTACCGTGGGAGTTTGTAGAAGGCTGCCAAACACGCATAAATGATGATACTTATATGGACATAGTGGCCCAGCAAGTAGAATTCATTGTTGATCGTGAGATGAGTGAAAAAGATATAGATGAATTTGACATTTCACTGACAGATGAATTAGAAGTATTTTTTAATGGTGAAGATACTACCAGAAATGTATTAAAAGATTTAAATATTAATTTTAACAAAGAATAAAATGGACGTATCATTTTTAAAAGACATCAAATTAGAAGCTGTAGTAAAATCAGCACCGAAATCAAGAACAGCAGCTCCAACTTTACCAGAGAACGCTGACTTAAGAGTATTCAAGAATGGTAAAGTATTTCCTAGCAAAGCTTTTGCAGAAAGAGCTGAGTTAGAGTTTGTAACTAAGACAGACGGTATCGTGCGCGGTAATGGTCTAGACATTTTCTCTTCATTAGATTGGGGAATGATCCAAGGTAAATTACCACAGGAAGTAATGTTCTTAGCGGCAGTACCTAAAGCATTAGCAAAGGTAGACATGTGGGCTTCTACTAAGTATGATGAATCAGGAACTCCTAAAGCATCAGTATACACTCAAGGGTCTAATACATTTGCAAAAGCACAGTTATTACCTATGCTTACTGCAGTATATGACATTGATTGGGAAGTTACTGAGTATGTAGATCTTGAAGTAGTTCAAGATTCTCCTATTGTATCTCCAACAGGAGTATACCACTTACCTAAAACGGTAACTACTGGTAAATATAAAGGTGAGTCTACTTATATTAGAAGAGAGAACATTAACATCTGCCCATTAATAGTGAAAGATGTTAAAACTAGTGCTGTCAAAGCGCCTAAGCAAATGGATATGTTTGCAACAAATCCAGTAACTCCAGAAGAAGCTATTGATAATGAAACTCCCCCAATTGCAGAGGATAATACAGACGATGTTGATTTACAGTTAGGTACTTCTGATCCAGGAGAAGACTGGGCTTCACAATTCCAAGGTAAATAGTGAGTAAACTAATCTTTACAGGGGACTCGAGTGCTTGCTCTTATGAAAGCACTCAGTTCACTGAAGGGATATTTTGGCTACAAGAGTTATCTGTTATCGGGTTAGATACAGAGACTAACGTAGTTGAGTCTCACTTGAATAGACAACTCAAAGTTATATCAATTGCTGATGAGGCAGGTGATAAGATTTGGGTGCTAGAATGGGAATTCCTTACTCCTATGGAGAAAAAGATGCTTTTGAATCAACTTAGCAAAAAGCTATGTATAATTCAGAACGTTTCATTTGATTATAAAATGTTTGCTAAGTATGGCACTAAACTTGAGAAAGTTTGGGACACTATGCTCGGGGAACAAGTATTATCAAATGGACTCTCTAAGGAGAAAGGTTACCATGGATTAGCTGGTATAATGTTTCGACGGTTTGGTTTAGTTATTTCTAAAGATGAGCAATTAACTTTTGGAGATGGTGGACCATATACTGATGATCAAATTAAGTATGCAGCTATAGATGTTCTTAAGTTAGGAGCTCTTAGGCTAATACAGTTGAAGGAAATGCGTGCATTTGATAAGCGCGTAAAACAACGAGGCAATAAAGGCCTGGTTAAAACTATGTGGTGGGAGAATGAGTTTGTTAAGTGTGTAGCTGACATGGAAATCACGGGCGTACGTATCGATAAAGATAAATGGTATGCTATTGAAGACTCTGTTCGTCCTACATATGACAAAGAACTTAAGGCACTTAATGAGTTAGTTATTAAAGACTTCTGGGATATCTTAGAGCATAATAATTGGATCTCGAGTACCGATGACTTTGTAGAGCCAGTATGGAGCTCTTCACAAAAGAAGAAACTTATTCTTGGTGTGATATACGATTTTGAGATTGATAAGACCTCAAAAACTGAACTTAAGAAGTATTTACAAGCTCATGATCCAGATTTTCCTGAAGGATTAAAGTTATCAGGGAAAGCTTGGACAACAGATGATTATCCTGTTACTTTCAATACTAAGTTTGCAGTGTTAAAACTGATGATACTTAGTGGTAAGGATCAAGATATGACTGACCACTTAAATGCGTTCTTACTCACTAACATGAAACAGTTTTGTGTAGATGCAGGTTGGTTACGTCCTGCAGGTCAATTGTCCCTTAACTGGAGCTCGCCTGCTCAACGTTTAACAATCTTTCAAGCTATCAACCCTGCAATTCAAAGCACGGGTAAGGATGTCATTGTAGACTATATAGAGGATCATTCTATTATTCTACACTACTTAGCCTGGGGTGAAACAGAGTATCAATTAAAGAACTTTGGTAAACCTTTCTACGATAAACATGTAGAAGTTGATGGTAAGCATAGAACTAGATTCAATCAGATCTTGGCTACAGGTAGATTATCATCTGTCAGTCCAAACATGTTGAACATACCTCGTAAAATTGAGGCGTATAGAGCGGCCGTGATTCCTGATGAAGGCTTTGAACTTATTGATGCAGATTACGATGGTCAAGAGTTAGTAATAACTACTGAAATATCGCAAGAACCGTCATGGATGAGCTACTTAAAGCTAGGATATGACTTGCACAGTAAGAATGCTGAGCTTATATTCGGAGATGCTTGGATCACTGCAACTGAACAAGACTGTGCTTATTATGCAGAAGTGCCTAGAGTAGATAGAAATACTTATGCATTTCAGAAATGTAAGTGTAAGGGTCATGAAGACATGAGAGATAAATCTAAAGCAGTATCATTTGGTAGTATCTATGGGATATCATTCATCAAGTTAGCATTTAACCTGAAGATATCTGAAGATGAAGCTAAGTATATTCTTAAGAGATTCTTTGAGATTGTACCTGGAGTAGCTGATATGATGGTGAGATTTGGTAACTATGCTTTACAGCATGGACATATCATTGAACCTGTATTTGGTAGAGTAAGGTTCTTTGATGAGTGGAAGTTAGCTGTGCCTGCTGAGCATGGTAGTATTGAGAGAGCATCTTTTAATACTCCTATTCAGTCATCTGGTTCAGCATGTTTAAAGATAGCGTTTGTTTTAATGCGAAGATGGTTGAATCATAATAATCATAATGATAATATACAGTTACTGTTACCTTATCATGATGAAACTATTGCTCAATCTCGTCCTGCATTCACTACGCTAGCTAAAGAGCAAGTATCTCATTTTATGCGTTTAGGCGCTAAACTTGCAGGATTTGATATCCAAGCAGGATCTAAATCAGGAAAGTCCTGGTTAGAAGCACACTAAATATAAATCTATGGAAAATAGAGATGAAGCACAAGGGAAGATAATAGATCTCTATATGGAGCTCGACCTGTTGAAATCTTGTGGAGTAATTTCTACAGGATTTGGGAAGAGTAAGATTGCGATAGAAATTATCAAGAAGATTGACCCTAAGAATGTTCTTATACTAGTAAATAGTACTGTATTAAGAGATTCCAATTGGGAAGATGAGTTTAAGGTATGGAATGAAATGGAGATGTTCTCAAAAGTAGAACTTGCGACCTATCAAGCAGCATACAAGTGGAAAAAGGAAGACAAAGATCTTACCGACTACTTAGTTATAGCTGATGAGGTAGATTTTGCAGCAAATACTGATGAGCTTTCTAAATTCTTCTATGAGTACCCTAAGACTCGGGTTTTAGGTCTTACTGGTTTTATTACTGCCAGTAAACGGGCGTGGTTTGAGGAACACTTACCAATATTTACAGAGATAACAGCTGATATGGCACAGGAGATGAAGATACTAAACAATATACACTTTGTATTTGTTAAGTATGGTTTGTCCAATAACTCTAAAGATATTAGTGTAAGTTATAAAGTGCATGGAGAACAGAAGTTCTTTACGCAATCTGAGAACAATGCATATGATTATGCTAACAAAAAGGCTATGGCTTTAATCTCCAGCACTACTGAAATAACATCTCAGTTTATGATGGGGCAGATAACCAAAGCAGAGCAAGATCGATTATTAGAATCTCTTAACTGGAAAATACGAGCTGCTGTTACAAAGCGTAATGATTTATTATTACACTCTAAAGCAGGCGTTGTTATGAGTAAAAAGATATTAGAACACATTCACGGTGCTAATGTCGATAGTAAGACTATAGTTTTCTCGAAGAGAACTGATCAATCCATACGAATATGTGGAGAGGATAATGTATACAATGGTAAAGTGACCAAGAAAAAAGCTGAAGCTAATTTCAAAGCATTTTGTGAAGGAACAAAACCTTATTTAGGTGTATGTGATAAGATTAATAGAGGTGTAAACATCAATAATCTAGACACAGCCATCCTGGAAACCTTTTTTGGTTCTGACACACAAGCTACCCAACGATTTGGGCGAATGATGAGGCTAAAACCTGATCAAATAGCTACTGTATACATTCTTCTTCCATATTATATGCGAAAGGAGAAGAATAATACTTTTTCATTGCAGGAGACCCAACAAGTTAAGTGGGCTCGTAATATGTTAAGTAGTACTAAAATTAAATCAAGCGCAGTATGGAATTACTGTGTTGTTAAACCTTAAACCCATGACAAAAGATGAAATACTAGAAAAACTAGAGTCTAAGGGGATTATTACTATAATTGCTGGAGAGTACATTTTAACTGAAAAGTATCTAGAACTCTTAGCTCCAAGTAGTATACAATTAACCCCAATAGATATGACTAAATACCAAAAAGGTGTAGATAATTATGATGAACTGTTAAATACTAAGACTAATGGGTCTGATTGGCCCCTGGAAATTTTAGAAACAACAGGAAGAACTCGAGCAGCTGCATTTTTAGATGCATGCGAAGTTCCTTTCTCTTCTCCTTGTGGAGAATATAGACTGAGAGGCCTTAATTTAGAAGCAGTGAATGTTATAGGTAACCTTGTAGCGTCTAAAGATATAGCAGGTGCTACATTTATAGAAGCTGTTCAATTATATTATAAGCATACTTTAAAGCCTAAGGGTTTTAAGAACTTCATGATAGATGGAGATGCTCTTGATGTATATAATGAGCATATTAAAGGAACACTTAAGAGTGGACTGCAAGGCTCAGGACCTGCTGAAAATCCAAACGAATGGCGATAGACGACGACAAATTACCTTTAAACGAAGATTACGAAGCAGGATTTATATCCATGCTAGACGCATCTCAAGCAGGTGAAGTAGTCCAAATTCCTCATCCACTAGATAAAGTAGGTGAAGTCTTTAACTTAATGCCTTCTAGGTATACTTTAATATCAGGATCCACTGGTTCTGGTAAAACATCCTATGCTGACTTTTGTCATGTATTAGCTCCTTGGTCATTCTTACAAAAGAACGATATGGACATACATTGGGAAGTAAATTACTTTTCATTAGAGAGAAAGCGGTTGTTTAAGCATGCTAAGTGGGTGTCTTGGATGATATACAGAGACAATACGGATCTGTTATTATCTGCTGACCAAATATTAGGTTGGAAGAATGGCCCGATAAACTCTGAAGGCTATAAACTTATACGTTCTTATGATGAAGAGATGTCTGAACTTTTAGATCACGTTACTATTTATGATGGTAAAGTTGGTGTGAAAGCAATTGAAGAGATCATTGAAGAGAGAGCTCATAGTTTAGGTACGTTATTCAAAGCGGATGAACACGGTGTATTTCAAGGTACTATGCCTGTATACATTGAGAAATTTGATGAAAAGAACCTGGTTGAAACTACTAGGAGAGGAGATAAAAGGCCTTACATAGAACTTGAATGGGAGGGACAGAAGTTCAGGCTTAATAAGCATGGACATAGATACTTTCCTATCCACCCTAGACAATTTGTATTCTTCTTAATTGATGGTATAAATCTATTAGGGAAAGGAGAAGTTCTAAGTGCTATCAGTATAGTTCTAGCTAATGCAAGAGATTTATATGGGTTTAGTCCTATTGTAATTACTCAGCAAAATAGAGCTATGGGAGATATAACGCGAATGAAAATTCATGGAGCGGATCTATCACCTCAGCTGGAAGACATATTTGCGTCCAGTCAAATGGGCTTTGATGCAGATATAGTTATAGGTTTATTTGACCCTTACAAGTATAAAGCTTGGGACAAAGAAGGAAAGTATGGAGGGTATTGTATTAATCCTATGGATTCAATTTCAACACCTAGCATGCAAACACCCAATGGTATCAATAGATTCAGGAGTATGCATATACTTAAGAATACTTTTGGTGCGGATGGAAACAAATTCGGGATGAAGTTCTTAGGAGAGTGTAACCACTTTCAAACATTACCATTCCCTGACAGTGCAGAAATGGAAGTTATTTACTCAGACATTAGGAAGGGTGTATAATTTTTCGTATTTTTATTAACTTTTTACACAACAATTTTATGGCAGAAATAATCATCTATGAGGGTGAATCAGGCTGTGGAAAATCTACGTCTTTACGTAATTTAGACCCAGCTAAAACATTGATCATATCCCCAAATGGTAAATCATTACCATTCCCAAAAGGATCAGAATATAAAGTGGGAGAAAATCGTATAATTACTAGTGAATTAGACGATATAAAAGGGGTAATTCAGCATGTAAACGACAACATGCCGGATAGGAACTTAGTAGTAATTGAGGATTTCACTCATTACTTTACTTCAAGAATCTTAAGTCCAAAATTCTTAGCCAGAAACTCTGGTGGAGACGCATTTCAACGATGGAATGACTTTGGGGCTTCTGTATTCCAATCATGTTTTTCTAAAGCAGAGACATGGAGAGACGATCTATTTATTTTAATCTTACATCACGTTGAGGTTAAGGAAAATGGAACTGTAGGATTTAAAAGCTCAGGTAAGCTGCTAGAAAAAGTAGTAGACCCAATTGGCTATTGTAATTATGTATTCCACGGAGTTGTGGAAGTAGATGAGAACGATAATATCCGCTACATGATGCAAACTAACAGGGACTCACAACGAGAAGCTAAAACAGTTGCAGGATGTTTCCCAGATTTTAGGATCTTTAATGATATGGCGAAAGCTATTGAACGAATTCGTACTTATAAATCAGGCGGAATCAAAGCAACATTCATTGAATAACAATAACTTAATAAATAAATATAATTATGGCTTTAATTAAAGTAGGAATCCACGAAAATTTAACTTTTTCAGACAAATCACAAATCAACGACAAAGGAACATTGGAACTTTGTATCAAGTCAGTGGACGACCCTAATGCATTATTGAATGCGTTTACATCTAGTGAGGCTTTCACATTAATGGAAAGTTCATTTAGATTTTATCCTCCAAACATGAAGGATTTTGATCAGAACATGAAGACTGCAGCTGAAATTGCACAAGATGTTCTAAAACTAAGAGCTCAATTTCTTACCTATGCTAAAATGGTAGCAACAAAGGAAGAAGCAGAGAAAGCTCTAGGAGGTTTAGCAATGTTTAAAGGTCTTGGTATACCTGATGACAAAGTTAAAGGTGCTATTGCAATGTTTAACCAGGAAGAGTTCATGAAGAAGGTTGTTACAAACCTATCTGCATTGTTCTTAGAGTTCTTAAAAGCTAAAAAAGCTTTCACAGGACAGATATTGTTTAGACATAAGTTCTTACGTCAATCTAAAGCTAAGAATTATGCAGTTATACCAACTTCTGATTTTGACACATGGGTAGAGTCTATGGACATACCTAAGGATGCAAGTAAAATTGGATTCAGTGAGTGGGAAGTTAAGAACGGTAAAGATAACCCGGATCCAGTATCCAGTGACTCTTCATCTAGTACTGCAGCTGATGCAAACAAGGCTAGTACTTTATTCGCAGCTCCTGCTGCTACTGACCCTGTTGCAGACAACTCTCAACCAGATCTTTTTGCTAAAGGTTAATATAATTTAAGAGGTGCACTCTTCGGGGTGCACTTTTTTATTCTATGGATATATTAGAGGAGTTTGTTGATGACAATATCTTATCCAGGGCTAATATTCTTAAGTATATAGATGATTTTTCTATATATAGCTTTTATATTGGGGAGGAGTTAGAGCTTTACACAAAGTATAGCTCACCTTTGAGGTTAGGAGATGACGATCCTAGTTTTTCTTTGTACTATAGTAAGTATAAACCGGACAAAATATTATTTAAAGATAATTCTACAGGTGTATATGGTGATGTATTCAAATTCTTAATAGAATATTTGCAGAAACCCATAAAAACTGTATTACTTCAGATAAATAGTGACTTTGGCCTAGGGCTGAATGATGAGGAGATGGGAGATTTTAAACCCTATCTTATTAAGTCAGCACCTGTTCGTAAAGAACCTACCAAAATTGAGATTACTGCACATCCTGTGGAGTCTCAAGCTTACTTAGAGTATTGGGATAATTTAGGTATTACAAAAAGAACCAGAGATAAGTTCTATACTAAAGATGTATCAGTCATTCACTACATAAGTGATGACCACATTACAGTTGTTGCTAAGATTTTAACTATTAGTTATGAGATCTTGGGTCACTATAAAATTTATCAACCGTTTGCAGAAAGAAAGTATAAGTTCAGGAATAATTATTTAGATATCTATGTAGAAGGCGCATTACAGCTAGAGTTTAAAGCTGATTTTTGTGTGATTACAAAGTCTACTAAAGAATGTATGTTCATGTGGGAGCATTTTGGTTGGGAAGCAGTTGCTGGTAAATCAGAGACTACCCCAGTTAATCCATTCTTTATGACTCATGTTTTACAGAAGAAGTATAAACAAGTATTTATATGGTTAGACAATGATGAGGCAGGAAAGAGGTCTCAAGCTCAATACTTAGAGAAGTATCCCTGGTTAATTCCAGTGGAGTTTGATGACTTTATTACTGAATCAGATCCAACTGATTTGTATTTAAGTTCTAAAGTAAAGGGAGTACAAGATGTAGCTATACGTTACATAAAACAATTAATAACAACAAAAATAAAAACAGAGTAAATGGCAGAACTAAAAGTCGTTGAGGACGAAAGACCTGGTATTTTAAAAGAAATAGATGAAGGTGCAATGGACCTCATATTTCAGGCAATTCAAGAAGATATTTATTCTTTCCCTATTAAAAGTTTTGTACGGGAGAGTATTAGTAATGGACTAGATTCCATTGTAGAACGTCAAATATTTGAGAAGATTAATGCAGGTGAACCTGTTGAAGATTACTTCTTGCAAAGACAAGACGGTAAGTTGTTAAAGGATTCAGGATATAACCCTGCTTACTACGACAAAAATTACCTCTCTTTTGAAAACATCGTAGAAGTTAAGTATACTGAAGACTCTCCTAGAGATATGATCAGTATCAAGGACAAAGGTGTAGGACTAGGAGGTAGTAGATTAAAAGGTTTCTTTAAACTAGGTTATAGTTCTAAGAGAAACATGAAGGATGTAATTGGTAAGTTTGGGGCCGGAGCGAAAGCAGGACTGGCTACTGGAGTTGAGTACTTCACTATGCATACTACTTACAATGGGTTCAGAACTTCATTCATGATTTATAAGAATGATTATGACCCTATCACTGAAGAGTGTGTAGACGGAAGAGTAGACGTTTGGGATATCAAGTTATCTAATGGTAGCCTAGGTAAGAAGAACATCTATTGGGAGCCTACTAATGACAAGAACTCAGTAACTATTGAGCTAGAAGTTAAGAAGCACAACAAGGATCTATTCTTAAATGCAGTAACAAGTCAATTCCAATATTTTAATGGAAGAGTAAAGTTATTGTATGATCAGTATGGAGAGCAAAGATTAGATTCTTTGAACTCTAAACCAGAATATGAGTCTGATGTTCTATTAATTCCAAGGTATTCAACATATAACAGCCCGCACATTTTAGTAGATGGGATATCTTATGGTGTAATCTCGTGGGATGAATTAGAATTAGACAGGAGACAAGGTAAAATTGCAATCAAAGTAGCTGCCACTGATGTAGACATAACTCAATCTAGAGAGTCACTCAAGTGGACAGAGAAAACTAAGAAAACAATTTTAGATGTTATAGCGAAAGCTAAGACAGAAGCAGAAGATTATATTTCTACTTTATTAAATATTAGTGATAAAAACAATTTGTTTGAGATCAATAATATTTATGGAGATTTAGCTAAGAATTCTGCTGATTCAGTAACATCCACGTTTTCTAGGTTCTTAGATATGCATAACATTAAACCTCAGGTTGATATTGCATTTCCTAAGTATATTCCTTTTAAAGGGTATATGAGTGAGAAGTTATTTGACTTGTTATTTAGTGCGTATAATGTTAGAACACTTACAGTTACAGAGCGGAGTGGTAAAGTAAAGATTAATACTACTAGAGTGGAGAACTTTCAAGCTCTTCGTAATTCTAAAATAATCTTTGCAAAAGCTAAGAGTGTAGGGCCTAAATTAGCACAGCACTTGCTGTCTAAGTTTAATGTTAATTCTTTGATCTATATAAGACCAAAGCCTTCACCAGATGATATGACTTGTGCTTTTAAAGGCAAAGACTATGATCCAGATACTATTGTAAACTACACAAGTGATTTGCTATATAACTATGGCGACTTATATGTGGACACCTATGATGTAGACTATGATGAAGATGAGGTTGATGAGGAGGTTGAAGTAGAACTAGACTCTGATAAAGAGACTTTAGCACAACTTAGAAAAGCTAATGAAGAAGTTCTTTACACTACTTATAGTGGACGTTTATCGGAAAATTGGAGTAGTATAGATTATCAATACCACCAACGAAAGCTTGTATGTAAAAGAAATTATGTAGAGAAAAGCTTAGCAGGGGAGTTTCCTGGAAGAGAGATAATCATCTGTACTGGTAAAATGAGAGGCTTAGGTAAACTTATTGAAATTACACAACAAGTGTTTAATAGAAGTAATGCTCAAGTAATATATGTAGCAGAACCTCTTGTACCTTTATTTGCTCCTCATGGAACAGTGATTACAGATTATTTCAGACAAATTAACCCAAAAACCGGTGAACTAATGATAGGAGAACACATTAGAGATATCAATACTTGGAGAATTTACAAACAATTGAGAGAAGATTTCAATGACTTTTCTTCTAATGATAAGCTATTAGAAGCATGTACAAACATTGATATGGATCTGTATAAATCAATTGATAGAAAAGCGTGTACAAAATCTCCTAGAGAAATTATTGAGAGTAACAATATCATGGATAGTAAAGTTCTTGATGATGTATTTGCATATCTTGAAAGCTTGAGAAAGTTTCAGGACGTGGTGAAAACTGCAGATGAAAAGAAGATTGCAGCAACAGCTCAAGAGTTGTTTAACAGTGATGAAATTTACAGTCTAGATTCATATGACGTAGAATTCATTGACTCTATTAAAGAGGGGTTCAATAGATTAGCTCCTATCGCACCAGTATTAGCTCTATTTAAGGATTACGGAGACTTTGAAAGTGTAAAACCATTTATTGACAAATTAATTAACGCATTAAATTAAATTAAATTATGATAACTTACAGAAAATTAGAGAGTACAATTACAGGAACAGTTAATGGCAAACCATTTAATGTTCCTAGAACAGAAGGAGTGATAGCTTTACTAGAAGCTGCAATCCTAGACAAGACTCCTGGAGATGAAGTATTAGCTGCATTGAAATCTCAACGTAACATTCAAGTTGCAGGATCTAACAAGTACCTTAGTTTTAATCCTGTTACTAAACAGTATTTCTTAGAACTTGATGGAAAGCGTAGTAAGCATGCTATTCCTGACACTTTAGTGCAGTTTATTGAAGAGTCTTTTGATAAAGATATCGACTTCATGCCTGTAATCAAAGCTTGGGCAAGATTACTTGCTAACCCACGTTATAATGAAACAATGGGTGATCTATTCACTGTCTACCTAGATTCTTCATATACTGATTATGAGGAAGCTGCTAAAATAGTAGAAGAGGATGAATTAACTGAAGAAGTTGCACAAGGATTAGCTACTTATCAGGATATTGCTATCACTCAAGAAGGTCTACTAGCTACTTATAAAGTGGCAAATGTAGTTACTTGGGAGTATGTGATGGAAGAGCAAGAAGATGGTTCTTACGAGAAAGTACGTAATGAAAAGTATAAGCCTATTCCTGCTGTACTTGATGACGTTACAGGTGAAATTATCACAGAAGGTAGTTTTGAAAAGCCTGATTTCTTAGAGGATTATAAATTTACACCTGCTATCTGTACTAATGGAGACAAGTTCTTCTCTGGAGATAAAATTGGTTATGTATATGAAGTAGGGAAAATGCAATATTTACCTGAAGATGCTACACGTAATCTACAGAATACTTTTGGAGGCGGTGGTCTTTACAGTGGTGGTTTAAATTATATCGCTAACTATAAGCACGCAGGATCTCACATCCTTACTTGTTTTGTGAACCCATCTGATATCTTATCTTTCCAATCTGAAGGACAAGCTTTTAGAACTGATGCTTTAATGCCTAATAACGTTTGGGATGAAGAAGTGCCATTGAAAGGACTTTATCATAGTTCTGATTATGGTAAAATATCTGAAGACCGTGTAGATGCACTTGTTGCAGCTGCTATTGAAAAGGGTATTGATCTTACAAAAGAACCTCAAGGATCTGACTACGATGTAGATATAGATGATTGTTATGATGATGAAGATGATTATTAATGAGAGGTAACCTAACAGCACTATTGGATCTGGATGCTTTGCTACATATTGTGGCTAACGTCCAGTATAGTGCAGGTAATAGAGATAAATCTTTGGAAGTAAAACAACACGTCCAAAGATTTGTTTCTAATATTTGTACCAACGCTACGAAGAAAGATGTTATTATGTTCTACCAAAAAGCAGGACATACTAATTTCAGAAATACCATTCTTCCTGAGTATAAGGGGCATAGAACTACTAGTGATGCAATTGCATGCTGGAAGCCTACTATCCTGGAGACTTTTAAAGAATTGGGTGCAGTAGGACTACAACATATTGAATCTGATGATGCGCAGAGCATTTTAGCACAGCACATTGGATACGATAAAGTTGTAATCGTCACTGCAGACAAAGATATGATACAAGTTCCTACTATGATCTATAACCCTTTTAAAGGGAAACTAAGTGCACCAGACAGGTGGGGAAACTACTCTGTCTATGAAGCAAATAGATTCTTTTGGAAGCAAGTTCTTGCTGGTGACCCTACTGATATGCCTAGCTCTATGTGTGGCATAGAAGGAATTGGAATGGGTAAAGCAGAGAAGATCTGTGATGAACAAGCTCCATTTATGGAGATAATACAAAAGGCTTATACTAAAAAGTATGGGGCTAAAGAAGGCCTTACTCGGGCAGTAAGAACCTATAGAATGGTGAGACTGCTTAAACTAGAAGGCAATGCGTATATTAATGAACAGGCTCAGGCTGAGTTAGAATGGTTATTAGAAGGACATAAAGATTATGTTATATCTACAAATCGTCCAGATGTATTTGCTCCTGATCCAACAAATTTATTTACTTAATGAGTAGTATTTTTCAGATACCTGAAGGAGAAAACTTAGTAACTTATTATGTTCTACCATTAGTGGGCGCTAACAAGCGTTCATTTGGTAGACATTTTAAAAATACATACATCGATGAGCAGGGCCTCAAGATCTATGTAGAACTAAGGAGTAACATGACGTCTCCTTTATATAGAAGTAACCCTAATTACATTACTGAGTTAGTACTTGACCGTACAATGTTTATTCAGTTTGTAATGCCATCTAAATTCATACAGGATTCTGCCTATTTTATTAAAGGTCAGTACTCCAAAATGTCAAAAGAGGCAAAAAAGATAATATACAAAACATCTACTTTACCATACAATTCTAACATGGGGAGTTTTACTGTATCACACCCAATTCTACAAGCTTTAGATAAAACTAAAACTTTACGAAGCTTTCTAATAGATGTGATCGGCCAAGGCTTATACGATGATGATGAATTGATGCAAGCTCCAGCTAAAGACTGGTTCATAGAAGATAAAATTAAAAATACATGATAGCAAATTTTAAACCTCAACTCCTGCCAAATAATAAAGCAGGAGAGGCTCCTAATTGGGAGGAGAGGTTAGAGCACCCTGAAGACTGGTTAGTATCCACGAAATTAGACGGTGCTAGAGTAGAATTATTCAATGACGGATCTGTAAAAGGTAGAAGTCTTAAGAGTATTCCAAGTGTTCATATTCAGGAGATGGGTATGGATATTATAAACAATCTCCCTGCACTACCTAGTAGTGTAGTTATTGAAGCAGAGTTTTACAGTGAACATATGAACTTTGCAGAACTAATGCACTTCTTTAGATCTGAGGACGTAACTTCAGAGAAAAGTGTAGCTAAGTATACTAAACTATGGGGTACTGAAAAGTGGCCCTTCCCTGGTAGAGATGTCAAATGGGCAACTACCTGGCATGATACATTAAGGTTCTACGCTTTTGATCTTGTTGATATGGCTGCTCCATACACAGCTAAAGAAGATAGAAACATGTTACTTGCTAATGTAGTTTTTGAGTACATAAAAGCAAAAGGAAAACACTCAGTACCTAAAATGGTTTACATAGTTCAGGGGACTTATGAGCATATTGAT
>Ga0070747_1000671_pt1 | contig 16684 bp, 19 predicted proteins | sample VirMetDEL_Mar_31_FD_77321 | JGI IMG/M metagenome (GOLD analysis project Ga0070747, IMG submission 77321) | Aqueous microbial communities from the Delaware River and Bay under freshwater to marine salinity gradient to study organic matter... | ecosystem: Environmental > Aquatic > Marine > Coastal... | reverse complement strand
ACTTCTGTATCCATATTAGGTAAAATATACATATCGGCGTGCGCTATCATAATAATGTCATTTGTGGCATAATCATTAACAAGTGTATCATATAGTATTGTGTGTCCTAATCTTTCTGGTCCTACATTTCTATGTATCTTGACATTTTGGTCTTTCTTGACTAATTCTTGTAACCACTCCCAAGTTCCATCTGTTGATGCGTCGTCGGCATAACATATTTCGTGTCTATAACCGATATTCTTCCTTAAACTTTCATAGCTCCACTTCAAATACTTCAAGTTGCTCCTTGAGGGGATAATGAAACTTATTGTTTTATCCATAATTAAATTCCTTGTTTACTTTTTGGAAATCCTCTAACCACGCTTCTTCTGAATAGTATTTATCAAATAACTCTTTGGTCTGTTCTGAACACTCGTGATAAAAGAATTTGTCTGAGTATAGTTTCTTCAATATTGATTGTGCTTTTGTAATATCTCCCAATTCTACGGTAGTTTGTGGGTGTAGTAAATCTTGTGTATCAAGTCCCGAATATCCAATACAAGGCGTCCCGTGATAACTGAGATTCATTGAAAAGGTGCCAGCAGCATGAGTTCGCATCATATGAACTCCGACTTTATATTTACCACACTCTTGAATCCACTCTCTCCAACTCATATAAGGTAAATATTTAATATCTGGTATCATATCTTCTTCTTGTTGTTTTCTACCCATTGATACATTTGTAATTGGTTCATTGACTGCGTGAGCTATCAAATAACTATCCAACCCACTATACCAACTTGTGAAATTACCACCCAATATAATTCCTTTTTTATCATTTGAGTATTGAGCACTATCTAAACCTTCTGGCAACATAAGTGTTCTCATCACTCTTACATCTTTACAACCTAATCCCTTGTAGTATTTTATATCTGATTTATTATGACACCAAACCCAATCTGCGTTTCTTAGATTTTCAATGAATTGAAATTGTTGTTCTACTGAATAATCTTGGAAATACCAATGTGGTCCTTCTTGCATTACTACAACCTTATCACAATATTTTCTAAATGAATCTACATTTAAGTCTGGTCTTGTTTTTGGTATCGTAACCACTCCTAAATCATATTTTCCTGTTGGTTTAGCACCATATGGACACCAATCTGCGTCCATCATTATTGACCAAGCTATGTCGTTTCTGGCATTATCAAAGTATCTATCTACTTTACCGACGATACCACTTTCTGAAAAGAATACTACTTTCATTTTATTTCCGATATTGTTTTGAATTGTAACTCATTGTATTGTGATAATAAATATTTAACAACTTGCTGAAAATGTAAATAATTTTTCTCACTCCATACATTATCATTCCAATCCCCTTGAATATGTGATTGAAACATAAAGGTTTCCCCATATAGATTTATGTTGTTGGTTTCGTGGATTCCGTCCGCACCTACAAAATATTTTGGAACATTTTTAAAGTCAATACCTTGATTAATGTGTTCGTGTCCAGCTATCCACTCAAAATAATTACTAACCGCATAAGCAGCGTCTTGTTGAATACCCCAACCTGGCGCTCTGAATCCTTTTGGTTTGTGTCCACATTGTTCCCAAACATCTAATGACTCTTGTATTCTTTCTGTTGCTTCTATGAAATTTAGTTCTAAGAATTCTTGTTCACCAATTTGGTCTTTTGTATACTTCTTAACATTGTGATAATGTCCGTGATTTGCCAGTTCAATCCAGTCAAATTGTTTCCAATACGATACCCAGTCTTTTGTTAATTTATACTTGTGATGATAATAACTTGGGCAGAATAGGGTGAATTTAACCCCAAATTCGTCGTTTAACGAACTTAAATAATCAACTTGGACATCACCCTCGCAACCCCAACCTTGTTCTGGGTGCAAATCATCAATCGCTACAACTACATTCATTTCTTGATTTCTTTCTTGTTAAATGGTTCTTGACTACGATACAACTTATTTAAATTACCTTTTGATACATCATTAAATTCTTTATACCAACTTCGTGTAGACCTTTTGAAATGTGTGTTTTTTGTTTGGTCCTCATCTTTGACATAATTTCTTTTATTCGGGTGATTTCTATTGTGAACTTTCAATATATTCTTCACAACATATTGTCTATAATGTTCACCCATATGTAATCTACAACTATCCAAAAATGCACTATCATCTCCGTTCATATAGACTGCCGGTGGTATATTTGCTCCACTTCTCAGTAAGTCTGATGATATAACTAATCCACTTCCGTCAAACTTTGGATATGAAATCATCTGAACATCTAAGTCTGTTGTTTCTGCATTTACCTCGTCCATTTCTTCTTGACTCATAGTATATCTAATTGACCAAGGTGATGATTCTGCTAACTTAGTGTCTTCTGGTGTGTCCATTGAATAATATGGTTTATCTGTAAATTTTGGGTGTTCCAAGACTTTCCAACTATCGTCCCACATTTTTCTAATAGCAAATGTAGTGATGAATCTGTTGATATTGTTAGACTTAGAGTATTCCATTATTTGTTCCAACACTCCAAACATTTGTCTTGGCATTAAACAATCTGATTCACCCCATATTACATAATCACACTCATTACATTGGTTATTCAACTCTCTACGATAGTCTGCCATAGTGTATGGTTTGTCGTGATTCACATAGTATTTACTTGCGAACTTATACTTCTGTTTCAATTCTTCTATTTTCTTAGTGATTTTAACTTTTGCTTTTGGTTCAAACTCTTCAAAATATTCTGACATATTCCACATCATTTCTACTTTGACATTTTCTTTGTTTTCCACTTCTTCTAATGCCAAATGAACTGATTCAAGATATTCTTCAACCATTTCTATCTCATAAAACATAACGTGGCAACCAATAATATATTTGTTATTTAATTTCATTTTTAATCGTCTCCAATAAACCTGTGTAATCTTGTTTTCCTGTTTCATTTACTTTGTGATGATAAGTCATAGTGTTGACTTTTCCAATCACATCATAGACCGGTATTACATTTGCGTTAGATAGTTTTCTAAAATAACTATTCTCACCAAAATAGTTTGGTCTTAATTCTTTTCCTTTGTGAACATATGAAATCATAGTTCCACTAAAATAACTTGACAATATAGAATTACCACCACAAACTGATATGAAGTAATCACAATTTGCCATAACTTTTAGTTGTGTTTCATTGTAGTTATCTTGAACTAAATCATCAAACAATGTTACACCTTCCATATATTTTGGTAAATCTCTATCACTTATTACACCAACACCTTCAACATTTGCTTTTATATCATCAAATCCTTGATAGATAGAGTTCATCTCATTTTGGTCTATCGCAAATTCTTCTTCTTGATTAGTTGCTCTTTTGTAAATAACTTCGTATCCACAACTCGTTATATAACTGAACATATCATATAGACATTGAATATCAAAGAAACCAAATGGTTCCTCTCCGTGTTCTAAATTATATTTGTTTGATATGAATACTGACTTTTTACCTGTGTCTAATCCATAATGTTCTTTATATGGTGGTGGTGTCCACTCATCATAATTCAATACTGCCGGTTCCACTTCTGGATTAATTCCGTGTATCCAATTATTAGGTAGTTCATTTAATCCAGCTGCGCCATTATCAATAGTTCTTTCCGTGAACTCTTCTCTAACATCATCACAAAAATAGTAAAATGGTTTCATACCCTTTGAAGTAATCACGGTATCTAATTTACCTTGTGTGTGTAGATGATAAGCATAAGGAACCACTAATGCTAATTCAATACCGAACTCTGGATTTGCTTTTACTATCATAAACTAACTTGTTTTATTACTTGGAACCCCTCAGCATATTTACAATTCGCTTGTATTCCTCTGAACTTTGCTAATGTGGTTAAATTTTCCGTTACATCAAATCCAGCTTCTTCGTATTTTTTGAACTGACTTTGATGACATTCAGCTGCTTTTATCTTGTCGTCAAATGATTCTGTGATATCCACATAAGTATTTATTCTCATAGGATTATCGGTATGTCTTGGAATAGGTATTTGTTCATAACAATATACATTTGGAACATATCTTGCAGCTGCCATTGTGGTTTTGAATGTAGAGATATGGTCTTGATTACTATCACCTGACCAATGAGTGTAGATAGTGTCTATGTTGTATTGTTTTATTATTGTTTCTAATTGAGATACACTTTCAAAACTGAATGGTACGTGTAAATCTTTGAATGGTAAATAAAATATTCTATCCACCCCAAGAACATCAGCTGCACATTGTGTTTCTGATTTCAATTGTGATTCTGTCCTGATAACTTTACCTTGTGTAGCATCAACTGATTCTGTATCAGTCATACATACATAAGTTACATCATTACCCATATCTTTGTGTTTAATTAAAGTTCCACCACAACCAAATTCTATGTCATCTGGGTGTGCCCCAATTGCCATTATGTTCATATAACCTCTCCTGATTTTTCTCCGTGATTAAATAATAAATCCACTACTGATAAATATGGAATAAAATCTCCAAACAACTGATTATATTTTTTACACTCATAGTTTTGCCATTGTAGATTAATACCCAATCTATTGAAGTCTTCCTCTTTGATATATCTTTTTGAACCTGGACCTGAACCTGTCAAATATTCTGTGGCATTTGTATTATCCAATATACTGAATATCTTATCACTACCTGTTTCATATGATTCAGATAGTTCAGAACCATAAGCGATTGTTGTTCTAATATCTAATTGTACCATAAAATATCTAATCAAATCAGTTGATAGTTCAGTTAGTGATTTATGTTCACTCATAATAATATTTTCTATGTCTTGATAGTAATCATTGAAGTATGGTGCTTTTTGGTAATTACTTTTAATTAGATTACAATGGTCCGTTTGCCAAGTTGTTTCGTAATTAATTATAGTTTCGTTAAACACAACCATATCTGATTTATTCTTGATTGGAACTGATAACCACTTTGCTCCATTTGGTGTTTTGATTTGATTCCTATGACCAAAATGCTTTTTACCTCTTGGAAATTGGACATCATCAAAAATAACAAATAAATCACTTCGTTTTATTTTATCAAAGAAGCCCAACCAAGGCAAATAATTTGGTTGATGAATCGATACTATCATAGTTCTTCTATTGTTCTACAAATATAATGAACTTGTTCATCAGTCATTTCTACATACATTGGTAGTGAGAATATCTTTGTGATAAACTCCTCTGAGTTTTTGTATCCATTAGGACTTAGATAGTCTTTATAGATTTCTTGTTCGTGACATAGTGGTGAGTAAGCGTTTGCTGTTGGTATTTTGAACTCATCTAATAATCTTAGTAGAGTTTCTGTTCTATCTCTTCCATCTGTAATCTTGACAATGTATTGCCAATAGGTTTGTTTGATGTTATCATCTTTGAATGGTGTTTGTAACCAATCAACCTTTGATAGTCTTTCATTATAGATATCTGCTATCTCGTTTCTTCTCTCGATAAAACTTCTTAGGTATTTGTTTTGTGCTAATCCAAGAACTGCGTGAAACTCTGACATACGATAATTAGTTGATGGCATTGCACAAGTGTATCCATAATCTAACCCTTGATACTCTCCGTTATTTCTTGTGGTTCCGTGATTTCTCACCACTCTACATTTCTCTGCTAAAGCGTGGTCATTAGTCGTAATTAATCCACCCTCTGCTGTTGTGATTATTTTACTTGGATAAAAACTAAATACACCAGCGTCTCCAAATGACCCAGCGTATCTTCCGTCAGATTCACCTTTATTATAGAACTTTGCACCATAACTATGAGCGTCATCTGTTAGTAGAAATAAATTATTGTCTTTACAATACTTTTCAATCTCTTCCATTTCTGGTGTAATCAGACCTGACATATGAACCAATACAACTCCACCCATATCATCTGTCATATTTTCTTTGATGATATCTAATGATAAACATTGTGTTTCTGAATCAACATCAACAATCAATGGTGTATTGCCTGTTCTAATAATACAATTGACACTTGCAGCAAATGTCTGTGTTGGAACCATAAATCTCTTGTTCTTGATTCCACTTGCTATCAACACGGTTTCCAATCCTGTTCCACAAGATGTGGTAGCTATCGCATCTCCTACATCAAACATACGACAAGCTTCTTTCTCAAACTCTTCAACGTGTTGTCCTTGAATTAATGCTCCTGTTTGAAGTATTGTTTCAAACTTTCTTAATATCCATTTGTGTGTAACTGATGGAATATAAGGTTTTGCCCTATATATTGTATCCATATTTTTTTGCTCCTTCATTGTAATACCACTTTGCGTAGTCTTTTAATCCTTCATCTAACTTGGTGTAATCCCAATTAGTTTCAAATGTGAAATCGTGTTCTGGTAAGACTGCTTTTTCATCATCTTGAACCAACATTACTTCACCCTCTCGTGAGTATTCATTTACTTTATAAATTAGGTCAATGATTTCAATATTATCTCCGACAACCTCAATCATCTCATAGGTCCTTGCTCCTGTGGTAACTAATCTGATTAACTGATTAACTACATCTTGAACAAATACAATATTAACTTTATTTTGTCCATTACCAGCGACCTCAATATGTTCTCTATTGATAATCTTATTCATATAATGACCCAATCTTGGTCTATGATTACCTTCACCCACGATATAACTCGGTCTAACTATTTTGTAGTTAAGTTTTGAATCTTGTAGTCTTCTTTCAACTTGTTTCTTATCGTGTCCATAATCTCCGTAATTTTGTGAGTATTTTTGATTAGCGGCTCCACTACTGACAAAGATATAGTTGGTGTGTTCATTTATTCTATCCTCAATCAAATCAAACTGACTCTCAAAGAACAAACACATATCAACAATACAACCATAGGAATCAAAATTTATCTTATCAATATCCTCTGGATTATTTCTATCTCCTTGTATTATATTTGCTTCACAAGTTTCCATAACATAGTCTGGACCCGTTCCACTGCGATTAAACATATCAACATTATATCCTTGGTCTAATAACTTTTCTATTAAAGCTTTACCTACGAATCTATTACCACCAAAAACTAAAACTTTTTGTCTTTGTTCAAGTTCTTGTAGTCCCATTACTTCTTCTAAATCCATTAGATTAACTCCTTGATTTCATCTTTAGTGAATTGTTCTGCTTCATTAGAATATAGTCCGTCTTCTGATATCTTCTCGTGTAGATTCTCTCCGACTTGTAGTCCAATAGTTTTTACTTTTAGTTCTTGTCCCTCTGGTAGATACTTTTCTGCCATAGCGTCAAGTAAATCTCCCATACTCATTGACTTCATACTTGGAAAGTGGAAATGACTTGTTGTAGCATTTTCCATACAATCAAATATTAAATCAACCGCTTGGTCAAGTGTCCAGAAATATCTTGTTGCTTCTGGGTCTGTTACGATAATCTCTTCACCATTTTGTAGTTTCTCTTTCCAAATACACAACACCGAACCAGTTGAATACAACACATTACCATAACGAACTATTCTGAATTTGGTCTGTGGATAATCTTGTTCAAATTGCGTAAACATTCTTTCCATAAGATACTTACTTGCACCATATGTTCCAGTAACTTGTGCTGCTTTATCTGTTGAAATTCCAATCACGAACTCTACATCATTTTTTACTGCTTCTTCCAATACATTCATACTACCAATCACATTAGACTTGATACACTCTCTACCTTGGGTTTCTGCTAATCCGACGTGTTTGAATGCCGCTAAATGAAATACTCCCGTTATACCTTGCATTAGTCTTGGTATTGTGAAGTCATCACAAATATCACCTGTGTGTATTTCTAATTTACTATTTTTGTATTTAGATTTTAATTCTATCAGTTTTCCCTCGTTCCTTGACACGGTAACTACTTCACCACCTTGTTCAAGTATTCTATCAATTAATTCTCCACCTAAAAAACCAGCTCCACCGGTTATTAAGTATTTTTTTCCTTCTTGTATTTTAATCATTACTGATTCTCCTTATTAGTTCGTTTGCTGCGTCTACACAAGTATCTATTTTACCACTAAACAAACTCCAAACATTATCTCCCTCGTGATTAACCAAGGTAGGTCTAGCGTCGTCGTGGTCTCTATTTGAAAGGACTACTCTAAATGTATACATAGAGCCAATGTGTTCTAAGTCTGCGAATTCATCTCCAAAATACTTTACTCCACTTTCGATAAACTTATCTATCTTGGTGAGTTCTGGTTTGGGATTTTTTATTAATCCCTTGTTCAAGTATTCAGTATATTCACTATCCCAAAATGGTTCAGTTCCCTCGTTCCAACTATGAATTGCGTGTTTCACATTACCTAAAACGTGATACTCATTTCCATATGGGTCTAAACACATAAAAGGGCCGTCCATAACTACGACACTAATGTCCTCAAAAATCTTTGGTAGTTTCACAACTGGCTTTTCACACAACTCATATTGATATCTTTTCTTATTCTCTAATAACTGATTGATATTTGAGTATGTTGCTATCACTACCACATCATAATCTTTTTTACATTGTTCTAAATCTGTAACTTCTGTATTTGCATATACTTTTACATTAGAACCCCAAACTTTCTTCTCTAAATTCTGTCTAAGTTTATTTGGATTAAATAATTCTTCTTCTGCTACAATCGTTAAATCACAATTTGGCATAGGTTCTCTTTCTTGATATGGTAAATTCATTTCATCTAAAAACTTCTTATAATCGTCTCCACTAACTAAACTATCTTCTGAAGCTATTGAATACATATGTGTTATTCCACCATTAACCACACAATCACCATATTTTCTTTTAAATGTTTTTAATCCGTCTAAACACTCTTGAGCTGTTTCTTTACTTCGTGGATAATGATATCCTTTGTGTAATCTATATTGATTGATTGATGAAGCACCATTTAATATATTATCTGACTTTTCTTTTACATCAACTTGAAACCCGTAATTTGTTAGTGCCAAAGCACCCGACAATCCAAATGCTCCTGCTCCTACAACTAATGCTTTTGGACACACTACCTCTTTTACCTTCTCAGATAATCTAATGGCATTTAATGACATTTTTCTATTTAATTCATAGTCTCCTGCATTTGAGAATAAGAATTCGAACATAGTTTTTAGTGGGTCACCACCATAATTTACTAAATCTGTTTCATTGACAAAATGTAGTGGTTCACTTGAAAAACCATACTTGAACATAGCTGCTCTTCCGTCTTCCAATTCCACCTTGAAGTCATCACAATCTCCCTCGATAGATTTAATGTTAAAGTCTGTATCTCCAACCCACATTATAAAATGATGATATGCTAATCTATCAATAAAGTTAATATCTTTTTGTTCTGGTTTAGTCCAAACGAAATAGTTCATATCATCATAAATAGGATAGTCATCTCTCCAACTAAACACATCATCTACATATAACTTACAATTCATAGCTTCTGCAAATTCAAATAACTGAATAGCACTTTCATAACTTAATGTTAATGGTTTTTCACAAAATACATTTTTACCTGCTGCTAACCAAGTCATCACTTGTTCATAGTGTAAATCATTTGGTGTTGATATAATGACCCAATCTGCCTGTTCTGGTTCTACAAAATTTATATTAAAAAAGTCATCAGATAACGATAAGTCTTTAATAGTCTTATCAATTATTTTTCCCCACTTACCTTTTCCTATTAATCCTACTTTGACCATAAATACTCAAATGTTTTTTTCATCCAAAATGGAACTGATTTATCTTTGTCTGGTAATCCGTTGAAATGCATTACCCAACCTAATTTAGTGTGTAACATATCACCTGCCAATATTTCTTTCTTTGGCATACAACTCATATTATATCTATATGGTAATAATTTAACATCAATATCTTGTAATGTCAAGTTATAATTTAATGGTGTTTGGTCTGTTCCAATACCATAACTTTGCTGAATCATATTAATATTTTCTATGTTCTCAAAATAAAAATCTCTCATATGTTGGAAGAAATCCCTGTGATTATTATTCACAATTTGAAATCCACTATTTCCATACTTCCAATAGTCAAACCATTTTCCGTCATAAACATATTTTGAGTAGTGTTCCATACCACGAAGTATCCAATCATAACTTCCGTCGTCGTGAACTAAACAATACTTGTGTTCTGTTTTTTCAAAAAAGTTTGGTGTGTCTGGGTGAACTATCGTGTCAGCGTCAACCATTAGTGTTTGGTCTGATTCAATACCATTAGCATCATAAATGTCAAACAAAAAGTATCTTTGCCAAATGATATGCATTTCTTCCATTGGTAATACTGGTTCCTCTAACAAAAACAATTCTACGTCATTTTTCTTACACCACCTTCTCCAACTTTCAATACCTATTTCATATTCTGGTTTGAGTTGTCCGTCTTTCTTGACTGCGATAATAAATACAATGTTCTTACTCATAGTATTTACCTACCAATCCCCAAGTTTCTCTCATTAAATTTGTTCTGTCTTCAATTGGAAACCCTGTGAAATGCCACACCCAACTATATTTAATAAAAAATGGTGTTTTATCATTTCCGTCTTGCCAATTATGACTGAACATTTCTTTTTTGTGCATAGCAAACATATTCCATTGTGGTGATAATAAATTTATATCATAGTTATTCTCTTGTAATAAGAAGTTAAATAGTGTTTGTTCTCTACCACCACCTTTATTCCAAGCATCAAGTTTTTCTCTATTCTGAAAATAAAAATCTTTTAACTTTTCATATACTGATAATGATTTATTGTCAAGATACACAACTCCTGCATTAATATACTTGTCTAAGTTTATTTTGAAGTTTGGAAAAAACTCTCCTCCATAATTACTCACACTATCATTTAACCACCTCAAATTAGCATCGTCTTGAATACCATAAACTCCACTACCAATCTCCTCAAATATATTGGGAGCGTCCCAATGAACCATAGTATCACTATCCACGATAGCTATCTTTTCGTAATCTTTACCCTTTTCATAAACATCAAGTTTATTCCAGATTGGGAAAGAATATTCTTCATTGTGTTCTTCAACAACCATAAAGTCTATTCCTCTTTTCTTACACCAAGCTTCCCAACTCTTAATACCATATTGAGCATAATCTGAGTTTTTAAACTTTGATGCGTCGTGATTGACTGCCACCATATACACTAAGTATTTACTCACCAATTACCTCTTTAATGTAATCCTCTATATTTCTTTTTGGTTTATATCCAATTAGTCTTTCAGCGATTTGAATATCACAAAGAGTTTCTTTCGCTTCACCTGGTCTCGCATCAATGTATTCAGTTTTTGTGTTAAACATATCTGCTATTTGATTGATTGAATAATTGTTTCCCCTACCCAATTCTATTTCATCATAACAAGTTTCACTTTCTGATGATAAGATTAATCCGTCCACAATATCATCAATGTGAGTAAAATCTCGTCTTTGTTCTCCGTCGCCTGTAATAGTTAGTGGTTCTTGGTTTTTATATTGTCTTTCAAAAATACCCACTACCGTACAATACTCACCCTCTGTTAATTGATGTGGTCCATAAACATTATAAAATCTACATATTGATACATCAACTCCAAAATGTTTTCCATACAACAAACACAAATCATCTGCTACGACTTTTGAAAAAGTGTATGGATTTTTAAATTTACCACTATGAACTGATGATGAACCTGCAAATATAACTCTCGGTTTATTTTCTAACTCTCTTACCCACTCCAAGATATTCATAGTTCCTAATATTCCCACTTCTAATGTATTGGCTGGACTTTTAAATGATGGTTGGATTCTTGCGATTGCTCCCAAATGATAAATGACATCTGGTTTTTCCATAAAATAACCAAAGTCTATTACATCTCTAATATCACACTCGTGGTAAGTACAACCCTCTTGATGATTTTCTTTTTTACCTGTTGAATAATTGTCAAGACTAACGACATTGTGTCCGTCTTTTAATAACCTTTTAATTAGATTTGTTCCTACAAATCCTGCTCCACCTGTAACCATTATGTTCATTTTAACTCCTATATAATTTCATTGTATAGATTGTTTTGCATTTCTTGTCTTATAATATCTTTCTCGTGTTTTAAAGTCAATTCTTCGTGTGGTGGTAAATGAGAGTATGTTTTTGCTCCGTCTATTACCTCGTGAACTGACTTGACCCATTTAATGTGGTCTGCATTTTTAAATATTCTTGCTTGATAATCTGGAAAATTAATCCACCCTTGTTCAGTTACTCTCCATTTCCACAAGTTTAAATGAAAATCTGTGATACCATTAACGATATTAATTCTCGGAACCCAAACTAAATCGGTATCGTTGATTTCTAATATTTGTGGTAATTGTTTTAACAATATTTCATTTGGTATTTCATCTGCGTCAATGTGAAATATGTAATCACCTGAACAATGTGATTTTGTATAGTTTTTTAGTTTAGAGAAATCTTTTCTAAACTCAAATGTTGTTACTTTTAATTGTCTTGGTTGAAAATAAGTTCCATATTCATATTTTTCCAATACCTTTTCAAGTGCTTGGAACTCAGGTTCAAAAACACCTGTTCCTTTTTTAGATACATCTTGTGTAACCACCACTTCATCTTCTTCTCTAATATGTTTAGATAGATGAAATAGTAAATTATCTAATTCTTTGTATTCATTATAAACTGTTATTCCGTAACTAATCTTCATCTGGTAATGCCCTTTCTAATGCTTCTTTTTTGTCTTCTAATATTAATTTAACCACTCCCTTTAATGAGCCACCTATCAAATCATTACTATCTTCAATTAAAAATACTCTTCTTTTTCTACACTCTCTTAAGAAATATGTTCTGAATATTGGTGTTTTGTCTAAATAACGTTGTAACGAACCATATATCCTTTTCATAGTTGCTTCCTCAGTATAGTCTGCACTTTTTTCAGAGTCTTCAAATATATCATTTATCTGTTCAAATAATTCCTTTACAACTATTGGATTTAGTGAACCCTTATCAGAATTTTCTATTTCTAATCCAATGAAAAATTCCACGATACGACCAGTAGATTGTTTTCTATAACGATATCTTGGTGCCAAAACATAAGCAGTTCTATTTGAACTTACACCTTTCATATTTTTATATCTGAACTTAACTAATTGTCCAGATTGAATTATATTCCAATTGGTGTTCTTCATAAATCTTTAACGATACCCATTTTCTTACAAGCGTCAACAAATTCGTGTTGTCCATATGTAGTTGCATTTTCTAAATCTAAAGTATGTTCGTGTCCCTCATACATTGGGTCCTTTTGTTCTTCTTCTGATAACTCACGAACCTCTGCTAATTTCCAGTTCCAATTATCTTTTTTACCCTCTGGATATATCATACCAAATTTACCCATATTCAATATAGTTGGAAACCAAAAGATTTCTCTTTCATAATCAAAGAATTTTATTTCTTTCATAAGTTCTGATGATGATGCTTCCATTTTATTCAAAGCTTCACTATCTCTTGTATAAGTTGTATTACTCATAAATCCACAATTAAAACAAATATAAGAACTAAAATTCTCTATATCTATTTTTTCTTCAAAACAATGTTTATCATTTAAACAATGTGGACAAGTTATTTTTATTTCTGCCATTTTATCCCTTTTTTAATGTTGGTAGTTTTAACTTTTTTGGTTCTTTTTTTAGAGTTGGTAATTTAAGTTCAACTTGCTTTGGTATATCACCCATTACACTTTCAATTATGTCAATCAATTTAGTTTTCATAGATTCAAATGAAAAGTTCTCACGATTAACAATCATTTGCTTTTTACCACGAATTTTATATTTATTGTAGTTTTTGAAAACATCTGACATCAATGCACTTGCTATTGAATATTTTACTGTGGACCATTGTGAGTCTGGTGTAACATATTCCGTTGGAAATGCACTTGGTGATACCCTTGTCATAACGTGTGGAATTTCTATCGTATAATTTTTATCTAAGAAGTCTGCTTGACCTGTTGAGATTGGTGCTATGATTGGTTTACCACTAAATGATGCTTCTAACAATGGTCTACCGAATCCCTCTCCGTGAGTAAATGTTAAATGTGCTTTCACTTTCGGGTGATTGTACATTTCGTTCATTTCTTCGTCGGTTAAATCTCCGTGAATTAAATAAATGTTTGGAAGTTTCTTTGCTTTTACGGTATCTTTGATTTGTTGTACTTTCTTTTTCATTTCAACTCTATCCATAACTGAAAAACTTGCTCCACTTGTTTTCATAATCAACGCAGGTGGGTTTTTCATATCTTTAAAAGATAACAAGAAAGTTTTAATCATCATACCGATATCTTTTCTGTCTTCACCAAGATTACCTTGCAACCAATGACCTACAAACAAGAAACAAAAGTCTTCATTGATTTTAGAAAATTCACTTTTCATTCTGTCTGAAAACTGATTAGTTTCTTTATAAACATTGGCATCAGCTCCCTCAAATAATACTTCACTTGGTCTTTCTAATCTGACTTCTCCCACTTTTTGTTGTGTGTTTTTATCAAGTTTATCAAACTTAATGTTTTTGAAACCAGTTTTAGAAAATTCTGATGTGAATACAACCTTATCCATACGATTACAACCCTCTACCCACTCTGCTGGTGGAACCGTGTGTTCTATACCTGCCGTCATACCGATATTTTTCTTTCCAAATTGTTTAAACTCATTTGGTATTACGATATGTAAATGTACTTCTGGTTGTTTTGGTAATTGTGGTTGTCTTAAAATTCTTTTTTCTATTTCTTTATGGTTCGGGTCATTTGAATCCAAAGCGTTTAGTGGTGTTGAACCCCAAGGAACTGATTGAATAGCGATATCATATTTATCACTTTCAATAAGTGCTCTACAAATATCTCTTGCGTGGTTTCCGTATCCACTTCTCGTTGCAACTGGTGCAGTTACTAATATTAATGGTCTTATCATACTTTGTATACCTCGTATCTTTCTTTTGGTTCAAACTTTTCAAGTGCCGTATTCATATGGTCTGTAAATAATTGACACATTGCTCTTGCACTCATCATTGCGTCATCACTACAAACAAACTCGTGTCCTTTAAATCCACACTCATCTCTTTCTTCTTTTGACATATCATACCACTCTCTAATTCTTTCCCCTGCTTCAATCCAATCACATCTATCATCAAAAATATATGGTGTTGGTGGTGAACCTTGTAATGAACGACTCTTAGGCCATACTGGTTTTACCCACTCGCCGTAAGTTAAGTCTTCATTGTGTTCCCATTTTCTCCAATCGTGTAGTGAGTGAATTTCTGAATAATCTTGGTAAGTCAGTAATTTATCTTTCAATCTAAATCCACATTGGTCTTGTAAACCACCCGTAACATTAACAATAATTGGGGTTCCACTCATTAAACTTTCACAAGTTCCTAATCCAAATCCCTCGTTGGATGCCAAGTTAATTGTTACGTCTGCTATGTTGTATAAATAATTTAGATGTTTACTTTCTAATTTATTTGTTGAAAATATAATGTTCAAATCAGGACATAGTTCTTGAACCACTGCGGGTAAGTCTGTTCCGTTTTGGTCTACTGGTTGTGTATGTAGAACAAAAGCTACATGCTTTCTTTCCTCCTCTGGAAGACCATATGCAAACTCTCTAAATGCCATAATCGTATCTGATGTTAGTTTTCTTCTAATGTTTCTATTGTTATAGAACATACAAAACTTAATATCATCACCACCAAAAAGTTCTGACTTCATTTTGTTCATTTCTAATAATTCTTTTTTATTTTTTATTGGATAGAATAATTTTTCATTTATTCCGTGTGGTATGTAAGTTGAATCCCAATCTGTTCTTGGTTTATTTTGACATACATTTTGCACTATATTGTGTGTTTGTTTTGAAATATTCATAATCAAATCACAACTTTCATAAAATGGTTCGTTCCACCTTGGATAAGGTAAGTCGTCCCAGATATTATAATAAAAAATTGGACAAACTTGTCTAATCTCGTGTTCCATTTGAAACAACCAAGTCCAGAATCTTGGGTCTGTATAAATCATAATAGCGTCTGGCTTTTCTTCTTTCATAATATATCTGAGTATTTTCTGGTCACCATAACCATTGACCGGATATATTTTTAAATTAGCATCCTCAACACCAGTTTCTTTTCTAACTAAGTCGTTCATATCTACAAGCTTTCCAGCGTCTGGGTGTTTGATAGCTCCACCTACTTGGACCCAATCAAAGTCTTTCAATGTTCCCATAACGAACTCTCTTGTCATAGTTCCAACTCCACTTGACATACGCAAGTCATCTGAGAATATTACTATTTTCTTCTTTTTATTTTCTGTAACTTTATTTAATTTTGGTAAATTCATACAACCTCTTTAATATTTTGAACCACTTTTTTCTAAATTATCATATTCCAAAACTTTCTTTTGGAATTCCTCATCATATACAAATAAATCTAAACTACGATTAACCAGCTTTTGTAAAGAGAAATCATCACGAATGGATTTTTCTCTAAACTTACGATATAACTCGTCGATAACTTTTACTGATGTTAATTTTTCTTCTCTGTTTTTACTCATAATCGTCTAATATATACATATATATTTCTTACATATATAAATAGTCTGTTAATCTAAAATAACATACTTTTTATTTATTTTT
>Ga0070747_1000669_pt1 | contig 16699 bp, 11 predicted proteins | sample VirMetDEL_Mar_31_FD_77321 | JGI IMG/M metagenome (GOLD analysis project Ga0070747, IMG submission 77321) | Aqueous microbial communities from the Delaware River and Bay under freshwater to marine salinity gradient to study organic matter... | ecosystem: Environmental > Aquatic > Marine > Coastal... | reverse complement strand
TGGCTCCCGCAGCTCCCGTGGCTCCCGTGGACCCCGCAGCTCCCGTGGCTCCCGTGGACCCCGCAGCTCCTGTCGAGCCTGTAGGACCAGAGGCTCCTGCTCCAGAGGCTCCTGATACTCCTACGCCCGGAGCCACACCAAAAACTCGCAAAGAAAAAATTAGAGAGTTGGTTAATTCCGACCAACTTTCTCCTGAAGAACGCCGCGTTATTGCAGAAACTGTCGCGGATTTGTTGCCGGAAGGAATTGAGTTTGACGGTTGGACTGCCGCTCCCGCTCGCAATGACGATAGCGAAGGGTTAACGCAACTTACTCACGACGGCCTGTTGGCCCCAGTTGGAGCGCAGGCATCGGTAAAAATCCGGCGTCGGAATAGTACCGGAGAAATTTTAGGCATAAGTCTTCTCATTGAAAACGTTGATGTTGCCGCGATGCGGAAATTTCATTCGCCAGAAGAAGTAGTTCAACGTTTAATTATTAAAACAAGGCACGAAATTGCCCATGCTCTTTGGAAGGGTGTGTTGTCCCCTTCGCAAAAAGAAGCGTGGAAAGCACTTGTCAACAAATTGGGGTTCCGAAGTCCAAACATGGATCATGGGGATTCTATTGAAGAAGCTTGGTGTGATGTAGTCAGCGTTTTAGATGATCGAGTTAGCAACGACTTTAGAAACAAGGGCGCTAATGAAGGCGGATTGATTGAAGGAATTCCCGTTGAAATTCGCGAGTTTGTTAACGAAATTCTTAACGGTATGGGTCTTGGGCTTAATGACGCAGGTTTGAAATGGTTGTTTAATCAACCTTTGGTTGCAAAGGCTAAGGAGGAAGTCGAAAGTATTGTTGAAGATGCCGGAACAGAAGGTCTGCTTACAGAAGACTTTTACAAGCTGGCAACGGCTCAATTGTTGCAAGAAGCAGAAATTAAAGCCAGAGACAACGCTGCTTTGAAGGAGCTTATGCAGATAGCATTTGCACCTAAGCGGAAAATAACGCTTTCAGCACTGATAGATTCTTCTATCGCTGACAAAACGTTGGAAGAAAAAGACGGCAGGCTTTACTACAAAGGAGAAGCCGCTGGCAAAAAAGGAGCTTTTAATCTTCCTCCCGAAGAGGAAGGCAAGCTTGGTCCCGAATTCCAGCTTCCGCTTGACCCCAACCGGAAAAAGACGCAGGCAGAAAAACAAGAAATCGCACGCATCCAACGTGAGTTGGAGGGTCTGCGACAAAACTTGATTAAAGAAAACAATCTCCCAGACTTTCCTTTGATTCGAAGCCAAGCCTTGCTTGAGTCAGTTGACCCCAGACTTGTTCAAGATTTAAAGATTGAAACCGAAACAGTTCCGTTGACGTTCGGGCCAAGATGGCTAACTCACGGCGTCTACGGCAAAGGCGGAAAACCGCAAATTCTCTTTAATTCTCGCTGGGACATGAGCAGCATTAGAGTTCCCGATTCGCTTGTAACGGCAACAGGAAAAACCAAAGAAGAACTACAAGCCGCAATAGTCGATGCGGTCATGGGCCACGAAATTTCCCACCATCTCACGATAAAGAGACAGCAGCTTGACGCGAAGTATTTGGAACAAGAAGCAAGGTTGTTCAATTCGTTTAGAAACGGCCCAGCCAAACCCGCAAAACTGCGATCGCTCTTCCTTAATGAACTAAGAAAGCAATCGGGAATTCCGGGGTCAGGAAACGTAAGCACGCAAAAAGAATTTGGCAACGATATTGTCAACGCGATCATTCTTGGCAATCTCAAACCCGAAGCAGTTAAAAAAGCCGCCGAAATAGCTTCGGCTGCAAAACCAGAAAACGTTGTTCAAGCTGTTGGACAAATGGCGTACAGGGTTACGCAGGGTCTTAAAAAGTTCTTTGAATTCATGATGGCTGGCGCTCCCAAATTGCGTGAATATGTGATGCGCAAAGAGATCAAGATTGAAGGTCAGCCAAAACAAAAATACGACGCAACCGTAGAAGCCTTTGCTCTTGCAAAGAAAGCCTTGACGTTCGATGAGTCTTTGGATGCAACCCACCGCGAAAGATACAGATGGCCCCCCCGGAAAAAGATCGAAAGAGAAACCGACATTTCCGATCTGCCACTGTCGGGAGATCCGCCGACTACGCCTGCGCCCAAAAAACCTGTTGTTGAGTCGGAAAAACCAAAAAACTGGACGAAGAAGCCCGAGCCGAAGAAGCCCGAGCCTTTGGTTACAGAAGACAACATTGCAGATTTCTTTGACGAAATGACGGAGGATCAGCAGACAAGACTTATTGCAATGGACGACGTTCCCGGTTTGGTTATTGAATTGAACCGCATTCTGATGGCAGAGGAGCAACCCGCAACTCCTGAAACACCAGTAGAAAAACCAATTGAAAAGAAGTTTGACGACAACAGTTCGGTGTTTGCCGAAAACGGTTTCGATAACTTTGTTTCAGACGTTAAGTTGCAAGGTTTGTTTTCCGACGAAAACACAATCGTTGTTCACAAAGACACCGAACTTCGGTTTGCAGACAACACGTTGTCAAAGCCGGTAATCGTAATTCAAAAAGTTGCCCCGATGATTCTTGCCGAGGGGCAGAAAAACGATTTTATCGTCACGATGTACGGCGACAGTTGGATGGCTACTGCGAAATGGGGCGATTTTCTTAACAACGACATGTCGAGCGAGTCGAAGGCCAGCAGTCTTTTTAATTGGATGTTCGACAATAGGTCGTCGAGATCGCTTCGAAAAGGTAGCGAAATTGATTCTGTCACCGAACTTGGCGAACCGACCACGGCAGAGATTTACCTCGGCGCAAGAGAGGCTATTTTAGAATTTGCCCAAGAAGAGTTTCCAAGCTCACTTAGCATCGACGATCTTTACAAAGCAATGACCGGCGGCACTCGCGGCAAGCACAAATGGGGAGCAGACAGAAACGTAGAAAACCAAAAGTTTCTTGAGACAATTGCAGAGCGTGCTTTGATTGACGTAGTAGCGGAGCGCGTCGTTGATCTTGGCGAATCTGCCACGCTCTCAAGCATCTTTGCGCGAGCAAACAACACCGAAAGAGTAATCAAGAACATTGCTACTCCGGAAACCCGAAGAGTAATGCAAGCGTTTTCTACGCCTCCGACGATTGCGGTCTACGCCCAGCTCTTGGGATACTCTCTTTCCAAGGAAGACCAGCCAAGGATTTACGAGCCGCAATTTGGAACCGGCAGCCTCATGTCGTTGTTGGCTGGTGCAAACCCGGTAGTCGGAAACGAACTAGACCCGGTTCGGTTTGAACTGGTTTCGTTGGGCGGCGTTCTTCCTACCGAGCTTACAAACGAAAACTCAATTGAAGACCCCGGCCCGGCTACCCCCAAGCCGCAGTTGACGATTGCAAACCCGCCGTTTGGCAACTCGCCCAAGCAGTCAATTGAATTCCCAATTGGTCAGAACGTAACCGAAAAACAAACCAAGTTGATTCCGGGTGAAAGCCCGAAAAGAAACTTCTCCAAGCTAGAAGACATCTCGATTGCAAGAGAGATGGAGCGACTTGAAGACGGCGGTATCGGCGTGTTTATCTTTGGTGCGCCGGGCGGCCCGATGTTGACCGAAGAAGATCGCAAAAAGGGCTACAGCAGAACGCTCTTTAAGCTGCTTCGCACCCACAACATTATCTCTCACATCACCGTAAGCGGAAACTTGTACAAGCGAATGGGTACTTCGTATCCAGTAGACGTAATGGTCATTCAGAAGCTTGGCAAGGACACGCCTAAGTCGGAAATTATTGATCCCCTAATGGAAGTTGGGGAAGGCATTTTGCCGCCGACATTTAGCAAACCAACGGAGCTAGCAAATGAAATCAAAAAGTTTGAAACAGCAAACAAAGTTTACAACGACAAAATTCGACGGAATCTTGGGCGACTTGGGGAGTTCCGCGACGGTCTTGTACCCAATCGGACAGGAGTACAACGCGGATCTATACGAAAGGGCGTTAAAGATGACCCTTCAACTCCGCCATCTGAAAAACCCGGCTCCGACAAGCCAACTCGAAGAGGCGGTGTCGCTGCTGGGCCTACCTCCAGACCCGGAGGAAAGCCCGGAAAATCTGATCCACTCGATCAGCCAATTGATGGCGGAAAAGATGGGCCAAGAATTGAGCTTCCAAGTGGACCAGAAGAAAGCAAGCCCGAAATCCCCCGAAACCCGAAACTGGATGACGGACCAGAGCGTCCCGGAGTGGACCCGAGCAAACCTCTAGACGACGACATCACCATTGACGACCTAGACGGGATGTTTAGCAAGGAAGTTGCTCCTACTACCGAACAGCTCAAAGCGGTCGGTAAATATGTTGTTCAAGCGGTCAACAAGGGAATCACGAAGTTCAACGATTTCGTCCAGCATTTGATTGAAGAGTTTGCCCCGAAGGGCGGGTGGGACTATCTCACCAAGCGAATGCGAGACAAGCCGATCTTTGCGGCTGCTTTGCAGAAAGCTTGGGATAACGCGGCCAAACTTCTTAAGAAGAAGAATGTAAAGCAGCGAACGTCTAACATCACCACCCAAATTGCACGGCTCGATCCGAAGAAAGCAATTACTCCGGAAGAAACGACGGCGTCGATGGTAGATCCCGACGCAATTCAAACCCGTTACATTCCTCAGTCGCTTGCGACGTTCCCCGCAGAAGGCAAAGATTTCGAACTTAAACCCGCCGATACCTTGGCCCCAAGAAACCAAGCTCAAGTAATGATTGACGCCTTGGTCCGCATTGAAGATGCCACGGATATGACGATCTACGACTACGTTGCGGATCGAATGGGGGTAAACCCAGACCGACTGGGCTTGGCGTTCCACGCGGAACAGATAGACGCTTTGGCTGCGGCAATTTACGCGGCAGAAAAAGGTCAGGGGTTTGTAATTGGCGACCAGACTGGTGTTGGCAAAGGCCGGTTCGTTGCGGGGATGCTGATCTACGCAAGACGAAATGGGATGTTTCCGGTGTTCATGACGATGGACAACACGCTTTACACCGACATGATGAGAGACATTGGCGGAATCTTAGAAAGTCTTGGTGTTGCCAAAATTGACGAACAGGGCCATAAGGTTCAAGGGGCCGTTTTTGCTTCTTCGGAACTTGTAGTTACAGATTCTAAACGTAGAACTTTTGCCAGACCCTTTAACGAAAACGCAGAAGGGGGCCAAGCTCGCTTCAAATACATTCTCGATGAGTTTTTGGAGCCCACCGAAAAAGCGGCTAGCGATGATAAAACCCTACGGTCTAAAAATTACGAAGCGGAACTAGAGGAGTTTATTGACAGCTTTATTTACACGTTGAAACACCCCAACATGGCCCCCGTTGCTCTTAAGGGGTTGCCACACCTTGCTAATGTGACAATGGCGCTTGCGCTTGGGACGACATACAACCAGCTTAAGGGTGAAATAAACTCTTCGAACCGTAGAAGGCTGCTTAAAAAGATTGTTGATAGCGGTCATGCGTTCTTTGTTCTTGATGAAGCTCACGAAGCTTCTGGCGGAGCTGGAGCAGACCCCGACTCGCCTCACGTTGGCACGTTTGTAAGTTCTCTTCTTGCAAACCCGCTTACGAAGGGAACCGTTTACTCGTCTGCGACATTTGCAAAGCGCCCAGAATCCTTGCCGGTGTTTATGAACGCAGGGCTGAAACACCTTTCGGCAAGTGAACGTTTATTGGCAGCACAGGGTCTCAAAGAAATGGGCCTTCCGGGCTTGACGGCTTACGCCCAGATGCTGGCAGAAGGCGGATATTACGTCCGAAGACAGAAGTCTTTTGAAGGCATCTCATTCAACACAACCATTACCGAAGTTGATCCCGCCGAGGTCGATCACATGGCGGTCGTTTACAACATGGTGATGGATCTGGCGTTTGACAACGATCTGGAAAGCGCCCACGCAAATGCGCAGCAAGAAATAGCAGACTCTCTTGGCGTTTCTGGACGGGGGCCAAGCGGGCCAAAGGTCAGCGTAAGGTCTGGTACTGAAGACTGGGCCAGCACGATGTACCACTTGGCTGCCCAGCACGGGAGCGCGTTGAAAGCAGATAAGTTTGCCTTGGACGTTGAAGAGTCCATTAAAAAGGGCGAAGCCCCGTTTATCGTTGTTGAACAGACCAACGAAGCGGCCTTGAAACGCCACTTAGACAAGAACAAAATCAAAGAAGGCGAAAGCTTTGATTTTTCTTATGCAGACCTTGTCATGGATCGTGTTGACGGTTTGTTTAGGGGAAAGGTCACTATTAATGATGAGGAACATGCGTACACGCTCGAAGACAGCGAGCTTACTCCGCGCCTTGCCGCAGAGAAAAAGCGTATTACTGCCGAGTTTACTCAAGACGAAAGAATGGCTTCTCTACCGGCAATGGCGATAGACAAGGTACTTCGCCGCCTAAACAGCAAGGGGTACAACAACGCTGAAATCACCGGGCGTCGGTACGAAATTAATGTCTTGAACGACAACGGAACTTTGATTTCCGTAAAGCCGAGAAAAAACAAAGACAAAGCCTACAACGTGCGTTTGTACAACGAAGGCAAGGCCGCGTTTGTGCTGGCTAACATCGCCGGAACCACCGGGTTTTCTGCGCACGCAAGACCGGGCGTCTCAGAAAAAGTGCGGCATCAGTTTATTTTCCAGCCGCTTCAAGACGTTGCCAAGTTTATTCAGGTGATGGGTCGCGTTAACCGATACGGCCAAACGCAGCTTCCCAAATACACGCTTGCCAGTTCAAACATTCCGTTTGAAACCAAGATCCAAGCAATGTTGGCTGCAAAAATGCAGACTCTTAACGCATCTGCAACAGCAGAAAGCAAGGGTGCAGTAAGTTTCGACACCAAAGACATTGCAAACATCATTGGAGACATGGCAGCATACGAGTGGTCAGAGGAAAACCCCGGAACAAGAGCCCGTATGTATTTGAAAGCGTTCCCGCAGCCGACGCTCCAAAAGCTTGTTGGCGCTGGCGAGAACGTCAGGAAACTTCTGAACCGACTCATTCTCCTTCCAATGGAAGAGCAGTTGGAGATATTGGAAGATGTCTCCAGCAGATATGACGAAATCATCGGGATCTTTAAGAAGCGAGGAATTAATCCAATTGCTTCTCCAATCAAAGATTTGCAGATGCGGACGATCTCTTCAATGAACGTGATACCAGCAGTGGGGGACACGGTTTTTGAACAAGGGGTTCAAGTTGACAAGGTTGAAGTAAACATCCTTAGAACTCCACCACTTCCAGAAGACATTATTTCGCGAATGGAAAGTTTGTACGGCCCCACCGACAATGCGGGGAATCCGATTAGTTACGAAATTGGAGTAACAAAGCTTCCGGCAGAACGAAAGTTCCTTGAAGACGCAGACAACTGGATTAGAACTGCGCAAAGAGACCAATCTCTCAAAATGACGGAATTGGCCGTTGCTAAACAAGAACTCAAAGACTGGGAAGAAGCAAACGAAGACCGGCCAAAAGACTCTCCAGAACTCAAGGAAATGAAAGGCCGGATTCGAGAACTAGAAAGAATCATCGGTCGATCTACAGATTTGATTGCTCGCGTCAGAATCATTCTCAACCTGCACGCAAGTCGCCAAATGCCCGAAAGAGAAATAGGCGAACCGCTAGACCAGCCTAGAAAAGAGCGGATATTTACTTTGCTCAACACGCCGTTTGCCATTAGCCAAGGCAACCAAGCGGAATCAGCTGGTAACGCAATCATTGTTCACGCCAATGTGACGACGCAAGATCCAAACGACCCCATGTTTTGGTCTGTAAAAAACTTTAGGTTCGAATTGTTTGGCAACGAAATCGGCCAAATGAACGCAAACCTAAACACGTTCTACGGTGACGTTACGCAACTCAAAACCGAAGTAGACCTTGCGGCTTCTTTGTTCCCGACAGTTTCAAACCAAGAGTTTGTCGAATCTTTGGTAGTTAGCAAGGCTGGAGACACCGAGTACATTCTTGTGGCACGCGGAAACCTTGTCCGGGCTATGACCGAGTTGCTTAAAATCAAGGGCAAGCAGATGGTGTTTGCTACGAAACTTGACGGCAGCACGGAAAGAGTGCTGCTTCTGCCACAAAGCGTCCCTAGCGACTTTGAAGGCGCAAACACCCGGATTCTTCCCAGAAACCTTGCAAACCTTCTTACAGCCGAAAAACCTTTTAAGCTGTTTAAACTTCATGCTAGAAAGGGAAAATCTAAATACGACGGCCAGATTATTCAGGGGCCATCTGAAAACGTGGTTGAAGTTGCAATTCAATCTAACGCAAGAAAAGTCAACGACGATCTGCAACTTGCTGCCGAGGCGTTGAATTTTGAGGTCATTCGGAAGACCAAGTCAATTGTTTATCAAATTGATCTTTCGCGTGGCTTTGACGCGGTGTTTGACTTTGCCCAAGCAATCAGCGCGGCTGGATTTGAGATTACAGTTGCAGAAAAAAATGTTGAGAAATACCAAGAGGCGACGGGCCTCGGCGAAATGGTTTACGTCGCCGAAGAAGAAGCTCCAAGTGAAGAACTTGAAGCGGGCTTTGCTAAACGAAGCCAGATGATTCGCAGACGAAGAGCAAGCAATCGGCGCGGATATGTCAATATCCCGGTCGGGGCTTTGGGAAGAGCCGTTGGCAAGGGTCTTGTTTATATTGTCAAAGGAAAACGCTTCCGCAAGAATGTTGCCGACCAACTCGAAAAAGATCGCATGGCAGCTTTCATGTCAACGTTTTTCCCCGGAAGCTTCATGCAGATGTATTTCAATAACCCTCAATACTCGGGGGCGTTGAACACGCTGCGTGATGCTTACGACGCATACACGGAAAAAAGCCGAAGAGACGTTAAAAACGACAACGTCCAATGGTCTAAGCTTCCGACCGAATGGAGAAACCCAGAAGACACGCGGTTCTTCCAGATCATGAACCACACCATTGAGCCTTGGCGTGTCAAAGCTGATTTGTTGACCAGAGAAGAGACCAAAGGTCTGGAATGGTCAGACGAACACCACGAAGCTTACATGATGCTTATGGAGGCTCCGGAAAGCGTCCAAGACGCCTTTCGATATTTCCGTGGGCGTGACGAACACATGCGGCTCCAAATGGTCACAAGCATTCAGGACCAGAGAACCGCGATCAACCGTGCGCTGCAAAACCAGTGGGGCGACAAGACGGCAAGCTTCATGGAAAAAGCCGAAGAGCTTGAGCTTGACTGGCGTTTGCAAGAAGACAGCATCACAATTCTTGACGGTAAAGGCAAAGACATAACCGAGACAGCGGCAAGGCAAATGGCCTTGATAGAAGTACCCACTTACTCTTGGGGGCTTCGGTACGGCCATGTGTTCCATAGTTGGGTCGGCGATTTCATTGTTCAATACCGAAGAAAAGATCCAGAAACCGGAGAGTGGTCGAATTACAAAAACATTTTCAACGACGGGACGATGGATCTTCCATCCCGAAGATTTGGTGAAGCAGGTCAAACAACCCGTTTCCAAGCCGAAGAGGTTCGAGAAAACTGGCTCAAGGTTTACCCGGAAGACGAAGTTCTCATTAGCGAGAACTCGTATTACCCCTCAGACATTCTTAGGTTGAGTAAAAGTCAGGTGCGAGAGGTAGAAAAAAACCTTCGTATGCAGGGTTTGACTAGCGCAGAAGCAAGCGCGGCCAAAAAGGGTGTGATTGGACAGCAACAATACAAAGCCAAGTTCTACGACCCATTCCTAAAGCGGGGCGACGGCAAGGGTTATACGCAGGACTACATGCAGGTGTGGCAGACCTCGGTCATCGGGTTTCATCGTTGGCAAGAATTGACCAAGGCGAATTTCGAGGTTGTGCCAGTCATCGAACGGATGGTGAGTAACCGTCAGCCCAACATGGCAGCTGATCTCCAAGATCGCTTGAACTTCCTTTGGACTGGAAAACAACCGGGGGTCTTGCAATCTTTCGAAGAGTTTGCCAACGCAACCATTGATGCTCTTGCTTACCAACTTCCTAGCTGGACCGGAGTTGGTGGAGGGAAGCTTCCTCGCAACATGGGTACGGCTGTGGGGCGCAAATACAGAGAGATGTTCTACGCTGCCAACTTGTCTTGGAGCATCAAAGGCTCGTTCGTTAACCTCAGCCAGATTCCAGTGTTTGTTGCTGCCGAACTGGGATATAAGAACACCCTGATGGCAAGCGCCCAAATCCTTCGAAACCCTCGTCGGTCGTTGTCCATCCTTAGACAGCACGGCACTTATTCAGGCCGAGGCACTTGGGAAGACGGGACCGTACTTGGTGCGGAAATCAAGCGTTACGGCATGAACGTTCCAAAGACAACCAAGGCGGTGATGGCGGCGGCTTGGAAAAAGATGATGGAACTCAACCCGTTTAGTTTGACTGAACAGTTGAACCAGAACGCGACGTTCCTAATTGGCTTTTACGACGCCAAGCGCAGAGGCGGAACAGAAGCTTATGCAGTCGAACACGCAAGAACGCTTCGGTTTGCCACGCAATACCCGTACAACGCAGCAGAGATTGCTGGGGCTTGGAGAACGCAGACTGGCATGACCATCGGACAGTTCCGAAGGTTTGCAGCGTCTCAGGTTGGCTACGCCGTTGGCAACACGTTCACCAAGGGCGGCTCCAAGTCAGCTTCGCGACGATGGCTCATGGGCGTTTGGCTCTATGGCGGCATCCGTGCTTTGCTGCCAAATACGTTCATGAGCTTGGTTGGTCTGGGTTATTACGCACAGTCTGATTTCGTACACAGCATGATTCTGTCAATCATCGAGATGATGGGCTTTGGTTCTGACGGCGACGAACCAGAAGATCGAAAAGAAAAGCTTAGGTCAGCTCTTGAAAAATATGAGAAGAACGGAACGCCGGGTTCATTTGCCCCAGAGCAAAGATCGGCTTCTGAATACGTCTCGGATCTAATTACTTTTGGAGTCATCTCCGTTCTGTTTGACGGCGAATTCAACATTTCCGACAGCATGAGTCCTTACCCGGTGTTTATTGACCAGAAAGCCGAAACACTTGGCGAGGGTGTGACATCCGTGTTGGCAGATTTGGCCGGTGGAGCTGGTGGCCGAAGCGCAGTTGAAATTCTGAATGCGGCGACAAGGACTGAAAACCCGTATCAATCACGGGTCGAGAGCGCGATCAGATCAACTGGAATGGGTCGTACGATTTACGAGTTGGTCAGGGCTATTGATGGCGAAACCAGACGTACTTCGCGAAGCGGTAATTTGGTGATGGAAGACACCACTCGCGAACTGATCTCTAGGGCAATGAATTTCACTTCAACGCGACAGTTGAAAGAAAGCCAGATGGTTTCGACACTCAACTACATGATTGCCGAAGAAAGAGCGCACATCCAAGGCATAGCCGTGCCGATTGCAGCGGCCATCGACGCATACGAAACCGCAGACACCCTATTGGAAAAAGTATCGAAGCTTGACCAAGTGAGAATTGCGTTGAAAGAGGCGATTGACCACATCAAAGAGCAAGCAAGATTCAACGCTTATGTTGACGCCGAAGGCAGAATCACGAACGTGGCTATCTTCAACACAGAAAACGAGCGTCTGCAAGACAAGGTTGGTAAAGCGGTAGAAGGCTGGCAAGAAAGACGCAAGATGCCATTCTTGTTGCGTGCAATCAAAAACGCAGACGACGCTCTTGCCTCTCGTTGGTTTGATGGCTTGGACGACGACCAAAGGCTTTACATCGTAAAAACTATTCAGGCGTATGAAGAAAAGGTAAAAAATGACAAGTAGAAAGCCACCCACCACCAGCATTCGAATCCGAAACTCGTCTTACGCGGCCTTGCAGCAGCAAGCCGCCGACAGGGGAATCAAGGTGGTTGATCTCATCGACGAGCTTGTGCTTGGCATCAAAAAAACCCCGGAAGTCAAAAGCGACCTTCCGGAGTTTGATGTAGACGGCAACCGCGTAAGTAAATGGATCAGCCGTTAGAAGCTTTTAATTTTACGTTCGCAGATTTCTTCGAAGACATAAGCGATCTTGTTCATGTGCTGGGAAAACGCCTGCGCCGAAGAAGCTGGCATAATCTTGAAATTGTGGAATTCGGCCTGCATCGCCGTGATCTGGTCTTGCAACGCCGCAAACAAATCTTTGTCTTCAAGCGTTTGAAAAGAAGTGACGCCCATCTGGCGAAACAACTCGTCTTCGGAGCAAACCGGGCAACCGCGAAACCCACAAATTTCGCAGTCGCCCGGTTTCCTTTTTCGCTGGTCTCGCCTCACTTTTTAAATGCCTCTTTGATCTTGGCTTCGTGTTCTACGAAGGCTTTGGAAATGCGTTCATAGTCAATCATTTTGTCGCTCTTGAGGACTTGAAGCATGAAGTCATCGTAAATCATCTGGTTCTTCATGAACATCGTGCCGAGAATGAAAAGCTTCGACGGCGTAACCTCCAGTGCGAGGTGAGAATAATCATCGTAGATGGCGTTGAGGCACAAGCCCATCCAGTAGACCGAACCATCCTTTTTCTCGACATGCCAGTCCTGCTTAGTGTCGAAGGGGTCGTCGGGGCAAGAATCGTCCTGCGTAGTCTCGACGAGAAAGTCATCGCTCTTCTCATCCCAAGTCACCCGAATAGCAACCCAGTCATTGCGGCATCTGCCAAATACCCGCGTCTCTTGGACAAGCGGTCCAAACGCTTCAATATGTTCTGTCATTTTTTTCCTCAATGGTGTTGATGGGTACGAGTGGGCATGGTACAGTACGACCGGGCAATGTAATCCCCAGAAAGGAAGAATCAATGAAAATGATGGGAACTTTTTTCAAGGGCAACCTCAGCTTGTTTGATAAGGAGGCTGTCCCATCGGTTTTGTTTCCCCACAAAATGTGGGAGCGTGTCCGAGACACGCCGAAGCGTCGCGGTTCAATTCCGGAGGAGTGGCCGGTGTTGGTCGGGTGGATGTTTCGAAACACCCGAGAACACTGGTTGGTATGCGAGATTGAAACGGGCTTGTACAGCGGTGTGAGTGTTAACCGAGATAAAAACAAAGCCGGTCACTTTACTGGAATGCTGGGAGATCCATACGGCCTTGCTTCGTTGGTGTCGCAAGGTGTTGAAATTGATCGTAGTTGCGGTCTTTGCGACTACACCGTTGCGGAAGTGTTTGGTTTTATGAAATGGAACAAGGAGATGCTTAAAGATGTCCCTCAGAGGTAAGATTCCAACACCGGAAGAAAAGCGTTTGAAGCTGCTGTTGTACGGCCCCGCTGGTTCAGGCAAAACCACAGCAAGCATCAATTTCCCATTCCCGTATGTCATTGATACCGAGGCTGGTTGTCAGAACGACCAGTACGTCCGCAAGGTCGAAGAGCGTGGCGGAGCCATCTTCTCGACCGTGGAGTTTGATGACATCATGGCTGAGGTTCTTGCTCTCACCGAGGAAGAACATCCCTACAAGACGCTGGTCATTGATCCCATCTCGACGGTCTACAAGGTTCTTGTCGATCGCATGGAGATGAAGGTCGGCGACGAGTACGGCAAGCACTATGCTGCTGCGAACAAGAGGTTCGACCAGTTGTCAGCAGCCTTGACGCGGCTGGACATGAACGTGATCTGCACTTGCCATGCCAAGAACCAGTACGGAACGGGCATGAGCCTGATTGGAAACACGTTCGACGGTCCCAAGAAGTTCGACTACCTGTTCGATATGGTCATGGAGATTCAGGTCCGTGGCGACCAGCGTTTCGCCATCCCGGTGAAGAGCCGTGTGGAAACGATCAAGCAGAACGAGGGCTTCGAGTTCTCTTACGACACGTTCGCTGATGCGTACGGTCGCGACGTGCTTGAGCGAGATGTGAAGCCTGTGGCACTTGTGAACCCGGAGCGGCTTGCGGTGTGGGAGGGTCTGCTGGCGAAGCTCAAGGACCGAGGCCCGATTTTCCGAGAGAAGATCATGACCAAGTTCGTGATCGGTGATTTGTCTGAGGCTTCCGCCGATGTGGCGGAGCGCAGTATCGAGAAGTTGCAAATGATTCTGGAGAGCGAAAAATGACGATTCCGTATGACAAGGGCATTGAGAATGCCAACCCGAGCAGCCGACCTATCCTTGAGTCCGGGATCTACACCGCGACCATGAAGTCGGTGAAGATCAACCAGAACAACGAGTACGAGATCGACTGGGACGTTTACCACAACAACGAGGTGGTTTACATGCGCCAGTGGCTCAATCTGACCAAGGGGTTCCACGTTCACCACCTCAAGTGCATCGCAAAGCTCGTGGGAGCGATGGACGCCTACGAGGCTGGCACGTTCGACCCCCGGAACTACACGGGAAGGAACGGTCGGCTGAAGGTCACGAAGAAGGCGGCTCGCGACAACCCCGGACAGTTCCGCAACTGGGTCGATGAGATCATGGTCGAGAGTGCCAGCCAGACGCCGCACACGCCCCCGCCCCCGGCAGCACCTGCTGAGGAAATTCCGTTCTGATTTGAGGGCCGATCTCAGGATTCGCTGGCGGTTTCCTGCCCGACCAGCGGCGTGATCGGTGCGGCGAGTCGCTCTCGCCAAATGCAGGGGGAGGGCTAAGTCGGTGGGACAAGCCCTCCCCTCCTCCTTCGGTCCTGTAGCTCAGTTGGCAGAGCAAGCGACTTTTAATCGCTGGGTCCGGGGTTCGAGCCCCCGTGGGACCATTTCAAGATTGGAAAACCCTTGAGTTGGATCAAGATGCGAGTGAATCTGCTTGGTGACCCCCGCGTGGGCAGGATCGCCATGATGTGCGATCAGACCGAAACTACGGTTCTAGGCGCACTTTTTACGCTTTGGGCGATCGCTGACCAACACTCCGAGGACGGGGTTTTGCCCCATATGTCTCCAGATTGGCTAGATCGCCGTGTGAGCGTTCCGGGCTTCTCGACGACCCTCGCATCGGTTGGATGGCTTGAGATCGCTCAGGAGCCGTCTGAGGGCGTGATTGTGCCGTCATTCGAGGACCACAACGGCAGTTCAGCCAAAAGAAGGGCTTCTGAGGCTGCCCGGAAGGGTCGCCAGCGGAAGTCCGCACCCGATGCGGACGCCCTGCGGACGCCTAGCGGAACTAGAGCAGAGCAGAGCAGAGCAAGCATAGAGCAGAGAAGAGAAGAAAAGCAGGCAGCAGGGGAAGGGGAAATTTCTGATTCAATTGCTTGCTATGTTGCAAATCCCAAGCGGATGATCCGAGCGATGGCTCTGCTCGCCGAGAGCCCGATCGGAGTCAGGCAGCGAGGAGAAGCGACTAAACTCCTGAACCAGATTGCCCTACGGAAAGATCCTTGTGAATTCATTTCACAACTCATCAAACGCGCCAACGACGGTTCCATCGTGAAAAAGGGTGGATGGATGTTGGTTGCCATGCGAGAGGAAGCAAAGTGCGTCTCCAAGTCAAGCTGAAACTGCCCCCGACCTCCAACCACCGCTTGATCCCGGTGAATGGCAGGCTCATCACATCTCCCAAAATGCGTGCGTGGAAGAAGTACGCGGAGGAGACGGTGACGGCTTCGGTCATTGACCACCTCGACAAAACTCCGATGACCGGGAAACTTTCGGTAACGATCATTATCAACTGGCCGGATCGCAGAAAACGCGATCTTGACGGCCCAGTCAAACCCGTACTCGATGCGTTGAGCAAAGGCGGCATGATCCAAGACGACTCGCTCATCAAGGATCTCTGGGTCAGGGTCGATGAACACATCAGTCGTGGAAATGGAGGGGTTGCCGTAGAAGTCGAGAACGTCGAGTAGCAACTACGCGGCTGCTACTCATCTCTTGCGGCGCGGGAAGCCCACTCCCGCGCCGTTTTCACGCGCAAAGAAAACCCCTTCCCAAGCCAAGACTTGGAAAGGGGCGGAGAAAAAGAGATGATTCTCAGCAGTCTTCGTATTCAAGCGTCTCTTGGTCGAGGATCGAAACCTCTTTCAATTTGTTGGTAGACGCCTTTTTCTCGATAATAACACACTCTTCAACAGCCAAAACGAGTATTTCCTGATCGGTGTAATCTTTGCTTACGGTTGATTCGATCATCAACAGAGCGTTGAAACTGCACCTGAGAACTTCCCCGTCATCAAAGGTAAATGCGGCGGAGATTTTAGCGTTTTCCATCATCGCCATCAGCACCACCTCCCATCGTCAACCTGCTTCACACAACTCGCGTTCGGACACGGCCCTCCCCAATCGCCACATCCCGGACAAGGCCGCGTGGACTTCATCGTCGTGATGTTGACCGGATTGATTCGCTGAATGTCCTTCACCTCCACCAAACGCGCGTATTCCGCGTGTTCGACCTCGATGATCTTCGCGTACTCAAGATTGAACCACAGTGTGCCGTCAGTTACGAGCCTAACTCCGGGCATGATTACCTCACATTTCTTCGACGAATGCCGACAGATACAAGTCAACTGAATCCTTTTTCACCCAAACCTTGCCAGCCACCTTCACCGCCTCAAGATCACCGCGATAAATCCAGTTGCGGATTGTTTTCAGAGAACGGTCAATGTTTCCATCGGTGAGTTCGTAGATGTAGTCGGGAACCTCCGCGAGCGGGATGATTCCGAGTTCATCTTTGGTTGCCTTCTTCTTTGCCATGAACGTTCCTTGTTTGTGTGTTTGCCCACGCCGGGATTGTACTGCTCGCCGCTGCCCGCCGCTACCCATTTTTCTATTTACGGGAAAAAACTACTTGACTGCCCAACATTGCCCGATGTATATTGCAGACGGCAATACCGCCGCAAGG
>Ga0070747_1000666_pt1 | contig 16742 bp, 19 predicted proteins | sample VirMetDEL_Mar_31_FD_77321 | JGI IMG/M metagenome (GOLD analysis project Ga0070747, IMG submission 77321) | Aqueous microbial communities from the Delaware River and Bay under freshwater to marine salinity gradient to study organic matter... | ecosystem: Environmental > Aquatic > Marine > Coastal... | reverse complement strand
TTCCAACAGTTAAATCATCTGATACCACTCCTGTACCAGTGAGAGCTGTTATATCCCACTCAGTAGGGTCTCCTAGGTTTTCATCATATATTTTTATTGTTTCAATAGTTGTATTACCTCCTCCTACTCCTGGTACTCCTGTTGGAGGAACATAAATAGCAGTGATTCTTAATTGACTACCGAACTGTAATGTAGGTTCTTGTGGAGTAGGTGCTGGAGCACCTTTAACTACTACAACACTCTTTGTATCCCCATCTATAACTATTAAGTCAATTCTAGGATTTGTTTCTCCTCCATCAGGTGTATCTAATGTAATTATATTTGGTTGATAAGGTATACTATATCCAATAATATTTACTTGTCCAGATAAAGAATAAACAAAAGGAGTAGCTTCAAATTCTAATCCTACTTCTGTCCATATAAAACTTCCAGATATTATTCTGTCTACCTCTGGAGGTGTTCTAGCATATAATTCTGTAAAATTATCTTCCGCTTTTGAAAAAGCACTTCTTACAAGATCCCCATCTTCATTGTTTGGTATCCCTAAATTTATATTTTGTTGTGCCATATTATAGTATGCCAGACCACTGGTCTTCTGTTATTTGATGTTGACTAATCTTTAAGTTTATAGTGTCTATATGAATATTAATATTAGAGGTTTTAAAGTCTCTTAAAACTTCTGCTCCATCTCCACTATTAGTTATATTAAATATTGCCATAATCCACTTTATTATTCTTACTATTAATTTACCCATATCAATGAACCTTCATCTCTTGCAGAGAAGTTAATTACATCTGATGATATAGCGTCTATATTAGGTGCAGTATGTATTAGTAATTCTGCTATTAAATCTTCTCTTGTTATTATATCTCCTACTTGTACTAAGTTACCATTGAAATAAAATTCTCCAACATTTGCAGTTGAAACTTCATCTATTCTAATTGCATCTATTAAATCCATTTCAGGGTCATTATAAGGAGGTGTTAAAGAAGATGTAAACATAATTAGTGTTAAAATAGTTGTTGCTCTATTCTCTTTGTAAATAGTTATATCTCCTATTGTAGCAGGTGCATTAGTTTCATTGTTTCCTACACTTGCATATATGTCTATTTTATGTGATGCACTATATAAATAGTTTATTGGGTTATCTGATACTCTAAAATTAAAGTAATCATTTACACCAAATGCAGATAAATTAGTTCTATTATAAAATAAATTTATTAAATCACTAGATGCTTTCCCTTCTATATTAATAATGATTGGATTATTAACTGGAACAGTTCCTGTAGAGCCTGTAAATAATGTACCATTTGCATTTAATAGTAATGGATTAACTACTACAAACTTATAACGATGATTTTCTGCATCGTTATAGTTTAGAGTTAAGTCAGATACTTTGAATTGATATAAAGTATTACCTGCTATATCAATTATATTATCACTTATGGTTGGGGCAGTATTAATCAATGAAGTAAATGTTCCTATAGGAGCTTTAGATTTGTAGTTACATAATATAATAGGATGTTGATATACCAGCGAATTCATTTTATCTAGAAGGAAGGCATGGACTTCATTCCATTCTTCTATTCCTCTTGTAAATTCTAAGTAATACGCTAACATATTATATAAAGCTATAACGGAAGTATTTAACTTACCAGTCTTAGTAGCAATAGTATACGCCTTTACGGAACTAGTTATTAATATTTGAGCTGCTGTTCTATTAATCATCTTATTAGTTTTATACTATATCACCACCACCAATTACTATATCAGGATCATTAAATACTCTGATTGAATAATCGTCTATATTGTTATATCCTCCACAAGATTTACACTCGTCTGAGCAATATATTTGTAACATAGATAATAATTTTATTGTCTCATTAACAAAATTTAATTCAATAGCATAAGCTAGACTAAATAAGGTAGAGTGAGCATTTAATATATCTGTATTATTTTCAGTTAAGCATTTATTACCTAAATTAGCAGTGATAATTTTATCAAGAATACACTCTTTATATCTAGTTAATTCTGCTGTAACGTCTATGGAAACTTCGTCTGTATCTTCTGCTTGTAAATAATAAACTCCGTCAAACACAACCTCTCCTATATCATCAAGTGTTATAGCGATAGATTCCGTAGCGGAGCCTGTTAATTTAGCAGATAAATCTTTAGCAAGGCTAAAATCTTGATAATCAAAGTCCTTCCATAATCTCAATACAGAAACAGCCGCTGCATCTGTAATGGTTATATCCATTTGTGTTTTGTCAGCACTAATTTCAAATTGAGTTATTTGCATATTTTTTTAATAAAAAAGGGAGAGAAGAGCGAGTGCTCCGCCCTCCCAGTATGTTAATTATTTACTTGTACTACTATGTTATAGCTAAGTCAGCTGGTACGTTAGCTGCTCCTAAGATAGTTTGTAAGTCATCCAATACAGCGTTAGTTTGCGCATTGTTTGCTAAAGTATCTGTTCCTTTATCAACAAGGATAGTTAATACTTTTTCTTGCTCTTCAATAGTTGGAGAGTTTCTGCTATCAGCATATTTAATATGTATTACATTATAAACACCTGCTCCACTTCCGTATACAGGTACTCTTTCTGTAAAGTCAGCTGGGAATCCAGTTTGACGATAAGCTTCATACTTATATCCTTTAGTAAACCATTCTAAGTTAACTGCATACTTACCAGTACCTACGCCTGGGTTATTAGCAACAGTTTCAGTAACAGTGTTTGTAGCAATATTCTCATGATTAACTGCAGTATTATTAAATACTTTCGCAGTAACATCAAATTCAATTAAACGTCCTGTGATTTTTCCAGGAACAACCTCTTGTGCAATACCTGCAATATCAATTTCATCAGCACCACCATCTACAGCAGTAACTTCACTAGCACCACGCTTAGTTAGATTAGCATTTAAAGATGCTAGAATACCAGCTTGTACAGCTGCTGCTGTTGGAGCAGAAGCACCACTTACATAGTATCCTGTTACAGTAGCAAAATTTTCAGGAGATAAAGAACCTCCGTCATTATAGATACGTACTTCTGCCGCATATGTGTGGTCAGCTGCTAATGGAGCAAAAGCTCCTACAGATACACTTTTTTGCGTTTCAGCTACGTAAGTCTTTAGAATTACTTCTTTAACTTTACTTGCTTTAATTACATCTGAAAACTCATAGTTCAATCCCTTAGCAGCATTACCACTAGTTTTTTGAAAAAGTTTAAAGTCTACACCAGCTGCTGGTGCTGCACCATCCTTAGATAGAATTTTGATCTCTTGATCTGAAGCTGTAGAGATAAAGGTTGCCAAGGTAGTTTCACTAGCCACGGCGTTCCCTATAATAAGCTCTTCAACTTGATTTGGTCCGTAAATACTCATTTTAAATTAATTTTAAATTATTATTATTCATTTCTTACATTTAGTTGAGTTTTCACTGCTATATCTTGCGGTTTATAATCTGCAGTTGCCATCTCCACGGCTCTATTTAGTACTTCACGATGAATTCCTTCACCTAATTTACAAGTCTGGGAAGTTGTTATCCCATCTATAGATAAAGATTCACCAGGAAATTCAGATATTAAATCAGTTAAGATTATAGGATCTGGGTATTTGATGTATCTATATTTATATTCAGCTATAGTATATGGAGATATTAACTCCACATTCTTTTTACCACCACTTATAGCATAATAATCCATTCTCCAAATAACATTTTTATCTGGTTCTTTAAAAGGATTTCCTTCTTGGCTATTATACTCATCATGTGTCTTAGGCGTTACAGAAACATAAGTTCCATTTAAACACGCATTTGTTGAGGTAATCTTTGCTTTCTCTTGTATAATTAAATACGTATTGTCTAGTATTCTAAAAAATTGCGAATCTTCTGATATACTATCATTGGTTGATACAACATTAGATGTTATTCCAGTTCTAAGTAATTCTCTTAAATCTGCTCTCCTTTTTTCACTTTGTTCAAAACCTTGCTTATATTTATTTCCTAGAGGGTTATAATAGTTATTAACTATTTCTAACTGCGCTCTAGTAAGATAAACAGATTTCTCATATAAGTCTATAGGAGGGGCTGAATTACTTGCTATTCCATTATATGCAATATCAAATTCATTGCTAAATTCTAGTACCGTCATAATTTATTATGCCTTATCTATACGTGCTTCTATTAAGAGTCTTAACTCTTGGTTTTTATCGTCGTCTAAATATTTAACTGCATTTGCAAAAGTGGATACACTACCTGGCTCACATAATTGTAATCCATCATTAGTAACGTATTGATTTCCCTCTTTAATAACTACTTTTGATTCTACACCTCTATTCAATAGTGCCTTAGTTTCAAAATGAGGGTCTTGAACAACTGATAAGAATTTCTCAGGATTTTCATCTATGATTATTTCTACTTGCCCTTGTAACCATCCAATTTTACTTGTAGTTGCAATAGCCTTATTAGTTAATAGTTTTAATACAGAAAGAACTTTTTCTTTATCATCTTCTATTTTACCATAAGCTTTAAACGCTTCCTTCTTAACATCAAGAGCTTTCTTCTTCTCATCTTGTACTTCTCCTTCTCTAGTAATAGCAAATCTAAACTCTGGATTTAGTTTTCTAGCTTCCCAATCAGGTGCCACTTCAGGACATACTGATAGAATTTTATAAGCTATGAAATCTAAAGGGTCCCATAAGTTAAATTTATTACTTGCATCATCTTTAAATAATGATACATAGAAGTTTTTAAAGAAGTCTGCATACACTGATAAATTCAGTCCTGTCTTTTCCTCAAGGAAAGTCTTCTCTTCTAATGTTAAAATATTTGCAATAGCTCCATTCCTCTGAATAGGCGCTGCATATTTTACTTTTGCCTTACTCATCATTCCACCAGCAATCACATGATTCTCTGGTACATTAGCAGCCATACCCTTTTTACGAGGTATAAACTTAACTATAATTACTTCATTAGGCAAAGTAAAGTTACTGATGTCAATCGTTGTTTCTTCCATTTTATTTCTCCCTTTTTAATTGTTAAATAGAATAAAGGGACCAATTATGATCCCTATACCCTTTATATATAATAGAAAATATTATTCTAAAATAATTGGTTTTAAAGTTGCAGTTCTAGAAGCATCTTTTACCATAGCACCAGTACCGCACATTGCAGTCATGATACTTGAATCTTCCATATGTTGCATTACACCACCACGCTTTCCTGTGAATGGATCTCTAATACCTGATGTATATCCTCTTAATTCATCATCCCCACGGACTTTAATTTTTTGGATATTTGGCTCTTCCATTGAACCGATATACATGATGTCATATCTGTAAGATTCAGCTACACCTCCGTTTGGATGGAATATTTTGTTTCTTACTTTATCATCATACATTGGATCTATTTCCAACATTACGTGGATACCATTAGGTGCTTTCCACTCAGTAAATTGGAATCCAGCTGAATAACTATTAGTATGGAATTTACTAGATACTTTTTGAATAGCAGCAGTACCACTATTGTCAAATCCTACCGAAGTCCATCCAGACGCTTCAGTTGTTACAGCTCTATGGAATTGAGTAGCTCCACGCTCCCCAGTTCTCATCATGAACTTTCTTTCACCAAAATCTAATTTACCTTCTGCTAATTCAGATAATAAATCTTCAAGTAAGCTAATAGAGAAGCTATTATAAGAAGTAGTATTACTTACTTCCATTTGCTCTCTAATACCAGAACCTGCTTTGATTTCAATGTTAGATTTTCCTTTGTTTAAGAAACGTCCGTTTTCATCTCTATTTGTTTTACCAAACATTAATGTACGAGCTTTCACTCTAGACATCGCTTTCTCAAACTGCCAATAAACTTCTTGCATCCAAGTTACACTCGAATGTACTTTTCCTGAATTAGGATCTCTAGTTTCAATACCTGCAAAGTATACTGGATTAATTTTACAGTCAATCATTGCTCCTGATACTTTGTGCTCAAAACGTAGTGTAGATACACTATTTCTAAGTAAGTATGGAGATGTGAATGCAATTCCAGCACCTTCTGTAGATAACTCGTCTTCAACGTAAGCTGATTCAACACTGAATCGTACTCCTGCTACAAGATCTGTACCTGGTACACCACCTAAAGTTTCTTGTCCACCAAATATTTCTACTTGATATCTATAGTTACCGCCGTCTTCTTTGGCGTCACCTAATATTCTGTACTGATAAAGATCTGGTTTGTTACCACCTAATACCTGTACTTTCGTAAAGTATTTCTCAGCGAATACTAAGTCAATTATTGTTCTACCAGCTCCTACACCAGTATCAACTCCTGCCACTACTGAACCTTGATACTCTGCAGCTACCAATGCAATATTTCGCTCATCACTTCCTACTACTTTCCAGACAAAGTCATCAGATGACTCAAGTACTTTTTCTGGGAATAGAGATAGAGTTGTATCTAAATTTTTCATTCCAGAATTCTGTAAAAGAACGGTAGTTAATGGCGAAACTAATTGCGGTTGGCTACCGAAGATAGCACCAATATGATTCTTTAGTGTTAATCCTGACCAAGATTTTCCTTTGGTCATCACAAATTTTCCTAAACTCATAATTAATTAATTTCTGTTATTATTATTTTTATTTAATCGAATACTAATTCTGATCCAATTCCACCATAGCTTTCATTATCCAAGAACGTTGGGTCTCCCCCTTGTTCAAACTTATTCTGACGTAGTGCCTTCTCAAGTTGTGTAGTAGCTTTGGAAGTGGACTTAGTTACTAGCTTACTAAAGTCCTCAAAACCTTTTGTAAGTTCGTACAAATAATAAAGTTTAGTATCAAATGATATTGGGTCTTGTCTCCGTTGTTGCATTAGTTTGTTTTCTGCAATCCCTTCTGGACTAGTACTTACAATCTTTGTAATACTATTATAAACTTTATCTTGCATGCTTTTATTAACCTTATATCCATCTAGAAATTCATCATTCTTATAGATGGAATTCTTTAGGTCATTGTCAATTTTTTCTTGTTGTGCTACAAGGGCAGCCTGTTGTTCCTGCCTTTCCTCTGCTACTTTAGCAATCCTACCTTGTTCAAAAGTTTTTAAACTCTCTAAAGATTCAATTGCATCTTCAATTACTGCATCCTCCCCAGCATCAATTGATTTATTTAATATACGTAAGGCACGATTCTCATCTATACCTTGGTTTATATAATCTTGTAATATTATACGTTTAGCTAATTCACCATCATTAGATAAAGTTTCTGTTGTGATAGATTCTAAAGCAGTGGTAGTGTTGTTAAACTGTTGAAGCTCTGATAAAGAAATTCCTTTCTCTAGTGCTTCATAACCATCTTCTCCTATTTTATCAATAACATATTGTTTACCTTGATTTTCAATTTCAGTCTTTAGAACTGCGGTTAAATCATCAACGCTTTTAATATCTGTATTTTGAAGGTCCACGGAGGGAAGTAGCCCCTGTTCTGAAAGAACAGTTGCAAAGGAAGAATATATGGGAGAATTATCTTGGCTCTCCCCTTCGTCGGGTCCTTCTTCCTCAGCTACTACCTCTGAACTTTCGTCCTCACCAAGTTTTTCTTTTTCTGTTTCATCACCTTCTTCTACTGATTCTTCAGTTGCTTCAGGTGTAATAGTTTCTTGTTCCAAGAAGGGATTTACCTCTTCTTCCTCCTCTTCTGAAGGTATAGACGTTAAGTCTACAGGTGCTAACTCTAAGTTTAGCTCTAGATCTTGGTCTTGAAAAAGACTCATATCTAGGTTGTTTTCATTGTTCTCTGCCATAATATTTCTCCCATTAGTTAACAAATATACTAAATTTTTAAGCAAAAGTCAAGTGAATTTCAATATTTCTTAAAATTCCCGTCAGTGACTAATAGCTATTTCATAGCGGTAGGTTTTGCTTTTGATACCGCAATCTTCTTATCTTCCCTTTGCATTTTATCATTATGCATCTTCATCTTCTGATCAAGGTCTTTCATTTTAGTCATCTGATCAGCCTTAGCTTTATCCTTATCTAGACTTAATCTTTCTTGTTGGATTGGATCTGCTATACCATCATTGTCCATGTCATTATCTACTTCTCCTGCTACTGATAATTCCATTTGCTTTAATAAAACCTTAGTCTCATTATCACGTAAGTTCAATGAATCTTCAAGTTGAAGTTTCTTGTCTTCTCTCTCAGCTTCAATTTGCATCTGTTGTTGTGCAATTTTATTCTGTTGTTCTTGAGAAGCAGACTGTTGTTCTTGTAACTTAGCTTCAGCAATCTCAATTTTCTTACGCATATCTGCCAATGAAGGACTAAAGAATATATCCATGATAGTTCCCATACTTCCACCATTCTGCATAAATGCCTGAGCATTCTGTTTAAGCATACCTTCTAATTCCATTGCTTTAGAAGAAGCAGTACAAACTAATCCATAATCAGCTTCAGAGAAGTTATCCCCCTCTATATTAAGCATTTGAATTGTCTGATCATCCAGAATATATTGTACTTTCTTATTGTTACCTTTTAAGGCTACTTTAGCTGTTTCTAAGAAAGCAGCCATAACTCTTAACTTAAACTGTTCATGTTTATGAAACCAATACTCAGTAATATGTGATGATTGATTAACTGAACGTTCAACTCCAGAAGCTGTTTCATTTTGATGAATTGCTCCTTCACGTTGTTTAGTTACACCAGCAATCTCACCCATTTCCATTTTAATGAATTCAAGTAATTGGATATGTTGTTGGATATAAGATCCAGTCTCCATGTCAATTGCTCTACCTCCTTGAGTATTAAATCCACCTGCAAGTTTACCTGTTGCTGCACCTTGTTGTCCTTCTTTAAAAGAATCTACTACTGCAATCTTATTTACAATAGCATAGTGTAACCATTTTTCTATTTCCCAGTTATCTGGTACTTTAGCTAAATCTAATTCAAATATCTTACCATAGTTAGTTGCAATAGCTTTATTAAGTCTATCCCAAATAACATCATACATATACTGATAATTCTTCATTCTATCCATTAAGGATACAGCCTTACCTTGATTTGTATTATATATCTCTCCTATAATGCCTGGATGACAGTATGAAGGGTTATGTATTTTATTGTATTGTACTGCACGAGGGTGCATTTGTACATATATATCTTTTCCTATCTTGGTGCCTTCCCACCATTCATTAACCCATAATGCTTTAGCTTCTTCTCCTAATTCTTTCTTAGGGTTGTACTCTTCTGACATTATTTTATATTCTACTTCTCCTTCTTCATCATAGAACTTAACCTTCTTAATCTTTTTAAGAGACTTCCAATATACTCTAAGAACACGTATGTTACCATTTTCATCTGTAAAGTTAGAACCAAAGTGATGTCCATTGATTTCTGCTATGTTAAACATAGTATCTAATCCATTAACACCTAATCCTTCTACTCCATCCCTAAGTAATGTATGATTATCTCCATCATCTGAGTAAGTACCAGCACTTGATTTAGTAGTATATTCATTGATATAATCTACATCTGCTTCCTTTAAATCCTCATGGAAGTAATCAATAATTTTACCTGGAGACCAATGGTCTTCTATTATAATAATACTTGAGTCCTCAATTCTATCACTATTTCCAGAACGGATAGAATGAACTTTTAAAGGATTAAGTTTTGTTAATACAGGTTCATTATGTACAATATCAATCTGTGCAACTGCTTCTGCCATAAGTAAAGCATCTTTGAAACAGTTTAAGAATATAGACTCAAAGCCTTGCTCTTGCCAGTAATGTCTAAGAATTTGATTAGCCATCTTCTCACGGATATCTTGCCAATCATATTTAAAATAATCTTCTATTTCTTGTAGTTTGGATTGCATTTCTTCTTCAGCATAGTTAGCTTGAAGGTACTCCTGCATCTTTTGAAATAAAATCTCTTTTTTATTATTCTCTTTATCTGAAATGGCATTTTGATTAGTGACTACCACTTTCCAATCAAACCGCCTTTTAGTTTCCTCGCCCACTAGTAAATCAACTTTTGGCACGGCGATAGGGTGGTGAGGTAAATTATCTGGTACAAAAGAAGCATTTAATTGATATGGGTTAACTACATCAGTTAAATCCCTTATATCAACAATACCATTATACAGATTAAGATTTATTACTTTATTCTTTAGTGTTTGACGCACTGATTCATTGTGATAAAACGAATGTCTATCAGCTGCATCTATGTTATCTATCCTCCACGTTTTACCTTTTCTTTTATAAGATAATCGTTGAGGGGGTTGTTTTAAATTATTTAATCGTGCCATATTTTTTTTCTATAAACATATAAATATACGAAATTAATTATCTAAAAGCAAGTAAATATCAAACTATTTCTAATTTGATATCAGTTACCAATAGCTATTTTACATCTCCTAAGTCTGAAAAAACGTCCATTCCTTTCAAATGTCCATTCCTAAAGTTCTTTTTAAAGAAAGGGTCCTCAGACAATTTCTTCTGTCTCTTATCCTGATTACTCTTTGCAGTCTGTATACGTTTGAATCTATCCTCTCTAAGAACAAATAACATTCCGCCTGCAGACACTCTATCAAAGTTACCATCAGAATTCCATTTAATACACTCTTGTAAATAACCAAAGCTACGTAGTGTATGTAAATTAAGTCTTTCATCTTCTTCGCTTTCTGGAGAAGTGACTCTACTTCTTTGCCAATCAGCTTGAAGTAATCTACCCCAAGAGTTTATTCCTGCATTAGCATGTGTTCCTTTAGCCTTATTACCATATAGATTTGTAGACTTAACAAAGTCCATATCCTTTAGTATTTGTGGTACATCTGCTAATAAATGTAATGCATTCTTTTGATCAAAGTATGAGAATAACCCTTTCAAGTTACTTTCATAATTAGCCTGTGCATTATAGAATAATAAAGATCTATAACATATCTCATAGGCTTCTTTAGCTGTTCTAGGTCTACCTGAATACTCTGCTACTATTCTATCAGTAAAGGTATCCATAATTAGTAAACTAAAAAGAGATTGTCCTGTATCAGAATCAATAGGGTCAATTCCTGCTATGTATCTCCCACTAGCAATTTGCCCTTCAGCATTCTTTCTTGGCATTTCAAATATTTCTAAAGCACCTGACTTGTCTCCTCCTACTATTTCATAACTTCTTAATGGAACAGCATCTGGATCTAACTTCCAATACACACTTCCATTTTGAGGGTCAAGTACTAATCTACCTATGTAATGTTTAGATAAAAAACTATCTTTAGTTACTGATATCTCTTCTAAGTATTCTTTTAAATCAGATACAGGGAATACTGTTCCTTCAGTACGCATTACTGCTTCCTGTGGAGTCATTGGTTCCTCTGCTTTCTTCTGTGTTAATGCCAATGCATCAGATGCACTGTACTTAACATCATATCTATCTAAAAGTACTTCTACAGTAGCTTTTATTACATCTGGTTCCCCATTCTCTACCTCATAACATAAGTTACGATTTAAGTATGCTGGCCAGAAGAATCCACAAGTGGTAGTACCATCAGTGTTTCTATCAAATACATTAGGTATGCCATATATATTATAAGCACCATGTTGATAGAATAGTTTTTCAGAGCCCTCAAATGAAGCTCCTTCTACCCCACCTGTTCCACCTGCAAGCATAAATCCAGAGGCTACCCCTCCATCTTCCACCGCTTTTCTATTTACATTCCATGCTTTCTCTAAATTAGGAAACAATCCATCTTCTTCATAGTGAATAAAAGGACCCCTAATACCCCTTGCCTTATCTGGATTATCTTTTAATGATATTCCATATACAGAGGATAATAATCCTTGACGAGAACCATACTCATCTTCATATCCTAGTTGGACTTCCATAGCCCTTTTACCATCAATCAATCTCATTCTAGAGAAAGGCGTGTGTTCTCCTACCCAGTCTAATGTATCAAGTATCTTACCCCATATACCTTTATCACCAGATAAGAAAGTCTTTTCAGATGCTAAGTGGAAATTAGGGTTACCAGAACCAGGCAGTACATACATATTTCTTGGAGACCACGCCCCTGCTTTAAAGCTAAATCCTACTCCCCTAGTCTTAAGTAACTTACCGTGCATACCTTTCTCTTTAGCAGCATGTATATAGTGATGAAAGATATAATCTCCTAACCAAGGTCTTGGAAACTTACGTACCCTATTGGTTCTTTTCTTACTCTTACCTGCTCTTTCAGTTAACCATATAGGGGAGTAATTCCAATAGAAATATAACTCTCCTGGAATCCACTCACCATCTGGCCTTACTAATCCATCTCTCCATTTACGCAGTTCTCCTCTCCAGAATTCTGCATACTCAGACTTAGGATTATGGTTAGGTACTAAGTTAGTGTATCTCCCGTTACGTTCAAAAAACAAGGCTCTCTCCCTAAAGTAATCCATGTCTTGTAAAATATGAGGATTCGTAATGTCAACGACTCTTCTACCATCCTCATAAGGAACCATAGTACCTTCATCACTTTCATACTCAAGAATTTCTCTATCTGCAATGAAGCCCCGAGTTTCCTCTGGGGCTATTAAATTTTGCATAAATTGTACTTGAGATATATACTCTAATAATTCATCCCACACCTCTTTTGGTAAGTTAGCTTTTAACTCATCATCAATAGGTAATTGAAGACTATTCATTTTTATTTCCATAAACTTCTGTCTAGGATTAAGTTACTAGTATTCAATAAAGCTTTAGCAATAGACATAGCATTAATAAATGCAGTCTTTGTTACTTTAGTTGGATCAAATACTCTCTCTTTCAACATATCCTTACTCTCTATATTTAATATATAGTTAGAGTTCTTATCAATCTTATTCATAGGCGCAAGCAATATATCCAAGAAAGAACTCTTGGTAAATTCAGTCAATCGTTCTTTCACGAAGCATAATGCCTGGCCTCCGCCAGGAACTATTCCTTCCTCCAATGCACAACTAACAGCTTTAACAGCATCATCGTATCTATCGAACTTCTCATTGACTTCAACAGTAGATATACCCCCTACTTTAATAATAGACATGTCCCCTATTAAGTTAGTTATCCTGATATCAAGTAAATCTTTACTTTGTCCATCAGCAGTTTTCTTATATAACTTCTGCAGATTACCAGCATGTATTTTACAGTCTTTAGATAACTTTCTCTTAGTTATAACTGTCTTATCTTTACCTATCTCTATACTATCTACTGTACCATATACAACTGATTGTGAGTTAAAGGCCAGTGCATCTGCATCTGTAAACTTTTCTAAATCAGTTACTAAATTCTTTCTATGTCCCCCAAATCCAGGAGTCTTCATAAGACCTACTGACAATGCTCCTCTATTATAGTTTTCTCTAAGTATACTTGATACATTAGGTGATACATCGTCTGCTATAATAATCCAAGGACCTTCTACTGACTCTAGCGTACTTCCTACAGTTTTTAAGTCAGTTAATTTCCCATCTATAATAATAATCTTAGGATTGTCATACTTAATTGAATCTAATTCAGGAGTATTAACTAAAGCTGCATCTAAGTAACCAGTAGGCAATACCATACCATTTACTTTCTCAACCTCATCATATACTTCCATCCCAAACTCAACCTTAACATTAGTAGAGTGTTTAAATGCTTCCTCAATAGTTCTTCCCATGCTTTCATCTCCATTTGCGGAGATAGTAGCCACATCATATATGTTCTCAGGATCTAAATCACTAGACATCTCTTCCAACATAGTAATAGTATATTTTTCAATAGTATTAAGCTCTCTTAGTATCTCTAAGTAATTAGTTCCTCTATCTAGTCTTTTTCGTCCTTCTTTTAAGATAGCTTGTAGTAAACATACTGCTGTAGTAGTTCCATCTCCTGCAATCTTAAGGGTATTCTCTGCTACTTCTTTTATGAGCTTAGCTATCTCATCTTGTACTGGATTATCAAACCCAATTGATCTTATTACCGATACTCCATCTTTAGTAGTATAAGGTCCTTCAAATCTATTGGTTAATATTACAGTACTACCGTAAGGCCCCATTGTACTAGTTACTACATCAGCCATATTTTCTATGGTATCATCTAGTAGTACATTTAGAGTCTTACTTTTAATTATTTCCTTATAGTTTAAGTCCATCTTCAAATGTATTGAAGCTTTTTGCTCCCTTTGTTTTATTCTCGTTATCCTCGGTCTCCTTAATCACTTCTTTATATGCTGCTTTTAAGTTTGCCATTAACTTAGGCACTTTCTCATTAGCATTAGTAAGTTTAGTGATATCAGTAACTGTTTTGCCTTGTACATCTCTTTCATAGAGTAAGGCTTCTGTATTTCTTAAGTATTTACCTATTGCCTGTGCAGATATCAAAGTATCCTCATATAATTGTTGTATTATACTTTTAGACCTTTCATTGTAAAAATCTACGGCTGCCTGAATAGTATCATCAATTTCCCAATCTTTTCCTAAGCCAATATCATACTTTAATTCTCTAGTGCGGACATTTTCTTCCATTTGCAAATAATTAGAACGTATATCACAAAAGTAGTACACAAATAGCATTTCTTTCATTGCTACTTCCTTCTCTTTTGTTTTATCTCGTTTCAATATATTTTTAAATGGTATTAGTCCCCAAGCTTCCTCAGAGACTAATAAATTCCACTTACTATCTAAATTAAATAGTTTCATTACTTTTTAGTACTATCTTTTACAGGTTTCTCTTCTTCTTCTTTAGGTATAAAGATTGGACCTAATACTCCCAATGCTTGAAATACTGTTGCTGACTCCTTTAAATCAAATGCTCCTGCTTTGTTTGCTACTGATAATGCTTGTACTAATACGTTAAATGCTTGTTCGTTACTCATAATTATTCTTCTTTTGTTACTAAATTAAATATAAAATCTACTCTCCCTATTAAAAATCCTACTGACACTAGGCTGGCTAAATAGGAGCCATCCTCTTGTTCTATCTCTACATTAGATGCTGTAAGTATACCTAGTAAACTTTCAACTTCTACATTCCATGGTAATGACCAACTCCAATACATACTAATTATTAATTAAGTATTCTACCTTATCTTCTGTGATAATACCATAAAATCTTCCTTCAACCTCTACTGGCTTAAGCATAATCTTATCTTGTGGTTGGTAGGCATCATTACTATTAGGTACCTTAACTGTCATTGCTTCTAAGTCAAGACTGACTTTCTGTCCTGGCGTTAAATAATCTTTTGCATAGCTTCCTACTGCTATTACATACTGTTCTGGAGAAAATATTGCTTCTGTTAGCTTTATACCATCCTCTTCTATCTCCTCATAATTAGTGGTAATAATTACCTTATTTCTTAAGGGACTAATTGGAAAGTTCTTTACTAGTTCCAATACTTCTTCTTGTGTTAAATTTGCTACTTCTTCCATTGCTTGTTGTTAATTTTTAAGGCATTCGTTTGTCTATTTTTTCTTGCTACTAAAGATGGGTAGTTTAAATACAACTTACCAAATCCTTTGTAATTAAAATTAGTTTTAAGTTGAGTAGCCTCATCCTCGCTCTTAATGTTGTCTAATTTTAAATCTTTTAATTTTTCATATGTAAACAGATAAGGAGAATCAGTAATGTTCTGTATTACTTCAGGAGGTAACCCATATTTCTTAGCTAATCTCGCTATTATCTTTTTTACCTTAATCCTATCTAGTTTATCCATCTATGATGTTAAAATTAAAGATTACTCTAAAATTCTTACTATTTGCTTCTAATTTTGGGATATAAGTTGAAACAATCTTATTATCTATTATAATCCCTTTTTTTCTTAGACGGGTTAATACATTTTGAAATCCTGCATCAGCCATATCTAATTCTTTCTTTATCTTTTCTTTTACTTCATAATCAAATGTCATTTTCCAGATTATCTTATTATTAGTTATCTCTTTACTTAACTCATGATGATAATATAATAACAAAGCTAATACACTTATCTGCTGTTTAGTTAACTTATGAAAGGTTGTTGTTATTTCCAACCAAAGTCTAAACATTGTTTTAAAGTGGACATTAACATTTAATGATTTTATATTAGTTTTCATCTTAAATGCTATTTTTTATTCTGTTGTATTCTTCTAGGTACTCTTCTATATTGTCAAATATAACAATCTCATTAACTGACCCGCATCTCCCACATATATCATTACCTGCTTCATCTTCTAATAAAAATAAATCAAGGCAATGCTTACAAGATGCCACAGGTAAATCATCATAATCTACTTTATCTTCTTCTGTCATTTTAATAAATTCTTTTAAGTCCTGTACAATTCCTGTATCAAATACTGGGAAAGGTGCTAAATTATTATAATACTCCATATGAACCAGAGTCTCCTTCAGCAAGTTCAATTTCTTTGTTATCATATCGTTCTATTGTTATACTGGCTTTATAAGCCCCTTTTGTTCCTCCTAACATTGTTATTACGTAATCATAGTTGGGGAACTTCTCCATATGATTATCCATTCTATCTTGAAACGCACATAAGGTTCTAAATAACTCTATGTTAGTTTCTTCTTCTAGCATCATTTTTTCTTTAAAGGCTAATTCCATCTAAGTCGTCTATATGTTTATCTTTCTTATATTGTTCCCACTCTTCTTTGCCCATCATATCAGGAAATCTATCTCCATGATTACATGACTCCTCTACAAATGCTTTCTTTTCTGGGGGACATCCACAGTACTCACATGCACCATTCTTTATACAATCCTCTT
>Ga0070747_1000661_pt1 | contig 16778 bp, 15 predicted proteins | sample VirMetDEL_Mar_31_FD_77321 | JGI IMG/M metagenome (GOLD analysis project Ga0070747, IMG submission 77321) | Aqueous microbial communities from the Delaware River and Bay under freshwater to marine salinity gradient to study organic matter... | ecosystem: Environmental > Aquatic > Marine > Coastal... | reverse complement strand
ATATTAAAAAACTAATATTAGGGTTCATTGATTAAAAAGGTTGCGAATCTATTTTTCTCAACTTTATATTATAATTATTTAACTATGAGTCTTCTCCAAAAAAATATAATCTTGAAAAAAAAGAATCGCTACCTTTTCATACTAAATGATTAAGTGAATGATTACAAACAAATATTATAATTATTTAACAATATATTAGTAACAGAATACAGACAGGCATTTATTATTTGTCTATAATGATATTCTAGGATATTCTGAAAAGGTTGCGAATCTTTTTTTCTCAACTTTATATTATAATTATTTAACTATAAGTCTTCTCCAAAAAAATATAATCTTGAAAAAAAAGAATCGCAACCTTTTCATACGGAATAACATATTATTCAAAATCTTCATCTGTATATTCTTCTATTTCTTCCTCTTTTACAATCTCCCGTAGATATCCTAATAAAACTGGAATGTCAAACCAATATGCACTTACAACACTTCCGTTTAATTTAGTCTTTTTATTAATAACCTTCAAAGAGGATAACATATCCTTCATAGTTCTCTTCTGTGTAAATCTATTCATTGGTTGGTTAGTAGCTTCCATGTGTTCACTATATTTATCAAATAACTCTGACGATTTAATAACAACTTGACCAGTCTTCCTGTGTGTTTGATGTTTCATAATGTAATCACCATGTTCATCTCTATCTTTGTAATCCGTTAATGCGTCCTTTAACCAAACGTGATATGGATGAATATTGTTCTCCTGCATATTTCTATAAGCATTAGTAATAGGACGACAATGACGAAGTGCAATATTACCAAGATCATATTCCATAAAATATTTATATAAGCTGTATAACTCATTGGGGTCTTTTAACAGTTCGTGAAATCTTGTAAAATGTGAAGACGGTGGTTTAATTCTATCAGCCTCTGCTACAAACATCCGCCTATCTCCAGAAGCTACTTCAATTGAATTAAATCTGTTGGTACAAATAATAATGCGCGAATAATTAGTTTGATCGTATTGTGGTTTATTTTTTTCATTAATATTTACTGTATGCTGTGTAATAAGGTCTTTCAGTTTATCTTTATTTTCAAAACCATCCTTACCTGCCAATTCGTTTATTTGGACTATAATTTTATTTTTAAGTGCGGCATTAAAAGAACCGAAAATGTCATCAATTTTAGCGGTTCTAAAAACATACTGTCCACCTAATAAAAGTTTATTACAATCAATAAGCGAATCTTTACCATAACCTGGCTCAGATATAAAAACAAGAGCAATATCGGGCCTAATCTCTGGGTGTTGGTACATCTGGGCGAAATATTTTAAAACATAATCGATACATGGTTCAGCGTGATCAACGAGAGTAGATACAGTTTTTCTATACATATCAATTAACTCGGTCCGTTCTTCAAATTCTACATTTTTATAATTAGAATAATCAAACCCTTGAAATGTATTATATATTTCATCACTTCTCTCCTCTGTTGGAACAAAATCTAATTTTTTATAACTTCGTCTTGTTTCATCTTTACTCCACCTATCAAAAATAGGCACTTCTTCTAGTTTACCATTAAATGCTTTAATCGGATTAATCAACATTTTATAATCGCCAGCATTATACATCGTAACAACAGGTTTTCCTTGGATTGTGTTCTCTCTGACATATAGAAGTGGAGATTCAATCATAAAATGATTTTTTTCAAATTCGGTTTTGACTGTTTTATAATCTTTGCTTTTAATATTGGAAATAGAATCAACGTTTCTGTTTTTATATAATTCTGATTCTTGGATAGAAGTATCAAACTCTTTAATCGTCCATTCAATTCCTTGTTCGCCGGTAAATTTATTTATCACATCAACTTGGTTGTCTAATTCAGAAGTAATATGCATTCCATCAAATATAAGCGTGCTAACAACTTGTCTGAATGGATATTTTTCTTCATATTCTTCTTTAACAATGTTAATAAATCTATTTTCAAAAATACACAAGATTTTATTAATAAAACTACCTCTTTTATTAGGTTTCTGTTCTGAACCTTTAAAATGCTCGAACTCTTTTAATATATCAGGTGTAAAATCATAAACAATTTTTTGAATCCGTTTAAATTCCTTATCTATGCCAACGGCATATTGTGTAAATATTTCGGTATTGTAACTAGAGTTTAACATCGTTATAATCTGGTGTTTGGTACACTGTGCCTTTTCCAAGAAATCATTGCGATGTTTTACTGATCTGGTATAATCAAATAAAAATGGATATTCCTGTTTGAAATTATCGTCACCTTCAATAATCCCAGAATTTAACATTATCCATGCAAGCACCGTTGGATGGCAATTAACAATATCGTAATCTTTATAGTAATAAGTACCATCGTCAGAACCAACCAAAAATCCACGAAGATTTTTTTTCATTGACTGAAGTGAAAACTGTTGACAAAACAATCTACCATTTGTTCGCATATTTTTAGAATAATCATATCCAATTTCCAACTCACAATCATTTGCTAATTGTTTTTTCAAATACTTAACAAGTAAATCTAAATAGGTCTTTTTATCGTAGAATTTCTCACCCTGATTATCTTCTTCATTCGTGTCCGTCCAGATTAAAGATTCTCGTTCTTTATCAGTTAGCGATAATAAAAATTTTGCACGTTCAACATTAATCTTTTCCGAAATTGTGTGGATCACCATTGTATACTCAATATAAACCAGAATCTCTAAACCCTTTTATACTATATATATATATTTAGAACATAACCCCACAATGAAATACTTTTTACTCATTTGAAAGTGTCGTTTGTTTAATTAAGTTGTTAAATTCAGTAACAATTAAATATTTTTAATAAAAATATAATAAGGAGATAATGTATAATGTCCGGTCCTGCTGTCCAACTCCACTCAACTTTACCAGAAGCATCCTCCGATTCCTACACCCCATTTCAAACCGTTGATTTTCTCATTATGGCACCAGGTCGTAAATTGATGAAAAACAGTATCCGAATTGAAGGAGATATCCGAGCACTCCAAGATGCAACCGCATGGGATCAGACGGGTTCCGTCACGTATGATTCTAACGTCAAAATTGATAACGCTGTCGGTGCCCATGGATTTTTTGATTCGTGGACGACCGAAACCCAGTCAAAGGGTGTTTTGGAAACGCTTGCCAACTACCCAAGATTTATCTCCACCCATGCACGAGCAACTTTAGCAGAGGACGATTTGCTTTCGTCTAAATATGTTGCTGAAGCACGAGGACCAACCGAAATCAACGGAAATTTCGTCCTCCAACCAGTTGCCGACCAAGCATTTGTCACGGGTGAGACCGAACAGACTGCTCAGCGAACTGTGCCATCATTTAGTTGCAAACCAATGCTTGCCTTCAACCGACAGGCGGGTGGTGACTACTCGTTTGATAAGAATGGTTACATTCGTGTATCTTGCATTCTTGCTGCTAACAACCACGCACTCTTTGGCGGTGCTGGTACTGCCTCGTATACTTTGGAAAACCTGAACTGCCGTTTTACCACGATCCCAGACGACGGACAACAAGAACCAATGATGATGCGATCGTACGTCAACGTGGTCTCGTCTGTCCAGTCCACCGCAACCACTATTGCTGCTCGTGTCCCTTCTGCATCTGTCAACTCGGTCACAATGACTTTTGCCAAACAGGCTCACCTCCAATCGCAAGAATACAACTCGTATGCTCTTGAATCGTTGCCTCAATTTGATAATGTGTCGTACCTTTTCGCCAACTCTATGCAAAATTACGTTACGTATGTCGTGCGAGAGGATTCCGATGCTCTTTCCAAAGGTCTTGAATCAATGGAATCTGCTGGTCACTCCGAAGTCAGTGCCAAAACGTTGAAGGCAAACCGAGGTTCTATCTACGGTCTTGCATTTGACGAATATGTTGATCTGAGTCAACAGAAATTTACCATCCAGATGAAAATCTTAGATTCTGTTGCTATTGGTGCCGAACCAATGGACTGCTTTTTATATTTCAACAGTTTACTCACCATGTAAGAGAGAACAAAAGTTTTTAAAATATATATATAAATTATAGGATGAATCACACAAGCATTATTAGCAACGCCGAACTCTATTTTAAAATTTTAGAAATAAGTGCGTTTTCTCTTTTGTCTTTTTTTCTGGGTACAGTATATGGAAAGTATTGTCTTGGCACCCGAATTAATTAGAAAATATAAATTTGTATATTTTTTAATATTGCTATATTTTATAAATGAGCAAATTTGGATTCATGCAATCAAAACTCACGACTGCGGGGGCAGCGGCAATCCAGGCGGATTCACTTCCGCTTGCAGTTGCTGATGATAGCGACAGACCAGGGTGGAAATATATTAAAGACGCCGGTTCTAACCCAACTGATAAATTTAATTATTATTTTTATGGGGGTGCTAACGAAACATTGAAATGTAAGAATATCAGTTCTCTCTTTATGTGTGGATCAATTGATAAATGGAATTATTCAGTAAGCGAAGCACCATTCTTTGTGTTGTACACTAAACCAACCGGTTCTAACGACGAAGCGGCTTGGTATCATAGCAGACATAGGTGGATGCTTCACAAGAGTTCGCAACTTGTCCGTGCTGGAGAACGATGTGTATTTTACGCATTGTCGGAACCTGAGGAAGACTTTAGCGGATCTAGAAAAATTAAATTAAATACAAGAGTTGATGATGGCGCTTGGGACGAAGAGAACCAAGTTTTATATTGCACACTTCACTCTGATTCTGCTGCGACCGAAATGGAATGCTTGGTAGAACACATGGGTATGGATTGCCACTCGCACAGTCGTTTGCAAAAGAGTTGTATCAATATAAAATGTATCGCATAAATAATAAATTATATTTTCTACAAATAAAATATAATTAGAATATATATAATGCCACAGAAACTCATTAGATTAACCACTCCTGATGAAAATGTATCCGGTAACTGTATTTTCACCGGTCTCTTTAATGAAGATCTGGAAATAAAGGAAAACAGTGAAATCGCACTTCAGTCTTTGTCTGTTGAAAGAAAATCTCAAGAAATAAGAATTAAGAATTCCAACAGTGAAATTAAGTTTGCATCAGTTAATGCTACCGCTGCTCTGCCATCCAGTTCTAATCAATCTGGAAATATAAGACCATTAGAAACTTACAATAAATCGAATGATGTTGAATTACTCAATGGTATCACAAACGCTTTAAACTCGGTCTGCTCCATGATTGATGTACCAGCACAAATGAATATTCAACATAAATGCTTTTTGAATAATGCTGGGAAGGTTCAGATTGAAGCAAGGGCGAGTCCATTTTACACGCTGGACAAAGGTCATCCAGAACCAGGTTCAACAGACCCAGCACCATCATTCCCATCATTTGCGGAACCAGACTATTCCGTTATAAACGCAGTCCCGAATGCTGAGGCAGTCCAAACCGGTGTAGGCGATGGGGCACAAGGTATTTTCCGTGAAACCGATTCAGTAATTACCCCAGACAATCCATCAGAAGCATATCTTTTCGGACAGAAACCTATGATTAAATCTACTGGTGCTCTTCGTGTTCGTTTGAAACGACTTTTAGCAAACGGGGGTCAGGTATCTGCTTATATTGGTTTGGTTAAGGGTTCTGTTGGATTAAGTAAATTGCGGGAATCGACTTTAACCGAAGCAGACATGGAATATGCGATTAGAGTCAACGGACATAACAACGCAATGGATTTTAAGATTTTCGCTGGTGGATCGTTCAGTTCAACGGTTACTCCAATAAACCATACTGTTGCTGGAGCAGAATACAACGATATTCTTGAGATTGTTATTGAGAATGGTAAAATCAGAGGACAGATTCACCAAAACAATGCTGTCGGTGGAACAGGCACAGATATTAGAACACAATTGGCAACAGCGAATGTTCAGGATGGTGAAGACTATTATTGGTTTATATCTATGGTTGAAGGTAAAGATAAAATTGTCTTTGACCTATGCGGCGTATCTGTTGACCCATTCTTCGGGAGCGATGCTAGGACGGATGCTGAGAACCAAGCAATTTCTCCAAACACAACTGTCCTTACAACCGTAACTGAATATAACAGAGACACACCGTTGACCCCGATATTTAGAATAAATTCTGCTGTCGCTAGTTTCTTGGGATGGCCCGATGCTTATCTTTTCGGCGGCAACGTTCCATTTGCTCTGAAGGACGCACAACTTGTTCCAAAGGCACAGGCATTTGATGGCAACGCTGGATTAGAATATGCATTAACCCTAGGATATCTGTGGGTCGCCCCAGAACCATACGATAACAAATATGAAGCAGATAATTATATTATTGATACACAGAGTTTCCTTTTAGATTCATATGATAGTTATGGTCTTTCTGCACAAGAGAGAAACGCACAATCTGGTGGTAGCAGACGTAATATTCTTGCGACTGTGCCAATGAGCGAAGAACCAGTTCCCGGAACAGCAAATGGAGTTATTCAATATCAACCAAATACACTCAATTTTATTAAAATAAGAAACAGAAGTGATGTTATAACTAGACAACTTCGTTTCCGTTTATTAACTGGAAGATACGCCGACGTTCAAATACAGAACATGGCAGCAATGACGTTGCTCATTCGTGATCCAGACGGTTACAAGGAAGACGAATAAATTAAACGTGAGATTCAGTTCTACTTAGATAAACATGAGAACCTTCACGTGGTGGGAGTTCTGTTCGCTGGTCGCAATTAAAAACACCGAAACAACAAGAACTGTGCTTAACATTTTTAATGCTATAAATAATACTGGCAACCATTGCACCTAGGGCACCCAGCATTAATGCAATCTCCTCGGCGGTATATTGATGAGGTATTTTTTCTAGAGAAGAGTTTATGGTGGTATTTACAAAATCATCGTTTAATCCAAAAATTTCATCCATATATTATATAATAAAATATTTTGAGTATTTTTCAATATTTTATTATATTTAGATATTACATAATGAGCATTTTCAGTTCGTCCGTAAAGTCGCAAATCATTGACCCAGTCTTTCATTCTGAATCCCGTTGTGAATTTCGTTTAGCGAATCGAGGTGAAGCCTACATGCCAACGCTTCGTCTTGGCAACATTGGTTTAACCAAAGACGCTGGCAACAACAACACCTACCACTTTGGTCCAGGTGCTGCATCTGTTATCTCCCGAATCCGATTGATGGATGGGAACGAAGAATTAGATTCCCTTCGTAACGCTGCCCAGTGGTTGACGTTCAAGGGTCTCCAAAAAACAAACTCTGAAAATGTTAACGTTATGTCAAACCTTGAGGGTGGTTCTATTGGATGGTCTGCTGGTGCGACCGGTGAACTTTTGTCAAATGAGAATAAAGTTATCCGAGATGGTGAAAGCACCACTTTAGGAAGTATCGATCTTAGAGATTGCTTCGGATTCTTGAACTCGGTTTCGCACCTTTCTACGAAACTCTTTCCTAACCTCCGTGTCGTAATTGAATACCACGCAAACTCTAACCCAGCACTTATGGTTAATAACGTTTCTCAGGTTGCTGGATTAAAGAAGGTTGTGCCAATCCTTATTGCCGATGAGATTACGGATGACCGTCTCGTTGCTACTTTGGATGCCCAACTTAAATCTGCATCGTGGGTTGCCGTTGAGGTTGATACCGCATCTGTCCCACAGGTCCCTGGTATTACTGCCGCTGGAGCAGTTACGGATTCTGCCGTGCAGCGAACATCGCTCAGAATAAATGGATTCCAGAACAAGGCGGTTTCCCGAATGATGATCGCCAAGACTTTCCAAGATCCAGATGCATACTTGTACGGTGGTGGTGCGGCAGACACTGCTGTGAAAGGTCTTGCGTCTTACGGTTCCCGTGCTCTGCACAAGGAGCGATTTAATATGCGAGTCAATGGTCGTAACTTGCTGAGTGGCGACGGTCTCACCAGTCCTGCTCAGATGTCTATGATGTTGTCGGATGTGTGGGGCGAGATCGACATGTGTCCAGGTCAGGACACTGAGTCTGTTGGCGTTGATTCTAAATATGGTCTTACTGTTGCTGACCCAGTTACCGCTACCATCATTGGTAACGCCCCGAAAAATTGGGTTGGTGTGAATAGAACTGAACCACGAGTCTTGACGAATTCGGGTGCTCTTGACGCGGCAGGCACCGCCTGGGCAACACCACCAACTGCTCAACAGGGGTATTGGGTCGGCAATAGTTCGTTCATTGGTCTTCCAGTGCACGACAGAGTTACGGATCTTCAATTGGATTTGGTGCGAACCGGAACTCCATCCTCGGCTGCTAGTGCTCCTGGCACATACGATGCTGGTACCGTGTCGTCTGCTGGCAACTACCTTGCTCTGAACCTTTCTGTCTTCGCCGAAGTTAGCAAGCGTTTGGATGTCATGGGTGGTGATTACAAAATCAGTTACGCATAATTTCAATAAAAATAAAATATAATAATAATTTATAATGCACTATTCCTACATTGTACGAGATCACTATTATTATATAGACGAAATAGTTGAACTGATGAACTTGGTAGACATTGAACGTCGTATGAAGAGAGACGAACTGCCTGGAGAAAAACTACCAACAACTTTCAAAGAAGATCTTGAAAAAAAAATGAGAGAACAAACACGTTAGCAGAAACAACATTTATTGTTGCATGTTTTGCCAGTGCATATATCTTTTCCTTTTTGTGTCTCAGAACTTGAAATATTTTTATACTTGATTGGTTTGCTAAAAACAATTTCTGAATTATCCATATAGAATAAAGAGAGAAATAAAATATCTCTATATTATAATGATTTTAATTCTTGACGAATACCTCCCGTATGAAATAACAGATAAAATATATAAGGAATTTCATCGGGATTGTATGAGAGATATTGGAATCATTCTTAGATATAAAATAGTATTTGTTATTGTAGGTGACCGAATAAGTTTTTTAATATGTGAAGGACAATCATACACGAATTATTACGATCCTCTTCTCTCTTTTTTGTAATTAGTTAATCTGGATTATAATTACTAGATAATATAAATCATTCCTTTTCTGCAATTTTCTTCGCAACCGATATCAACTGTGATAAATATGTATAATATATCTAAAATATGACATAAACCATCATTAATCAATTGATTAGTTCTATATTTAGGCACTTTTCAGATCGCAGGGCGTGTTTTTTTACAATTTTGTCACAATTTATATTATCCAGTAATTATAAATCAATTCTGTTGATTACGAAAAGAGAGAAAAGGTAGCGTTTTGTCATCTTTCATATTTCAATATTATAATTTTAACTATGAGTCTTCTCCAAAAAAATATAATCTTGAAAAAAAAGAATCGCTACCTTTTTTAATTGTGGGATTTATTTTATATTATCATTATCAAAATAAAACAAAAGAAATAAAATCCAAAGTATAATCTTAATAATTGTTTTTCTCTCTTTTGTCTTCTAAGTTTTAATGGAGATATTCTTTTCATATATTACAATGAGAATTTCTTTTTATAGTTTCTAATTGCTCCTCCAAGATTTGGCACAGACCAAAGTATCCAGCGGGATAATGCACCTGCCGTCATGGGAGCATTCCAGTTCTCTCTTTTCGCATGTCTTCTTATATATGCATCTTTTACACTCTCTCTTTCTTTTACTTTCTTAATATAAAATTCTGATGCCTTATCATTTATCAATGTATAGTCTCTTTGTCCCTTGCTTCCAAAATGTGTCACGACTTCTTTACCATTATCCAACAAGAAATATGCTGCGAGTTTCTTATCCCTCCTTTTTGACGGAATGATTTTTAATAACTTCATATATAATATGAATATTTTATTTTGTCGTATTTAATTGTAATACAACAGCAGAGTGTGGACCAAGGTTCGGTTCTTCATTTCCCTGTGAGTCCAATATCCGAACACGCAAAGATTTAACAACCAGGTCATTTCCTTTGTGCACGTAATTGAAACCAGGCGAAGCAGACGATGTGAAATTGCCATTAGAATAATATTTGCCAACATACGCCTGAATCAAATTGTTCTTTGCTAAACTATCTGGCAGATGAATATTCTGATTATTAATACCAGAGATCTCAATCTGAAAATAGGGTTGATCGTCAGACACAGGTATTATTTCTTGTCCCTCTAATCCAATTGGCGTACTTGCTTCAATGGCAAGATTCCAGTTGTAGCCGATTGCTGCGAAAGATGCATTTTTTTGAGCGAGTGCGTCTGTACCCAAGAATAGACCTGTTATGTTTCGCCCAGTCTCTAAACTAACATCATGTGTTCTGACCGAGGCGAGTCTCGCGTCTCCCAGAAACGGACCCGTTGCGAAATTTCTTATTATGGGGTCCTTTGTCGCAGTTGTTGTTAACATGCTACGTTTAAATCTCATCTTATCAAAAAACAAACTTTCTGGTTTCATACTGTTAATAAACACACCACTTGATTTATCCGCAATTTTTAATTCACCTATGAAGGAGTCGGTTGGTGGGTTTGTTGGTGGGACTTTTATTTGTTTGATAACCTGTGGACCTGGAGGAGGCACAGGTGGTGCTGGATCACCTGCGGGTCCATTTTCGTATATAGATGAATGTGCTTGTTCTATTTGAAATGTTTGCGACGAATCATCAAATATAATTGAAAACGATTGGGCACCAATTATTCTAGGGGTAGTGTGAACTGCTGTTTTTTCAAAACGAAACAATTGAGTTCCATCCTCACTTACCCAAAAGGGTTGAACGCCCGTATCGCCAGCAGTCTTTGCTGGAATAATAACTCCATCTACAGTTTCTTCCTTTCCAGAAACAACATAATTATTTGGAAACGTTGGCAAATCTATTCCTGCATAACCATCATATTGCTGACCGAGTTCGTATGTTGTTGGAAACATTCGTGACGTTGATAATCCAGCAAAGTTGACAGGATGCGTGGGGTCGTCTGGGTTGTTAGATAATCCAAATACTGTTCTAGGAATAGCATTTATTTTGTCGGTCATAATTTGTGCCAGAGCATCATACGTGTAGTTTCCTGGCGGTATTGAAAATTTAGTATCATACGATCGTGGGTTCATTTGACATCCATTCGATGCTGGATTAACTACAGCAGTAGTTGTAAGTTGCCATGGTATACATCTCATACCCTTTCCTTTTTCAAAGTATTTGCTTGATTCATTAACAAACCCAGTATCAACTGGCTTACCCGTGTTAGGAGGGGCACCATAGCGATAAAAAAAAGTTATATATATTGGATTATCAATCGGAACGATGAAGGGTGGGAAAGTCACAGTAGCACCGTTGTCATTTGGATCAAGTTGTTGTTTCCAATTAAACCAATACCAATCAGTTGTTCTGTCTGTGCCCCAACCATTTTTGGCACCTTGCAAATCGTCTGGAACAAAATCACCGCCACCCGCTGGTTCTTTATCAGGTATTGATGCTGATCTCCCACCAAATATAGCAGAGACTAAATCTTGGGGTCCTTGATCTGGAACAGGCGACGGACCATACTGTGGTTTATAATAGGAAAAATCAGTTGATGCAGTCTGAGGTCGGTCATGTTCGTCTATCCAATCAATTCTAACCGCAGGGGTTTGATAAGGTGTCTCTTGGTTAACAGGTCTCCATCTATAATTTATAGGCATTTTAATCGCATTAACTTGAACTAAATGTTTTTGATCCCCCGCACGAAAATAATTAAAACCAATGTTCTCACCACCAACGAACTGGGACGATGAAAATAACCATTGTTCGTTTTCTGGCAAACCAGGTGGTCTAAGAAAATTCTTCTGAATTTTCCAACCTTGAATTACCCCACCTTCAACCCACCGTGTTATAACTGCAGAATGATCGTTTGGATTTACCGTGCCCCCCGCTGGAGTCCAACCATTTGGATAATAATGAAATTCAAACTCTTCTAAATTTGATACCAATATAACATGACCACCGATCATATATTCTTCTGTTAAATTGTAATCAGGTGCAGGTGGAAATGCTGGAGCAGGTGGTGGTTGCGTTTGCGATATTACCTGATATTGAAATCCATATCCGTAACCAGGGTCGCTTGGTGTTAATGGTTTTAATTCAACTGTAAAATTGGCGATTGGACCAGAACCCGGCCAAGGGTTGTCCGCCATTTTCCAATTTAAATAAGTATTCAAGAATGCTTGGGATTGATTCTGTAAAATATATTTCCTAGCGTCTGGTCTATCATAGGCAGGGATTGTACCCTCAAACCATGGCGGATAAGTCGTCGGGTCGATGGTATTGACTTCTGTATCAACCATATAAATTCCGGTGTTTATTGTAATATCTGTTTCATCCGCTCCAACATTAATAAAATTTGTTCCTAATGATGTTGTATCCACAAATGTGTTTGCAACGGTTAATGAATCTCCTTCTTTTAAAACAACTTGTTCTGATAAATTAACTGAGAATGTTCCAGGACCATCGGTTATATTTACTTTGTTTTGCTCTAACAATGTAATTATTTTCGTATCAGGTGCTTCAACATTTTGAGGTTGTTCAGGTGCTTCTGACATATAATATAATAATATATATTATTTATCTAGTAAATTTTAAGAATTGTTTATGCTACACTTCGTACTTCAGAGTATATGTGGATTCGTCCGTTGTTGGCAACGAATCTACCTTGGAGTTCAATCGTGAGTTGCGTTTGGTCGTTGCTTATTGGAATTGGAAGTGCAAGCATGTAGCATCGTTTCTGTGGGCAATCCGCTAAAGCAGTCCATCCAACAACACCACCACCGCTTGTCGGTCGGTCGGTTGATTCAGGAATATTTTGGTCGTACACTGCTTCTTGGAGCGAGTGGAATCGGGTGCCTTGGTTCATAAAAGTTTTTGAGATGAGATCATAGTGGAGCGACGATCCAGCATCGCACTTTGCATCGTTCACACCGCCAGCGATCAAGGCTTGTGGCATGTATGGCACAGGACGGTTAGTCACATTTTCGCCGTTGATAGAAAATCGGTAATCTGTCAAACGAGCAGAACCAAGAATGTCAGAACCATCTGTACTGCCAGGTGCTGGAAGAACAATTATACAGTTAGTTGTCTGTGGTGGCAAATAGTAAGACCGGGTAAGTCCAAGCGAATTAGAAAACTGATCTTGCTGTGTCATATATTGCGTGTACTGGATTTGCGATGGTCCGGATGAAACAGGTGCCCGAGTTGCGGTGAGTTCCATACTCTGGTAAACCAAGTTAGCGTCGGCAATGGAAGCGGCAGTAACGTTAGTACCAACCACAGTCTGTGCCATTTTTACACCATCAACAACAGCACCAGTAAGAGAAGGGATGGACGCAACCGTGCCACCGAGATCTAATTTAATTTTCTTTGTGGTTTTATCCCACGAAATTCCCTTAATCACACCAACCCTAGTGTCTGCGTTTGCTGGGAAGAATCCACCAGCACCTGGAGTTACACCAGCATCAACGGTAACTAACGTTTCAATTGTAACCATCTGGTTCACCCAAAATGGAGAATCTTCTAATGATTCGTATTCTGCTTTCATGGTAATTACTGGAATATCAGTTGCTGCCGCCTGCGGCGAACTTACAACAATTAAGTCTGCCGTTTCGTACGCCGCTGCATCTCGTCCAGTTGTTACGCTGTGATATTCTCTCGTCCATGCACTTGGAGCGGCGTTGCCAAGGTTCTGTCTAAGTTTCAATCTGTCAATATTAAGTTCAAGGTGGATTCGTGTATCACCGTAAACTGCTGAATCCCATTCTTCTGCGACACCAATGTTAAAAAGGTCTTTCAGGTAAATACGAAGTTCGTGGGAACGGTATTGTGAACTGACTTCTCCTACGCCGACTAATTGGGCGAACGAACCAGATGCCCATGGGTTAGTCTTCGCCATGCCAGCAGCACCGACAAGAGCGGCAGTCTGAACATCACTCATATCTTGGAGGTATGCCTTTCGCGTGGCACGAAGTGAATCAGATCGTCGGATATCTTCAATCTTGCCACGGGTGGACGAGAACATAGAGCAATCGCGAACAAGTGCTTCAATTGGGACAGCAGTGTTAGCGTAGATGGAACCACCGAGACTGCCGTGGTCAAACCCAAGTCGCATATCGGCAATTGCGGAAGCAGCAGGAAGACCACCAGCGGCAGGGATCACGCCCTCAGAACCCTCAGCAGCATTCAATTCAATATTTTCAGTTCTCAGCGAGATTGCAATATAAGTAGACGAAAGGTCATACACGCCCGAGTTGCCTGGAATGACAAAGTCGGCGAGGTTGTTCGTGTTGTTAAAAAGTGCCTGTTGGGAAGGAAGCTTAACGATATTGTCCATTATATAATAATGCTTCATTTTTATTTATCGTAAAATATTTTTATTGTATTATTATATAATGTCCGAATCATCCCAATTTGCTAATTATTCCAACACCGTTCAGCGTTTAGCAGATTCCGTTTCACAGGAAGAACCCAAGGAAGAACAGATAACTGATGATGCTGCCAACTTTGAACAACAGTTTCTTATTGGAGCAGCACTTCATGCTAAAATAAAAGCAACTGATAAGTTTGTTAGTATGATTAAAAAGTCAAAAAAAGTGCAAGATACTATTGGTAAATCTAAAGACGAAGTAGAGAGACTTGCTCGTAAAGGTTTCCAAGATGCTAAAGGTAGAGTTCAACAAGCAGCAAAGAGTCTCCAAGATAGAGTCGTGCCCCCAGAAGTTACACCACCAGCACCACCACCAGTAACCACGCCACCAGCGGCACCAGAACCAGCAGCACCAGAACCTCCAGCAGCACCAGAACCTCCAACACCAGCAGGAGAACCAGAAGGAGATTTTAAACAATTGGAATCTTTAAAAGAAGAAGCAGAGAAAACAAGAGATGCTACGAATGCTGCTAAACAAGCGGCGGACGATGAGGTTGAAAACTCAACCGCCGACATGTTGGCATCTAGAACTGCGGCAGCAACAGCAAAGCAAGTGTCTGAAGATGCATTGCAAAAAAGTGTTGCTTCAGCGGGGGGTAGGGTTACAACTGATGCCTCAAACGCTCGTAGGGCAGCAATTGCTGCGGAAAAAAATAGACTGGCTGCGGAGGCACGAAACGAGAAGGCACTTTCAGAACAATCCAGATTAGGAGACCAAGCGGTGCAAGATACATCGGCGGCAGAACGTGCTGGACAGGATTTAGAAAATGCTAAAGAAGCAGCGAGGACTGAGCAACAATCACAGGAGGCGGCAGACGCTGCTCGTGCTGCTCAACAATCTCAGGCAACGGCAGACGCTGCTCGTGCCGCTCAACAATCTCAACAAGCATCAGCGGAGGCGTCAGACGCAGACCAGGTTTCTAGAAGTGCTGGATCAGATCTTGCCGATGCCGCCCAGGCTGAAAAGGAAGCGACGGAAGCAGCACGTTTAGCAAAATTAGCATCAGCAGAGCGAGATGCCAAAGACGTTGAGGAAGTTTCAGCAGCAACAGACGAAGCGGATCCACTTGGGTTTTTGGTTACGGCAGCAGCGGCGGCGGCAACCCAGTTAATTGGTCGTAAAATAAAAGCACATGAAATGCAAACTTCTGGTGTATCTATTCCATTGTCATACACATCTACCATGGGTGCCTAACTTCCATGATATAAAAATTTATAATCTGTCTTACTGCTTATCTTACGTTTTTTAATATATCCCATTTTTGAAATTCGTTCAAACAAATTACGTATTTCCCCTATATCTCGCATCCCTGTTATATATACCATTAATGCTCTGAATTGCTTATAACCAACAAATCCCCAATGATGGCAATTCCTACTTTGAAAATATAATATCAAAAATTCGCACATTTCTTGTTGTGATTCTTTCATATTATATTATTACTTAGATTTTTTTTTATCTTTTTTAACGACAAAAATCTGCTTTTCAGATTTCTTTTTTGGTTTGGATTCTTTGGGCGTCATGGTTGCTTTCATTTTTTCATCTTGTTCTCTCGTTTGATACATATATAAACAGATTATTTTATTTTGCTGTTATTTTTTTATATGTGAGTGTTCTTCTATTTGTTTTTGCAGATCTTAATCCGTTTTCTTCTAAATATTTGAGACGAGCATCTCTCCATTCCATTGCTTGTTCTAGTGTATATTCTTTTTTAGACAAATAAGTAGCGTCGTAATTAAGAACGCTACTTACACCTTCTTTAGGTAACAATTGAAATCTTACGTACCATTCATGCATACCATTATAGATTAAAGGTGCAATAGTTATTTTTCCCATTAGAATATATTGAATAGATGTATTTAATACAATATATAGAATATTAATATAAAAAGAATTATCTAGATTAATATATAATGACAACAATAAATGAATTAATTCGTGAAGACCGACCAGCAATTTCTGAACGCTCTATTAGAACTTACATAGCAAACCTAAAAAAGATTGGAGTTACAGATGAAGACGATCTTCAAAAACTAACTAAATCCCACGATATTTTAGCAGAATTAGAAACACTAAAACCAACAATGAAAAGAAATATCTTGTCTGCTATTTTGGTTATTATCAAGGCAGCGGAAATGCCAAATGAGATTTATAATAAATATAAAGAAGCACTTGTAAATGTGAACGAAAATTATTATGCTGAGTTGGGTAAAAATACTAAAACTGCGACGATGCAAACCAACTGGACGAGTATGGCAGTGTTGAAAGATATTGCAAAGAAAATGTTAAAAACCGGTGTTAACCAGAATTCATTAATTGCAGCATTGTATACTTATCAACCGCCAGTGAGGTTGGATTACT
>Ga0070747_1000656_pt1 | contig 16815 bp, 18 predicted proteins | sample VirMetDEL_Mar_31_FD_77321 | JGI IMG/M metagenome (GOLD analysis project Ga0070747, IMG submission 77321) | Aqueous microbial communities from the Delaware River and Bay under freshwater to marine salinity gradient to study organic matter... | ecosystem: Environmental > Aquatic > Marine > Coastal... | reverse complement strand
CCTTTGATCATTGAATGCGCGGTTGCTAACAATTCAACCGATAATCCGTTTTTTGCTGACTCTGTGCCTGCTACTGACGAGCAATATTGCTCACCCAGATCAGCAGTAAGAGCCTCAGATCACTTGACTGCATTCCTTAAGGTCAATGGGCAAGATGCCTATCTAAACCGCACCATACGGTCATTGCTTTCAGCTAATATTGGTAGTGGCGCGACTGAATTGCTCTGCACCTATGCAGATATTCGTGACCAAGTGCCAAGCGAGGCAGACATTCAGCGCAATCCTGAGACTGCTATTGTGCCTGATATGACTGGGCATCAAATGATTGCAGGGCATAACGCGATTGCCTCAGCAACTGATGGCGACAGCATAGGGCAGGCATTCAAGTACATCTTGCGATTACGAACTGACTTGCAAGTATCAATGAATGTCAGACTGCTAAAGATCGCAGGCAACAATGGATGGGTATCAAACGAGCCATTGGTCAATCAATTCTTGGCTAAATACCATGATCTAATTACCTTGGGAGTATCATAAAATGGGTAAGCTAAATGCAAGACAGTTATTTAACAATGACCATCCTGAGCAGGCCAATTCAAAGCCGTATGTTAAAGCTTTGATCATCTTGCAGGCTAAGGCTCAGGTCTACTACTCAATCCTTGCAAACACCAAGGTTATCTGGACGGATGCCATTCCAACTGGGGCTACCGATGGTGTGTACGTGTATATCAACAAGGATTTCTTTAGAGGCCTTGCAAGTGATTCTCAACGCGCATTTTTGTTGGCTCATGAGGTGTCGCATATCGTTCTGCGGCATCCTCAGAGAGGCAAGGCGTTTCTTGATCGCGGATTCTTTCGGCAAGTAGGTAGCAAACAAATCAACTTTGACAATGCCTTGTTTAATCAAGCCGCTGACTATGTAATCAATGCTGACTTAGTTAAGCATGATCTGGAATTTATTCCCAATGGCCTGCTTAATGCTGACATTGATCGGAATCAGCTAGTTGATGATGTCTATATGCAACTTGTTAAAAAGAGTGAGCAACAGCCCGCAAAACAACCAAAACAGGAAAATAACGATGATGATAAAGATCAGGATAGTAACTCTGGCGGTAACGCTAATGGGGATGATAACTCACAGTCTAATGGCTCTGGCAACAATGATCAGAAATCAGAGGATCAAGATAATAATGATCAGGCTAGCGGCAATAACGGTCAGGACGACAACGACACTGATCCTCTTGAAGATTCGACTAGTGAAGGCATGGACACCCATCTAGTGCCACAGTATGAAGGCACTGAGGAAGAGCAAGATGCCGCAGAGAAGGAAGATGCGGATCGCATAGCAGATGCAGTGGATCAGGCTATTGATCAGGTTCAATCAAGTCGTGATCGAGGTGAGCATAATCAGCCTGAGATCGCTGAGGGTTTAATGGGTGCATCTAGACGTAATGGTGGCACTGCCTCAGCAACTGACTGGAGATCCGAATTAGCTGATCGACTAACAAGGGTATCCGCAGGGAGCGAGTCAACATGGTCACGCATTAACCGCAGGCGCTATATCAACACTGGCGTTATTGCTCCTAGCCGTATGGGATCTTTCAATCGAGTGGTTACTACTATGGATACAAGCTATTCAGTACAGCAGTATCCTGACCGAGTGAATGATTTTATGACTGAGGCCGCAACATTAGTTGATACTCTCTCACCTAGTGCAGGGGTGACCCTAGTTCAATGCGGTCACTATGTCACTCAAGTCGATGAGGCTATGTCGGGCGATGAGTTGCTTGATATAGATATTGTCGAAGGTGGCGGTACTTACATGGCATCAAGCGTTGCATGGCTAGAAGAGAACGGTATTGATCATGACATTCACCTTATCTTCACCGATGGCGAGATGGATCAGGAAGACTACCGTATATGCGCTGAGTCTGGCGCGATACTGATACTGGTTGCGATGCCTGACTACTGGTATAGGCAGAATCTTATAGAGTCTGGGATTGACTACATACTGGCTAACGATGATCCGCTAGCCGCTTAACCTATCGCTGTGTTTTGTGCGCCTGTAGTTACAAAACACAGCAGTAGGCCATTGCTATTAACTTGTTAAGGAAAATTATCATGGATAAATATTTTAAAACTTTGGATGCAACGCGGCAACTGTATGTAATTAATTGCGTAGCGAACGGTCAAACTTATATTGACAACGACAATCTGGCTAAAGCAATGAAGTCGGCACTAAGGCGGCATCATGACGTTGGTGCTGAGGCAAATTATATTATTAAACTTTATGAAGAGAGGCAACAAAATGGATGATAGTAAATTGTACGAAAACAGAGGGCTTAACGTAACATTTAAAGCGCATGGGGACTTGCGTGAAATGCTAGATTACGCCCATAAAGAATACGGTGTTAACAAGTCGGAGCAGGCTCAATACTTAATGGAGACATTAATTGCAACCGAGTTAACTGGGAAAAATCAGATAGATGATTATCTACGGATAATCAAGGGCTTGATTATCAGAAAGCTAAAAGCCAAACAGAGTGAACTTGAGTTGGAAATAAGTCTGAGAGAGGAGGCTATCCAGTCAATTAACATTGAACTTGGTGATGCTGATTGTCAAATAAACAGTGACGAAAGGCTCCTTCGCCTAAAGCAAGTCCTTGAAATAATTCCTGTCAGCAAGTCCTCTTGGTGGGCAGGAGTTAGGGATGGAAAATATCCTGCATCTGTTAAATATGGTCGATCTACATTTTGGCTCAATAGCGATATTCAGGCATTAATTAACCACATTGATGATAGTAACCAAGAGTTAAAAAAATCCGAAAAAGATTTGTGGGAAGAAGAACAACAATTGGCTTTTGAAGAAACGAGAACCATAAACAAATGGGGGGAGCAAGCAAATGAAGAGTGTTAAGCTTAGAGGCCGGAAGATTGTGGCTAGTTGCCGATACTGTGGAAGTGACGAAGTGCAACTGATTCAATCGCCAGTTTGGAGTAATGGCGAATGGATGATTCCAAACATAGTGACTCATTCAAACGCAATACTGCAATACGAAGGAAACAATTCTGTAAAAACACAATACGGCAGAGCATCCTGTTTATCATGCAAGGGAGATACTAAAATAGTATTTAAGTTGTTAAAAGAAACAGGAAGCGCAGGTCAGAATTCCTACACTTACCATGTTGAGGTAATGGAGAAAGTGCCAATTGATGATGAAGGAAATTACGACTGTTTGTTCTTTAAGAAGGAATTTGATTCAATGCAAGAAGTAGAGCAAGCATTAGGTGCTCAAATGTTAGACAGGGATTGTGAGGTAACAATAAAAAAAGTGATAAAAGAAGAATATTTTTTGTAATTCTAACGCGAGGAAATTGTCATGGAAATAGCAGGCCAAGTGATTATGGGCGTTTTTTTAACGTGCTTTATGTTAGCAACAATATTGGATATTTTTTACACAATAACAGAAGGGGATTTAAATGAACCAAGAAGTAAGGACAAGCGACATAGTGTGGGCAAGCGGAGAGTATCTTAATGCTCCTTTGCCAAACTGGGGTGATGATTTCGAGAAATGGGAGGCAGAGAAGGTTCTTGAGTGGATAGATCAAAACAAAATAGAATCTCTTGAAGATGTGGGCAATAGAGAGATAGCCCACATGATCCTATCAACCGCAGTCAACTTTAGAGATGCAATGCGACATGAGGCAAGAATCATTCTTAAAGAATTGTCTGATGTTTTAAACTCAGTTTAACAACCAAACAAGCCTCATTCCCTACTTGGGAGTGGGGCTTTTTTTTTGCTTTTCTTTTTCTCATCCTGAGAGACTTGACCAAAAATCCTATCCCAAGAAGAATTAAAATTTTTTTTATTAGTAGGTCTCTGCGTTGAACCCTTACTCATAATATTTAACCTGTTAATAGCATGAAGGTAACCGGGCGCTTCCCGGTAAAACCTGCTATTTTTAATTTGTTAATATCTACAAAAAATCTAAAGCTCTGCGTAAAGTTTTGAGCTTTTCTTTGTCCGTTATATGTAAGTCCTCAACAATAATGTCAAAGACAATCTTTTCCGCCTCAACTCCAAACTTATTTTTTATTTTACGCATAGTCCTAGAAAATATTAAAAGACCGTTGGTGTATTTATCACCAGATCCACCACCAAAAACCCCTGTCATTGACGGAGTTTTAATAAAGACATTGGCCTGTGTAGCCTGTTTTAAGATCCACTCGGCAGTAGAATGCTGATGGATATCAAGTTTTTTAGACAGAAGTAAACGATCTATATAGAGTTGATCGGTTACTTTAACCCTAAGAAACGCGCCCTCTCCCTGCTCTAATGCAGTTCGATGGCGCTGATGTAACTCCCTAGTACCAGTCTCATTTATCTTTATTTCAGAATTCCCAGTCATCGCCTGTTTCATGCCAGTCATTAGATCGCCCTTTCATCATAGTAGGTTCAAAATCCTCATAGGAAACATCTGAGTATCTCCCTGTTGGTATGTCATAGTCCAAGTTAATAGTACCAGTCGTTCCTACCCATTTAAACCGACACTTCCAACAATGTATCTCGACATTCTTATCCTTGTCCAAGTGAACCGTTATGCCCAAATCTGCTTTAGCAAAAAAAGCGGCTGATCCTGAGATATTCATCCCTTTAGGTACTGGGGTTGATCCGTCTTGGTTGGTTATCATTTTTGCAGGGTGAGCGATAAACCAAATATGTACATCATGCGCTCTTGCAAAGGTAACAAGGCGAGTAAGCATTTCGTTAATGCCCTGATGCTCGTTACTTACCTCACTGCTCTGCTGTATGTAGTTATAAGGATCAATGACTAATCCGCGAACACCCAAACGCATAACTGCCTGCTTGGCTCTATCTAAAATGCTGTCAATAGTGGCTGACTCTCCACCACGCTGTTCAAGAAACAAGAAATGCTCAGAAACCCATTTCAATGCACTGCTTTTTTCCTCTCCGCTCATGCGGTCAGTTCGCCCCTCAAAAAAAGGTTTGCCAACATACTTTTCAGATAACTTTGCAATATGCAATGGCGGTGGGTTTTCAAAAGACGCAATCGCAAACTTCCACCCCTCTCGTCTTGATAAGTTAACCATAATCTGATCAATAAACTCGGACTTTCCAGATCCCGGAATCCCTGTCACTATACTTAACTGCCCCTGAACAACGGTAAACAAACCATCAACACTGGCAAGCCCTGTAGATGCGCCTCCGACAATACCTTCTTTATAAAGATGCTCAATGTCATTGGTATAGTCATTTGCCGAGTAAACCCCTTCAAGAGGTACAGGCTTTGCACTCTCAATTAAGTTTCTTAAAAACTCTGTACCGTGGTGCTTTAGTACATCATTGCAATCCTTGCATCCCTCTGGGTAAACAATCGTCCAACACCTTGCCCTTCCTATACGTCTAGCAAGTTCCTCGCTAAGAGCAAGCCCTGCCTCATCAAAGTCAGTTGCAAGAATAATTCTATCGGCTTTCTCTAGCTTGGCTCTGGCCGTCCAGACATAGGCAAACTTATTGTCCTCCTCTGGATTTACCTTTCTGTTGCTTACCTTTTGTGGCGCACCATTGGGAACGCTAACGACATTCTGTATCCCTGCTGAGGCGCAAGCCAATAGGTCGCTTTCCCCTTCAACAAAAATAATATCTTTCGCATCATCTTTTACCTGATCAATTCCCCAAAGGGTTCTTGCCGCGCCATCTTGAGTAAAATGCTTACCCTGAATTGACCTCCACTTAACCGCCTCCCGATCACCATAAACAAAACCAATTGCATCCATCTCTCCCGACCCGTTAAAAAACTTTCTCCCCGATACTACTGGGTAACTTGTTACGGATAGTGGGTCGATTGACCTGCTGAGTAAATAATTATTGATAAGTTCTTGGTCTGATGTGCTTGGCACTGAGATCGCCCTCACTTTTTGTGGCTGTACTTGCTTTGTTATGGATGGTCTGTTGTATCTTCCTGATAGACCGCAATGGTGACATTGGTATAAACAATCTGAACCATCTATGGTTACGCTGAGAGTTTTTACATTTTTCTTTTTTCGCTCATCCGAGCATTCTGGGCATTGAACCCGACAATCATCGTGGATATTTGAAAAAAAATATCCAAGGTCTTGATCATTCATATTTGCACTCCACTGAAATATGTGATTATAATATCTTCCTTTAGGAAGATTCCTGTTTGAAACATAATCCTAATACTTAGGAATATTCCTGTTACTTGGAATATTCCTAACAGTTTAAACTTCCTTAAATCCTTCCCTAATTTTCTCTACAATATCGCTTATTATTCTTTGTTTTTTTACGCCCCCAAGTCTTAAAGCCTCAATAACATCTTCTCTTATAGCTACATGGTCTAACCCAATATGTCCGCATACAGTCTCATGCTCATTTGCAATAAAATAACTGGCCGCGTCAAAGCTGACTTCATTGTTGTTGTCGTAGGTGTCTTTCAATGCTTGTACGATCATCCTGCGGCATAACGACAATAGATGATCTTGGCGACTCTCTGTCCAGTCCCCAGAAGATGTGCTTTTCTTTGACTTGTCTATCGTTTCCATAAATCTTACCTTGCATACAGTCTAAAATTACAGATTCATCGAGATCAGGTCTTCTTGAAGCGTAGTATATTTTTATCACTACTGCCAGATCACCTTCTAACAGGTTAGGTAGGGTCTGGCATTGCTGATCAAAAAGTTTAACATAATCTCTGGCCTTTTTGCTCTTTATAAATGCAGGCCTTCCCCTAATGGTAACAAGCTGTCTTGAATTAGCCTTGCTAGCAGGCTCACCATGTATCACAAAATTAACTGTTGTCATATTACTTTTCCCTTGTTAGTATGTCTACTACTATATACTATTTACTTTAACTTACCAACTGAATGGAACTGAATATGAGTAAAATTGGAAACTATTTAATTGAGGCAGAGATGCTAGGAGAACTTCACTATGACGAAGGAAAAAGGCGATACATCAAAACAAGCAACGCTAGTGGTGGAGGACAACATACCTTTGCCAAAAGACCGAAGATTAGGAAAAGGCCAACAACTGCCTCCAGAAATGAAGGAAGTGATGTCTAGCATGGAAGTAGGGCAAAGTTTTTTCTTGGAAACTACTGTAGATGAGCAGAAAGGAAAAATATCAGCTATTAGAGCCGCGATACAAAGATACATTGATCAGCAAGATAATCGCATTGGCTTGGATTGGGTTTTTTCGGTAAGAAAAGAAAACGAACCTTTTCGTTTGGGCGTAAGAGTCTTTAGGATGGAAAACAGAGAAAAATGATTATCACCAACAATTATAATCTACCAGACGTTGTTGTTTCTGCCTTAACGCAGGATGATTACACTAAAGGAAAATCTAACAGGTCGATTACTCAGCTTATTGATTCACCTCAAGTGGCTGTGCTTGCTAGAGAGAATGCTGATAACATCGAGCAAGATGCTGTTGACTTCCTTTGGTCTAGGTTTGGAACCTCTGTCCATAATATGTTTGAGAAGGCCGCTGAATCACAAGACAGCATTATAAGCGAACAAAGAATGTTTGCTGATGTTTTAGGTTGGACTATATCTGGGGCTGTTGACTTGCAAGAGTTGACCGATCATGGGCGTATTGTCAGTGATTACAAGGTAACATCCGTATGGTCAGTTATATTTGCCAAGCAAGAATGGCATAACCAATTAAACTGTTACGCTTGGTTAATCAGAAAATCTCAGAACACTAATGTTAAACAGTTAAGAATAATAGCAATCATCCGTGACTGGCAACGTAGACGAGCAAGCGAAGACTCTACCTACCCACAATCACCAATAAAGATTATTGAAATTCCTCTGTGGACTGACGAGGAACAGGATAAGTATGTCGAGGAAAGGGTAAGAATGCATCAAGAAGCTGAGTTCAATCGCTTAACTGGTGACGATATAAGTCGTTGTACTCAGGCAGAAACATGGAAGAAAGATGATAGTTATGCTGTTATGAAGAAGGGAAGGAAGAGGGCTGTAAGGGTCTTGGAGTCTCAAGGTGATGCTGAAGACTTCATACAGGCTATCTCTATAGATCCTGACAAGCATTACATTGACGTTAGAGTGGGAGAGGCTACTAGATGCATTCAGGATTGGTGTCGGGTAAGTAAGTGGTGTCCGCAATTTAGAGAGGAGAGAGTTAAATGATGGGCAGTGATAAGGAAACGTATTTAAAGATGGTTGCGATATGGTCAATAACGAGCATACCAGATTTAAAAATAAAGTTAATTGGGGATAGCTTTAAAGTTACGTGCAAGTTTGGATTTATTGTGAGCATGGATGCAAAGTTATTTTACGAAATAGAGCCTTTGGAGGTGGTGCAGTTAATTGAGAAATCATTTACTAAGCAATTTGGGGTAGAAGGCTCGAAGTATAGAAACACCTTTCGTGGGTTTAAAAAGAATCCATTTTCAAGTCAAAATTAGGAGTGCGACATGAGTAATAAAAAATCAGATCCAGACATTACGTTTGGTGACATTTGGAAAAAACTAAGCAATGTGCCTTGCGGCGACAATGCTAAGAGTAAAAACAATTTGACATATTTACCTTGGAACGAAGCTTGGGCTTTGCTAATGGAGCATTACCCAGAAGCTACGTTTGCTTACTTGGACAATGAGGTTTATGCAGATGGTTCTGTGTCTGTAGTTTGTCAGGTTGAGATACATGGGTTAGTTAGGCAGATGTGGTTGCCAGTTATGAATTATGCAAACAAGACAATTCCTAACCCATCATCAAGGGACATTTCTGACAACAAGATGCGATGCTTGGTTAAGACAATTGGTCTTTTTGGCTTAGGGTTTCATATTTACCGAGGCCAAACACAGCCAGAGGATATGTTTGATGATGATTCCTCACAACAAGTTACACAGAAAGCTACTGCTCCTGCTGTTGCCAAAAAAACAAACAAGAAATCAGTTGCGGTGACAGGCAAGGTAGCTGAGGGAGTAAAGAAAGAGGCGCAAGATAAGTCTGATGCAGAGTTTTATCTGTCATGGACTGATGATGATGCCCAAGTATGGGTTGATAAGATGTTCGCAGTTGCGGAGAAATTCGCAGAGTCACCTGACGGTGCAAGAAGTCAGTGGCAAGCAAACAAGAAGACAATTGATCATTTAACAACCAATCACCCTAAAGCGTATGAATCGCTTAAAGATAAATTCACCAAACTTAGCAAAGAGCTAAAAACTAAAGAAGGAAAAGACGATGAATAAGCAATATCCAAAAGGCGAAGGTGCGATGTTCGCAAATCAAAAGCAAAACGAAAAGCAACCAGATTGGAGGGGTAATATAGAGGTCACCTCCGCTCAGTTAAGAGAGTTGCTTACAATGGCAAAGGCTAATCAAGCTAACCCTGTTCCTGACTTTAAGTTAAAGATGCAAGTAGCATCTTGGAATAGAGTTGCTAAAAACACTGGTGCAGAGTATATGTATCTCAGTACGGAGGTTTACAATCCTGAGCCTGCCCCTGCCGCGCCACCTCCTCCGCCTCCTGTCGCGGAGACATTTGACGAAGATATTCCTTTCTAGTGAAATTTGAACTTAAAGAGAATAGCGGAGTGGTAGAGATCCTTCTACCGCTCTGCAATCTTTTTCCAGAAAGAAGTCTGGAGTTGATGAACCTGTGCCTTAAATCAAAGCGAGGCGTTCATATTGAGGTTAAGTCAATTAAGAAATCTAGAACATCTATGCAAGAAAGGTATTACAGGAAATGGTGTGGAGAGTTTGCTAAGTTTGTGGGCATGACTCATGACGAAATGCATGAAGAATTATTGTGTCGGGCATTTGGAAGTGAAAGTATTGAAACTTCTATGGGCGACATTAGAAGACCGCTTAAAAGAAGCTCTGAGGTTGGAGTTGTAGAATACTCCTCTCTTATTGAGATGTTAATATTTACTGCGGCTGAATTAGATTTTCACGTTCCTCCTGCGGAAAGGATGATAGTAAATGAAAATTAAAAAAAACATGGCTGTAGCTAACGATCTTGGTGGTGGAAAAAAAATTAGAGGCACTAGGATAAAGAACAAGCTTACAGATATGGAAAACAAAAGAACAAATACATGGGATAAGTATGTAGATGATTGGATTGAAAAAAACGAAAACAATAAAGGCTTGGATAAATAAATGTTAATTAGGTTAAGCAAGCAAGACCTACATAACTGCGAGATGATGGGTGCAGATACGGTTAAGTTGTGTGAGATGCAGGGGTTTAAACCAAGATTACACAATAATAATCAATCAAGGGTTGAGGCTAATATTTACGGATTTAAAGCAGAGTTCGCAGTTGCTAGATTGTTTAACCTAGACTTACCTACTGTTAATGTTCTCACTGATGGGGGCGTTGATCTTTGGTTTGATGACATAACAATTGATGTCAAGTTCAACAATGCTGAATACGGAAAGTTGATATTCGATACTATGGATAAGTTTAAATCCAACATTGCTGTATTAGTCGGTAGGACACCAGACCCTAGCGTTATGAGAATAAACGGTTGGATGGATAGAAAAACATTTGGAGATAAAAGTCAGTCTGTTGATTTTGGGTATGGCGACAGGTTGTTTATGAACCATGATGAGATGTTACCTATTGAAAGCCTCTGGTCTCGTCTTATGGTTTACAAGTTTAAGTGAGTTAGGTAGAGTAAATACAGGCGAGTAAAAAGTTCGGTGAGTGGTGGCATCGAACCGTTCCTCTTCTCCCCTTAGAGAAGCAACCAAAAAAAAGATTATGAAGTTCCGTTCGCCAGAACCACATCATGCGGACAATTTTCTTATCCACCACTGTCAAATTTTTGACACTTTTTCTAAAAGGTACATCCTACAACCAACTTTGTTTACTTATTCTTAACTTGTTATCTGTAAAGTGTGTCGATAAACGGCTGATCTACCAAGCTTCTAAGCATAGAGCTTTCTTTCAATATTTCTTTTTCCGCTAACTCTAGGTCATCAATAATTTCTTCTTTTTGAGAAGGAGATAATTCTGACTTAAGAATATTGTCTTTGTGGTTTCTTATTAATTTAAGCTGTTTCTCAATGTATCGTGCCTGAGAAGACATTCCAAGAAGAATTTCTCTTCCTTTTAAATATTTTTCATACTCGGCCATCCTTCCATCTTCGGCAAGTTTTCCTAATGTGTTCGCGGTTTTCTTTATTTCAGAGTTTAACTCGTAAAAATCTTCTTTTGCTCCTGAGTTGTGCGCTGTGTTAAAAAATCTTTTCATTAGCGGATACTCAAAAATTGGTCTACTAGGCATTTCAAGAGACTTATCCCCTGTGAGAGCAGGGGTTCTCATGACCGCATCAACAGCGCCTAAGACATAACTTCCAATTGTTCCTGTGTATCCTTTTATTATATGCTCTATCTTTAAGGGGTTTGTGTTAGTGTTTTTTCCTACAAATTTGGCAAGTTCGCTAGTTGTAATCCTTCCTGCCGCAAAGCCCTCTAGCTTATCATCAACCATGTAAGGAGGAACTACTGGCGCACCTGTAAAGGTATTTTTATTGTACATAACCTCAAACATAGGTTTAATAATTTGCGCCCCTAAAGGATTAATGCCTAAAGTTCCCGTAACCCCTCTCTTCAAAGACTCATACGCCTCTTTGCCTGTTGTTTTTTCAGACCCAACGCTTAAAATTCTTTCTGGAATAACTTTAAATATTAAACCAACTTCAAAAGGAATTGGAACTTTAAAGGGAACCCCCCAAGCTGTGGGGATCAGCCAGTAGTTATCTCTTGTATGCTCACTTGCTTCTTTGTATTGCTCATCATCGCTAAACTGTTGCCAGTACAGAGCGGTTAGTCCCGCCAGAAACGCTCCTCTCATTAAGAAGTTAATAGCTTGTCTTTTCTGAGCTACACCCTTAACTGCGCTGTAGTTTCCTTGAGCCGCTCTCCAAAAAACATCTAACCCTTGGAATCGTGCGTTTAAGAAAGGTATGGCGGCAGTCACTATTCTTACTGCTGAGTTGTTTCCCCTTCGCCCAAAGTTTATTATCTCTGACGCTTGCCATGCGGCTTCGGCTGAGTTTCCAGTTCTTTTAAGGACATCATCAAATACAGCTTTTCTTGTTGCCGCATCAGACTTGGTTGTTCCTTCACCAAGATAGTCCCACATTCTCTTAACAATATTTTTTGATGAGGCTCCTGATAAGCCCATTTTTTTTGATTCTTTTTTAAACTTTTCAAATACATTTTTATAGGCTAAATTGCTTAAGTCATAACCACCAACAACACCATAGCGAGATAACTCTTCCACACTTGATTTGTTAAAGTTTTTAACAGTGTCAATAACAGGGATAATGCTAGCCCCAGAGGTAACCGCTGTAGACAAGGTGTCCCTCATCAGGTTAACAATCATGAAACCGGGGTCTCTTGTTATTAACTCCCTAAGAGCAGTTGCAGGCGCACCAACTACGCTTGTAATTATGGATTCTGCACTAGAGATGCTTGAGCTTTCCATAGCCTGAAACATTAGCGGATCATCAATTGAGAAGCTTCTTTTCTTGCCATCAACCTTAAAGTTAATAACATTCGTTCCTTTCTCTCCTGCCTTAACTTCTCTAGCCAACCCAAGTGAGTTCAAGTCCCTTACTATTCGTTGTTGGGCGACATTCCTCATACCCATAGCTACTGCGGCATCTAAGTTTCTTACTATAGCCTCGAGAAGAGGGACTGTTACCGCTGACTCACTTCCTTTTAACTTTTTAAATGTAGAGGCACTTGTCATTCCTGAGAATATTCTTGGAATGTTATCTGCTGTGTCTGGGTCGTCCACTTGCCTGTAAAAAGGCACATAATCAGAATCTTTTAACCAAAGCTCTGAAGTCTCTGCATCTAAAACGCCAGTGTCTTGCAGGAATTGAACTGTATTTCTGTTGTAAGAATCCCACCTCTTGGCAAATTCTTTAATAATAGAGTTACCGTTTTCATCTACATATTTGTTTACTTCTGCCTCTAATACAGCCAAGCTGTTTTCGTCAGCAGGAGTCTTTAATCCTCTTTTCCTTTGTTCCACAGACCTTTTAGCGATCATATAAGCTTGTGCTAACTGCTCAAGGTTAACATTATATTGATTTCCGTCTGCGTGTAAGGCGTGAACAACCTCAATTAATCCCCTGTATTTCTTTCCTTCAAAAACAAAATCCTCAACCTGAGCGTGACCATTTTTATAGACAACAGACCCTTGCGTTAAAGCTGACGAGGTAACTGCTTTGTGTTTGTCTGCCATCATTGCCGCTTGAATAGCACCGACATCTGCAAATAAATCTTTAAACTGAGGTAACTTGTATATAGCTTCAAGCCTAGCCCACTTGTTGATCATGGCGGCTTTAGCTTTCGTGAAGAACTCACCTATTGAGCCAGTGTTAGTGACCTCTAGATAGGTAGTATTGGGTATTTGATCTGGGCTTTTGGTAACAAGCTTGTCTATTTCTTTTTGGGTTTCACTAGAATACTCAGGCTCATTTGCGCGAGAGTACATATTGTTGTCTTCAGTTGAAAGTTTTGCGCCCTTCTCAGGGTTTTGAGCAACATACTGAGCGCGAGGCTCTGCCTTTGAACTGTATTTAGGTATAAACCCAGATGTAGAGGCTTCCTCTTGCTCCACGTTCTTCTCAACTACTTTATTTATCGCCTCTTCAGATATCTCAGGTATTGTGCTTTTAGGGACAAAGCCTTCAGATAGGCTGTCTTTTGCTTTTTCTTTAGATGATATTTTTTGCGTTTCAACTACAAGAGGGTCAAACACAGCAACAGTTGTACCCAGTTGAGGGTCGTTAACAAAGTAGCCGATATACTCAGAGTCTCTTATCTTTCTTTCGTATGAATTGTAATCTCTGTTTTGTTGTAGCTGAGTGCCTTTATAGAATCCTTCTGGGTCGGCGTTGTAATCATAAAGCAAGCTAGCATCAACTTCCGCAGTATACTTAAAGTTTCCTAGCCCCCACTCCTTCCCATACCTGTTCGGAACATTCGACTCGACACCAAAGTAGGTTCTTCCGATCCCTCCTGATTCGATCCTATTCCTCTCAGCCCTTGTATTTCGGCTAAGTCCATCGCCCCACTTGGAAGGGTCGCTTCGTTGGAATTCAGAGGTGGCGTAGTGAACGAGGTCGATTCTTCCGTTATCCTTGACTGCTCCCGCAAGCCCTGACGATGCATTTCTGATATTCTCTTCAAATCTTCTTTGTCTAGCATTTGCACTCACCCTATTTTCTTCTGAAGTCCATACTGGCATTAATCCAGTTTTCTGTTCTGCAAAGACTGTATCTTCAATCTTTGCGCCCTTATTGCTTTTCCCAGACGGCCCAAAGTTAACCCATGAATTTTGCCCCCTAGTTTCGGTAGTCATAGCCCTTCGCGCTAAAGGAGAGTACATTGCCGCGTGATTCTGCCAAGCGTTTTCTTCTCCAGTTGCCCTGAATGTAGTTCCAGATTTAACATGCCCGTAAAAATCATGCACTGCTCTGAACACATCATTAGCAAGCATAGGAACGCCATTTACATCTGTAAACTTAGTAGTTGCCAGAAGAGGATATTCTGAAACTATAAGGTCTGAGAAGTCCTGCCCTTCTGGGCCATAACCTTGCGAGGTAGGAAACACATAAAGATGGTTGTTTCTTTTAATGTCTTTTATTAAGTTTGACGGTAAGCCACCATAAGGGTCTTGCTCTCCCATCATCTCTACTTTAAGGCCTGTTCTAAGAAGGTACTCGTACTGGGAGAGAGTTTCATCCACTAACGCCTGATATGCAGAGGCAACTAAAGGATCATTGGGATTGTGCTCCATGATCTCATACTCTTCTGCAATTTCTGCCCCTCTTTCGGGGTTTGCTAACACATGTCTATCGGGAGGAAAGTATTCAAGTCCAAAATCTTGAGCGTAGGTACTTGCTGAATCTACAGCAGGACTGTATGGAGCAAACTGCAATACCGAGCTAGCAGGAACATCAGAGTCAGGAATTGTTCTGGATTCCAATATATCTGACTCAACAAAGTCTGATTGAGCCTGAGTGTCAGCTTCAGATATTGTGGCATCAACTCCTTCAAAATCTCCCTTTCGCTGTCCATCCTGCACTGGTACAGCCTCCCTCTCATCCCTCTGCGCTACAATAGGCCTTGCTTGTGATTGAGAATTAAAAGATGGCGTTTCAGTGGCCCTTTCTGTCTCTAAAAGAGTTCTTACTGGGCCTCTCTCTCTTACGCCTATTACTCCAGACTGAATGTCTTGTATGATGCTCTCAAACGAGTTGTAGCCAAATCCGTTAATTGAACTAACTAACTTGGTAAAAAAGTCTGATATTCTTTTTAATAGAGTTCTTGGCTTTCCTGTTATTATTTTTGGGTCTAATTTTGATTCTCTGACCATCTCAACAATAGCTTCTTCCATCTGAACTACAGGAGATTTATCGTAATACGCTTTTTTGGCCGCATCTAAAAAAGTTACCCCTTGGCGATTTTTTCTTTTGCTCGCTTGGCTTGATAATAACCTCCACTCGCTTTCAGTCCATAAATCGAGCTGTCTCATTCCGTGAATTATTTCATGATCCAGAATTTCTATGAATGCGGACTCTAGCTGTGCAGGACTCATATCTTTTGATCCGCGAACTGCATCTACAGCTAAAAACACCGCGTTAATGTCGGGAGAGTAAAATCCCTCCATAACATAACCGTTTCTTTCTTTGATTTTTTCTGGAGAGTTTAAGTTCTCATCATTTCTTTTTGCTCCCATAAGAGGCTTGCCATCAGAGTCAAACATTCTCTCATTGTTTTTATCTAACTGTTGAGCTTGCCTTACTCCAAACACAAGTTGATTTTCTTTGTTTCTGGAAACATAACGCAAAGAGTGGTTAACGCTAAGACCAACATCAGAAAGCCCTTGTGAATTCATGCGCTGTCTTAAAATAGCTGTTAACTTGTTAAGATTAACTTTAGGTTCTTGATAAACAACTAAACCCTGCCCTTGAGGAATGGCATCAACAGGATCAAGTTTAGGCATATTTTTAATAGGTTCTAAATGAACCTTTAAATCTTTAGCTAAAACTTCTGCAATTTTTAATGCTTGAGGGTCAAGTCTAAAGTCTAGCCCTATGGCCTGAGCAATGCCCTCAAGGTTAGTGGTATCGTTGTCATTCTGCTTAACAAACTCTAATGCCGCACCAAACTGATCAGATGTGTACCTATTGTGTTTAAACAAAGGTATCTTGGTTGGCACATCAAAACGCGGCAATGACCTGATACCAGAAACTAAGGCCTTTAGCTCGCCTTGGTTCATGTCTGATATTCTTCTGTTACCTGTCGCCTTAACGCCAGTAAAGTTTTCAGCTAAGGCTCTAATTTCAGGAGAGCCTACATCATTTGTTATATTGTTTTTCTTTAGCGCATCAGCAACAACACTTAGCCTTGCATCTTTATCTCCTTTTTCTAATACAGAGTCAGAGTGTACAAATATTTTTTCTTTTTCATTAACTTGTTTAGCATAAGCCCTAGCTTCGCCAATGTTTTTAAATTTAATATTTCTACGTCTTCCGCCAACTTTGTCTAACTGCGCTAAAGCTTCTGCTTTTGTAGGAGGTCTCTCGGTTATCGTGTCTCCGTTACCAGATACTAAAACAAACTCATCTTTTTTCTTTTTGTTTTTTCGAGCAACTGCTTTGTATATAGCGTTTTCAAGAGTTTCTGGAGGTCGAATTAATCGGCTAAACTTATCTTTTAATACAGACTTGGCTTCGGCAGGGGTAAACGTGTTAGTTTCAGGCAATCCTTTAGCAAT
>Ga0070747_1000647_pt1 | contig 16916 bp, 27 predicted proteins | sample VirMetDEL_Mar_31_FD_77321 | JGI IMG/M metagenome (GOLD analysis project Ga0070747, IMG submission 77321) | Aqueous microbial communities from the Delaware River and Bay under freshwater to marine salinity gradient to study organic matter... | ecosystem: Environmental > Aquatic > Marine > Coastal... | reverse complement strand
GCTGTTTTGGTAAGGTTAATATTTGAAATTTCGCTTTATCTGCTAAAGATTCCCGCAAGGTTTTTTGGTTTAATCGATTGACAACATAGAGAGAAACATATGGTATATCTAATTTTTTGGTTGCCTTTTACGGTGATTGGGGTAGCTCTAGAAGAGTTTGTAACAAAAGACCCAGCTTATTTTGCGTTTTATGGGTTTTTTATGGCTTGCTTGTTTTTCTTAATAACAAGAAATTCCGCCGAGGATAACCAACAATGATCGAATCGGAAATAATAAATCTACATATTACAATCATGCGCAATTTATCAGAAACTCTAGCAGATCCCGCAATAGAGGAATCGATAAATAATGCCTACAGTTTTATTTATAAAAACATTAAACAGACTTTAACTGATGAGTTGGGTGACAGACAATGAGCGACTTATTAGAAGTGGGTGACACTCTGCAAGCAGAAACATGTTTTGGTGTAAAAAAAATACCCAATTACTAGAGTAACAAAAACCCTGGCGAAAAGCCGTAGGGGTGATGGATACGAATACATATTTAAGAGGGAGATAAGCGTTTCAATGTCGCACCCTTGCGAGGTGTGGAATACCACAAAATATACTGTAATAAGGAAAAAGGCAGATTCGAAATGAGCGACTACCACAAAGACAAGATAAAGGAACAGGGCAAGCAGATAGCTAAGCTTGAGGCGGAATTGGCGCGGGTTAAGTCATTTATCTTGGAAGGGGCATGCCCAGATGTGTGGGAAGAAGGAAGCCGCGTAACTTATCCGGATTGCGGTGAGTGCGTTTACTGCGAGATTAAACAAGGTGAGGGGAAAGGGTGATGTTAGAAGAATTAAGAGCACAAGCCAATCAACACCCTTTAGACGCTGACCTAGAAATGTTCAATGTTGCAGCATCTCGCATCGAGGCATTAGAGCAAGAGGTAGAGCGGGTTAAGGAGATTACAAAGATTGCGTTTTGGCACGCATACGAATATGCAAGAATGAATCCAGACTATAGCCGTATATTGCCGGTTTGGAATAGGTGGAAGCAGGCTTATCCAGAGCTCGATAAACAAGGTGAATAGATATGCATACAGCAAAGAAATATCACGATAGTGAAGGAAACGAATGCAGCATATTTCAAGTGGTCAGAATAGAGCCGGAATGGGCAGCAAGTGTCATACAGAATTATGAGAAAACAACGGAGCAGCAACAGAGGCGCATCGAGGAGCTAGAGGGGGCTATGGAGGAATGGCAAGAGGAGTTAGACAGTCAAGAGCACCCGGATAACTGCACATATTCAAACATAATGCTGACAGCACGGCTTAATTCGATACTAGAAAACAAAGACACATAACATTTGCCACATAGCACATATAAAATTAACTCAACCAAAAGGAAAACACACTATGGCACAATCAGCAGCAGCACGTAACCGATTTCAACGTAGAAGACACCTTATCTTTATCCAAATTGTTGACGATTTGCATAAGTTAAACTATGCCAGCCATCAGCATCTTGCCCGGACAGCAGGGGTATCTTACTCCACACTATACGCTTGGATGTTCGGTGAAACACTCACTCCCCGTATAGATACCATTGCAAAGATTGCATGGGAAATGGGTATGACATTGGAGTTAGTTAAACGTAGAACTAAGCCAAAATTAAGTCAAGTAAAGTAATAAAGATTTTCTCCTGCCTTCCTCCCTTGAGTTATCGGGGAGGTTTTTTAAAATAGGTGTGCAGTCCCTGCACTCTTCTGATTTATAACACACACTTAGGAGAATAGTATGAATACAAAGAATCTTATTAACTGTCTGTACCCTAATCTTAAAGCAGTACAGGTAGTCTTTAATGGTAGGAATACCACAGAATACACTTACAAAACATTTGATACCTATGAAATAGGTGACAAGTGCATTGTAGAAAGCCCTTATGGTGGGTGTGTTGCCGTAACCGTAGTAGGCACAGACAGTTCCCGCTTAGAAGAAGATTATCGTTTTAAATGGGTTGTGCAACGTATTGACCCTACTGCTTATTTAGAGCAGTGTGAAAAAGAAGCCACTGCGATGCAAGAACTCTCTCGTATGGTCATGGATAACCGCCGTAAAGACGCCATAGGCCAATTACAAGAGATAGTTGGTATAGCTAACCTAGCTCAGCTTAAAAAGCTTATTAACGCTTCGGAGTAAGCCATGAAAGAGCCGGATTGGGCCGACTTAGACGAAGAGGACCTAATTGGCGGTCCCCTTTTAATAATCGTTATGTTAATACTAATAACCGTAATAGGTACATACTTATGGGTAACTCCTCCCAATTTGTAAAAAATATAGAAAAATTATCAGAATCCCATAAATTATTCATAGCAGGCGCAACTACCCTGCATGAGTTGGTTTGTCTTTTTCTAGCTAATGCTGTGAATAAAGGTCAAACGTACTCAGCAGAAGAGGCAATCACTGCTTCTCTAGCAGAATTTATAAACAGACATGTAGCAAACCAAAAAGAAAATAGTGAAATATCCGTACAATTTACGGATGTGAGTACGGAACAGGGCACTAGTTTTGAATTAGCTGTTAAAACAGCTGTACCAACGTCTCCAGTAATGCATTAACAGGAAGCCACCTATCATGTATAAGCACATAAAAACTTGCTTTATTTGTAAGGAAGTAAAGCCACTCAAGTCCTTTGACATTAATAAAGATGAACTGGCAGATAGTAACGTATGTAAAGATTGTTCTAAAGGTAAGCAGTGTGCACGTTGCCGTGAAGTAAAGCTTTTAGAGAATTTTAAGCACGATAGCAGCCGTAAAGATGGTTTTTATCCTACATGCCGTACTTGTATCAACATCATTACAGACAACGGTGATCCAGTATTTACCGCCTTGCGACGTAAGGTAGAAGAAAAACGTGAGCAACGTCGTATAGATAGGCAATTTAATTTGGATTACTTAGAGGGGTGATTTGTGAGTACTGAACTACAGGATCAATTAGACGTTGCATTGATAGAATTAGTAAATGAAAATAGTTTTTACAAATTCATATGTGACATGGCAAAACGCCCCGGTATGGATAGAGAGGAAGCCCGTGTACATTTACTAAAAAAACAGGAGCTAAAACGCTTAGCGCCTTCGTTAGACTATGATTCTCTACATTATAGGGACAAAGTACACATACGTGAGAGACTACACAATATGATCTTGGATCATTATAGTGAAGAGTTCCCTCAGTTTGCTGAAATGAAAAAACCACAACCGACTAATAACACGATAATAGCAAATATTTTAGTCAAGAATGCTGACGTTAAGGAGATAGTCTGTGCTCTCCTGCGCCAATACGGTTCCCCTGGAAAAGCTAAAGTACATTTATACATAGTTCCATGGGTCGATGAGCTATGTCCTAAATATGCTCGAAAGGGCTACTCTCCAAATACGATTAAAGAAATACTTATTGAATTTTTCAGCCCTTCCAAAGGGAAAAATACACAGACTGTAAAAGAAAAATGTGATCTTGATATCAAACGAGAGGTGCAGATATTCCTTTGTACCCCTAGATACACTAATAATCTAGCAATTAAACTTAATAAGATTAAAGATCGTTACGAAGCTTGCTGCGTTCTGAATGCCGACAAAGATGTAGTGGGAATAGCTACAAGATTCGCAAAAGAGTACCCTGTATCTAGAAACGTGCTAATCAGTACTGTAGCAAAAGAGATACTTCTTAATTTCCCTCATCTTGCTGTACCACCTTGCCCTGCCCCTATGCAAACATTGGAGGAACGTACACAACATATTATACATGTTCTGTCTAGAAACCCAGAAGTCAAAAAAGAGGTACAACGGGTGTTGCATAGCTACCCATTTGAGAAAGCTAGAATACATTTAGATATAATCAAATGGGTTAAGAAATTATGCCCAGAATATGGAGATGAACTTTATTATATTAACCAAGTAAAGCAAGCACTTCTAGAACGTTACCAATCGTTACCAAAACACGATGACCACATGGATGCTATGAAATATGCACTGCCTCCTTTTACAGAGTACATTGCCCCGTCCCCAGAGCATGACAAACGATTGATTGATTGTATTTGCCGTAACTTGCTGCGCTGCCCTACTTTTTGTGATTTTTTAAATACACAAAAAGAACAAAGTACCGGTAGGCATGAAGTATGGCTTAAGATCTGTAAAAGTTCGTTTGTTTCAGAGGCAGTAGAAAAAATAGAAAAAGAAATAGACATGAATCGTAGTGCTTTTAAAAGTCTAGTAGGCGATGCTATTTTAGATAATTATGATATAACGACACTACTAGCCCAACAACAAACACTAGCAAAACACGATGACCATGTAGATGCATTAACATACGCAGTCAGACCTTCCCCCGAAAATGATGAAAAACTACTTAAAAATACTTGCCATTATTTGGTAAGTTCCTACGCACTACAGAAATACATTCTCACACTTCCAGGGAAAGGTATCACTGGACTTGCAGCCTGGAATTCCATAGCAGGACATAATTTGGTTAGGGGATCAGTAGACAAGTTGGAAGAACGTCTACATATGCCTACACATGAATTTAAAACACAAGTAGTAGACTACCTTTTAGATTACTACAAAGACACGGTTACAATATCAACACGAACTGCACAGAACATAGCAGTACAAACTCTTATATCTAAAACTAATTATTTTAATCACTTTTATATAAAGAACCCCTACACACTTAACTCAATAAAACAGGAAATATTTATGAACTATCCACTAGGTTTTACCGATGTAACTCTTTACAACAGCCAAGATGTTAACCGTATGTCAGAATCTGAAATTATGGATGCTATCCGTAAAGAAAGAAAATCTGCTGAAGATTTAAAGGATTTGAAGAAATCCACTAAGATTGCTGCTCGTATTAAACAGCATGAAGAAAATGCTAATAAACTTATTGGTTTTCTTGATAAAGAAACCCCTGCCTCTTAATCCGTAAAGCATTTAATAGGTAGTACTATGAGCGATGTATTATTAAGGGGATTTATCCATCTCACAAGGGAAGAGAGATCCTCTGTGCTTAGCAAAATAACTGTTAAATACTCAAGTAAGATAGCTTGGCCTTGGTTACGTAAACTGGGTAGAAGAGATCCTACTAAAGTGTATGCACGCACATTAGGTAACACTATTTATTTTGATAAACCCAAAGCACACATGCTACGAGACGACGGAATAAGTTTGATCTTTGAAAAACTGTTTCGACATGAACTAGAGCATATGTACCAAAGTTACCATTATGGTAAATGGAGTTTTAGCCTGTATTACTGGTATTTCATTTTTAACGCTCTTTTGAAACAACCTTTAAAACCCTACGAAGCCTACTTAAGTAACCCATTTGAGATAAGTGCAGAGGTTGCTTCAAGGGTATTCCCTTTAACTTTAGAAGAACAAGCCCTATTCGTTCAGGGTAAGGAATGATCATGCAAGAAGATTATGAGAAAGATGACTTTGATGAAGACGAAGACCCGTACTACATACTCTGCGGTATAGGTGTGCTTTTAGGAATTATAGGTACTATTGGTTTAGGTGCTTTTATCCTATTTATAGTGTCTTTGCTAAAGTAAGAACGAACAAGAAATATACAAATTAAAATAGTACACTATAGCTTGTACCATACACCTTAATCTTTTAACGGAGAAGAAAATGCATTATTTTAAAATCTACATACTAATACTAGCAGTGCTTGTGCAAACAAGCGCCATTGCACAAGAAACCTATACAGATAACTCACGCGCAATAGAGAACCAAGGTACACCGTCCTCTTGGACTACGTGTGCACAAGAGTTTGGTGGCGGGAACTCTAGTTGTAATTTCCGTGGCCTACGAGAAATACGATTCGGAACGGATGGAAAGTGGGTGAGTGCGCGAATGTTGAATGGAATGCACGGGTATTTGTGCAGGACATCAACCTTTGGGGGAGTGGACCCTGCCCCAGGTGAAGCAAAAAGATGTGAGTATTCAGATCTTATAATCACAGGAACTATTGACGAACCTAGTGGGTGTCAGTCTGATGATATGTGCCAGCAAATTGACTTAACTGCAATACCTATTGGGTCAACAGGATCAGGGGAGTTACGCATACGCGAAACAACTGCATTACCTGCCGCAAAACCAGATGGAGTAGGGTCATTTAGAACAATATGTGGATTTTCACATATGTCCTTCGATGATCCAATTGTATTCCCCGGTCAACCCGGAGCAGCCCATTTACATGCCTTTTTTGGTAACACTGGTGCCAACGCCTACTCCACTGCTGAATCATTAGCAAATGAGAATAATTCGACATGTTTTGGGGGCATTGCGAATCGTTCAAGCTACTGGGTTCCTGCACTAATTGACACAAGCACAGGAAAGCCGGTTGTGCCTAGTGACCCTATTTGGTATTACAAAACAGGGTACACCGGTGTCGCTGCGGAAGATGTTAATGCCATGCCTTCCGGATTAAGAATGGTTGCGGGAGATTCAAATGCCACCTCAGAACAAGAAAATGTGCACTGGAGTTGTGATGGTAATGCTTCCACCCAAAGTGCATCTATACCGAATTGTGATGTAGGAGCAGATGTTAGATTAACAGTGCACTTTCCACAATGCTGGAACGGTGTCAGCCTTGATTCAGTTGATCACAAAAGCCATATGGCGTACTCATCAGTAAATATCGGTGGATGCCCAGCTTCCCATCCTATTGCCATCCCAGTAATAACACTGCATGTTAAATATAAGGTGGAGATCGATAATGAAGCCCTAAACTGGCGACTGTCAAGTGACCATGTAGATCAACTATCAGGGTATTCTGGGCACGCTGATTGGTTTGATGGCTGGAATACTGATGTACGGGATACCTGGATTGAAAACTGTAGTAAGTTGGGCCTAGATTGCCATGCACAGCTACTCGGTGACGGACGGTCACTCTATTAATTAAACGTGCCCCCCTGAACTGCCTTTACCAACTGGCTTGTTATTAAATAGCCTTTTTTATGCCCGCCGTTTACCTCACCGGAGAGGTATGTAAAAGCTAAACGCAGTTAGCTTGGGCGGGCACCCTAAAAACGTATACAGAGGTAGGCAAATGAATAAAGTAGCACGTCCGTATCGTCAAGATAAACCCCATATATTTCTATTACATGATGGAGCGTGGCGAGTTGTAACTATGCGAAGTAAACGAGAAAAGTGCAGTACGTTGAATCGTCATATGTTAGCTCTTAGTTTTGTAGTTAAATTAAACCAAAATAATAATGTGTACGCACTTCATGGATAAACACGAATTTGACGCAATGGAGGTTAAGTCTAAAGAAGCCGGTTTCTATCTAGTTACTTTATTTTGTTTTGAAAAAACTGGCCCAGAAAGACCTAAATATTTTCAAGATTGGTTGGAATTTGATGGTACCCAGTGGAAATATGAAAAATACGCAGGTAACTGCTACGTCTGCTTCATTCATAAACAGAGAACAAACTTCCCATGATAGTAACTATAGAGTTATTTGGTACACCCACTATTGAGGAATTAAATTTCATCAATCAATTGGGCAGTGAAGAACCGGTTAAAATAGAATTTTTAGGTAGGAACTATATTGTACAAAGTAAAGAGGTAGAAACTTCCCCCTTTGCTATTGAAGCAACAAAGCTAGTATTAGTACATACACCGGATTTCACAGAGGATTAACCATGTATATCGACTGCTGTGCTTGCGGTAAACCAGTAGACGCAGTGTTGACTACAGGTGCAGTTATTTATCCTCATCGAGAAGATTTAAGTAGCTTACCTTTTTGGCAATGTCCATACTGTGATAATTACGTAGGTTGCCATTACAAAACAAAAGACCGAACTAAACCACTAGGGATAATACCCACACAAAAATTAAGAAAGTCACGTGCAGAGATACACGCACTAATAGACCCTGTATGGCAAAAAGGTATACTTACTAGAAAAGATGTATACGAAAAGATTTCTGAATTAGTAGGATACCCTTTTCATACTGCAGAGATAGCGTCAACAGAAGAAGCTGAACGCGTAATCCAATTACTAAATTCAACTCGGAGAAGTACATGACAATTAATCTGAATTCAAAATGGAATCCATTCGGAAATGCTGAAGATTTACCTCCTGCAGTATATTTTCCAAGCTACCCTTTTTGGGCTAGGCAATTATTATGGTGGATAAGAAACCCTCTACACAACTTCACCTTTCATTGGATTGGTGTTGCTGGGCAAGTAATTAAGCGCGAAGACGGGATCTGGAATCCTAATGGTGGATGGCGTCTCTCTAAACTGTACACAAAGCATCTGTGGCTTCCGCTACTGAGTTATAGAGGTAAATACGTTGAATGGTACATGGGATGGCGACCAAACGGTGGATTCGGCTTCCCATGGCCTAGAAAGGCTAAAGCGAAACAACCAGGAGAGTAACATGTTCTGGCCATACCCAATTTACGAAGCCCCCTTGTGGGCTTTAGAACCAACACCGCCCCCTAAACCGGTGTATATAGAGAGCAGCGCCACTATGGCGATAGCCCTAAACTTGCCTAACAGGCCGAAGCTACCGCATTTCTTTGGGGAATGTATGGGGCAAGGGGATATTAAGCTGAGCAATCTGGAAGAAAATGATGAGTATAATAGCATGCGATTTTTTGCTTGATTTCGGGATTTTTCTACTGGTTTTAATTCTATTTAGAACATATATGAAAACGGATTGGCCATGGGTGGGGGATCTTTTCGCTGCTGTAGTGTGCGCTAATGTGATCCAAGTATTTTTATCACTCATTGGCCTAATTTGATGGCATGCTTTATAGATAACGAAACTGAATATTAATTGGCCATTTGTGCAAGACTGTATTGCTATTATTAATGAGAAGGAATAACCCACATGCAACAACTACATCAACACCAACATGAAGACGATAGTGAATTTAATGATTACTTAAGTACGCTATCTTTACCTAAAGATGTACCTTTGTTTACAACAAATGTAGATTTATGGCCTATCTATTTATCTTCATTTCCTGCTGAAGAAGTACGTCAGTACCATAATTGTCATACTTGCCGTACCTTTATTCAGCGAATAGCTAGTCTTGTAACAGTACATCCTGTATCCGGTGCATTAACCTCCGCAGTATGGCGTAGTGGTGAAGCACACCCTCCTACAGCATACAACTACGCTATAAATAATATGCGTGAAGCACTAATAAAGGCACAAATAACAGGTGTATTTATTTCTTCAGAAAAAGTTTTAGGTACGCCTGTCACAGGTGAGTGGACTCACTTTGCTGTGAACAATCCTAAAGTATTTAAAAAATACCACGTAACTGCTGGGCAATATGCAGCAGAGAAAAAAGAAGATTATCGTAATGTCTCTCGTGCGCTTGCTACCTTCAAATTAAGCACATTAGAACAAGTAACAGAACTGCTAACCAACGATGCACTGTATCGTAGTGAGAAAGTACTGGGACCTGCAAAGTGGTTATTTGAATTAAAGCAATTAGTAATAAATACTAAACACCAAAACCATAAAAAGAATTTCATATGGAACGCTACAGCAAGCGCTCCAGCAGGTTTCTGTCACCCAAGAGCCAGTATGGTAGGTACTCTGTTGGAAGACCTAGAGAAAGGTACGGACTTCGATCGTGCTGCAGCATCTTTTAAAGCTAAAATGCACCCACTACAGTACCAGCGCCCCTCTACAGCACCTTATTCTGGTGCCATTGCTGCTGCCGAAAAACGTGTTAAAGAACTGGGTGTAGCTGGCTCACTAGATAGACGTTTCGCTACATTAGATGAAATGCAGAAGATATGGGAACCTGCAAGCGTTTTGCCAGAATTTAAAGGAATATTTGACCACCTAAATGCAGCTACCAGACCTACTCCCACTTCTTCATCTAGTACTAAGATTACATGGCAGAAATTCCTAACGGATGTATTACCTAATGCTAGAAGAATAGAAGTAAAACTTCCTCAGGGTAATTCGGATTATGTGGTATTTGTAGGTGCAGTAAACCCAGCGTCACCTGTTATATTTCAGTGGAATAACCATATATCTTGGTATCGTTGGAATGGGGGAGAGCGTGCTTCTACTTATGCTTTATCACCAGGATGGGTAGACGCTTCTGCTATATGCCCCTTCCCTTATATGTGGGGAGAGAAAAATCTATCCCAATATAAACCAAATGTTGCTTTTATTCTAAAAGGCGCAGAAGAGTCCCGTAACCAAGGTAATGCTATTTTCCCAGAAACACTGTGTTCCGAATTCCATGACATACGGAGAGTACTAGAAGCACATTCTAGGAAGTCTAAAATACAAGAGTCGAATGCTCCCCATGTCATAGGAAAGTCTGTTGGGCAAGGGTGCACTGTACGTGTACACACCAGTGTAGTTATGCAATACGACATTGACCGTTGGAACTAGGCCATGGCTGCATCTAGAGAATGGACGACAGTTGAGCAAACGTATTTAACCCAAAATTACGGCAAGATGCCCGCTGCTACTATCGCTACGCAATTAGCACGTAGTTACCATGCCATTCTAGTTAAGACGTATAAGTTAAAACTCAACGGTACTCGGCAAAAATGGAAGCATATTGATAAGTTACCTGAGTTACGTGAGATGATCGAATTTGGCTATACACAACGTGCTATAGGAAAAAAACTGGATATACCGGAAAGTAGCATAGTGCATCTAATAAAAAAGCACTGTGACCACAACACACGCCGTTTTGCATTACAAAATATACGTAACCATAGGAAATAAGCAGAGGGCCAATGGCACATATAGGAATACAGACTGTAACTAAAGAGCAAATGGCACAAGTGTTTGAGCGTAGAACTGCAGGGGCACTTATAAAAGACATTGCACAACTATTGCAATGTACCCCTAATCACTTATGTGAATTAATTCATCGAGCAGAAACAGAAGGATATAAAGCATGGGCACAGAAGAAGACCCAATTATCTCGAAAAAAAAGAAGAGAGTTAGCCAATTCTGGTTACTTGTGACATTTGTACTATTCATAATAGCATTCAACTTAGATAGAGTTTTTTAACCAGCTCCCTTACTTATGGCACAGTTTGGGAGTGTAACAACTTAACGCCAATCATTTCACTAAAGGAAACACAAATTATGACAATTTTAGTAAAAGTAGTACGAGCACCCGGTTTTGTAAAAGAAGTAGCTATCCCCACTGGCGGTACAGTATCAGATGCATTAAATGCAGCAGACACCTCGCTGTCTAGTGGTGAAAAAGCTACTGTAGGTGGTATTAAAGTAGAGACATCACGTGTACTAGCAGACGGTGATCGCGTGATAATGGCTGCTGAAGCTAAAGGTAACTAAAGCTAAAACAGGCAATTGTACGCATAGCAAGGGTGTCTTAGGACACCCTTACTTATTACTCCATAAAAGGAAAACACATATGAGTATTTCAAAGGTGAACTCGTACCAAACGAGTGATGGGAAAGTTTTTACAAATTTAGATAAAGCAAAAGTACATCAAGCTATTTTAGAAAATGAAGGTAACATTAAAGCTTTCATAGAAACATTGGATAGTCCTCGTGGTATGTCTACGGCTAAACGTATTCTCGGAGAGTACTTCGCATTTCTGGTTACAAAAAACAATACAGAAAGATCTGCTGAAGAAGAAATTGCCGAAGAAGAATTGGCAAGGGTAGAAGAAGAGTTAAACGAGCCGGAACCCGCTGAAGAAGATGAAGATGAAGACTACGAGCCGGAACTCGAACTAGATGCAGACGACGAAGACGCGAATACCCCAGACTAACCCCTAACACTAGCAAGCGTAACACACATAAAGGAACCCACAATGTTAAGCATTATTCGCCATGAACATATTTTTAACCCAAGAGAGCACACTGATCATATTTGTATTGTGGGTGCAGGGGCCACTGGCTCTCGTATCTTCATGGCACTTATTGAATTAGGGCTATCTAACATTACTGTCTATGACCCTGATACGGTAGAGGCACATAACCTAGCTAACCAAGCGTATTTACATAAACACATTGGCTTACTAAAGGTAGAAGCGCTACGCGATCTATACCGTATGAAGATGGGTACTTCTCCTCCTGAATCTATGCAATTTATACCGCAAACTGTACCTAGTACTGTGTATCCATTAAAAGGAATAGTATTTTTACTCACTGATACTATGTCTTCTCGCAAAGAAATTTTTGATACCCAGCTTAAGAAAAACCCTGATGTGTTTCATGTGTATGAAACCCGTATGGCAGCTACCCACGGTAGGATTTTACATTTCTGTCCGAATGTCACAAAGCAAGCAGACGCTTGGGAAGCTACTTTAGTACCTGATGGGGAAGCTGAGGTATCACCTTGTGGGGGAACGCTGTCAGTAGGCACTACAGCCAGCATAATCGCCAATATGGCTGTATGGCAATTCATGCATATGCAAACTAACCCAGATGCTGCGGACAGTTGTACTAAAATCTTTCTGCGCCCTACTGCTATAACCACCGGAAGAATATAGTCATGCTTAAAAAGAAAAAAACACCCAAATCGGCTACACCAAACGCTCCTGCTGTTAACAAACCTAACATACCTGAAAAGTACAAACGACAATTTTCGTTTAACAGCTCTAGTATGCAAGCCTGTTCTAGTTTATTAACCCCACCAGAAGCACCTACATTGATCTACACCGACTATGTATGGTTGCAAATACAGTACATCGTACAAAAGTGTACAGCAGAGGTAGGTTGGTTAGGTTTAGTAGAAGACACGGGAAACAATACCCATACTGTCACTGAGATATTCGTCCCTGAACAAGAAGTCACAGGAGCAGAGACCTTGATTACTTCTGCTACCATGGAAAAGCTTACAAATACTTTATTGGATCAAGACAAAGACATTGGTGCTTTACGTTATTGGGGACATAGCCATGTAGGTATGGCAGTGTCTCCTTCTGGTCAAGATGAAGAACAGATAGATAAATACTTACAACATTGTAATTACTTTTATCGCGGTATCTACAATAAAAAAGGGAATAGTAAAGTAGATTACTACAACACTGATAACAACATAGTGCACCAGTGTATCGTTCATGGTACTACTTCCACGATACTTACAAAAAGCAGTAAGGCGAAACTAGATGCCATGCTACAGGCTAATGTAAAAAAACGTACTTACACTGCCCCTACAAATTTCGATCAATGGGGTAAGACGTACCCCAATGCAGGAAAATTCCCAGTTCATCCGATTACTCAAATGAAAAATGCAGCGTTTTACGCGGATTTAGAGGATGAATGGGATGACGATCCTGCATTTGATGATTTAGGGCGCAATTTAGCTGACCCGTTTTATTTTAAGGAATAGATATGTCTACTATAGTTACTGCAGATGAAGCTGTTATTTATTGTGGCCCTGATTTAGAACAAGAAAAACGTGACCTCGCTACTAGATGCCGTAATATAAAGGTGAACTTACAGGGAAGCCAAGATAAAGTGCATGAGGCTAGACGTACACTAAATGGATATGCAACTCGTATAAAAGGGAATACTGCCTTAAGTGAAATACTAATAGAGTTACAAAAACAAACTGAGCTCACTGACCCATTATACGCTACATGCGCCGGGACAATTAATCGATTGGCAAACGACACGTATGAAACAAGACACGCAGAGAACACCGTCAAAGAACGGATAGAGCGAATCTATAGAGATATAGAGACATACGAAGTCAAACTAAATACTATAAATGCAAAACTTGCTAAAGTTACCCCGCCACCTCGTACCACAACGCTGGGTGCTGTAAAAAATAATTTAGAAAAAATGCCCCATATCGTAAAAGATTCTGTGTATTTAGAAAACACAAGTAAATTCGGGCATACTAGAGAACAGTCCACAATATGTTGGTGTTTTTCTGGATTACAAATGACACCAAATAAAGTACCGTCTTGGGTGAATGAAGGAGAACCTTTCCCTATAGCGCTACCTAATATAAAAGTGACCTTGTTATTAAATACTGGAAAACTGTATTTTACTTTACCCGCTGATGCTAGCAATACAGACACCGTACTTACTAGGCGTTATTACGCAGCCTCACGTACAGTACATCCCCATGTCATAAACTCAGATGGGGGAGCTTGCTTAGGTGACTTTGGGGGAGTCATAACAGAACTCTGGAATAGTGGGGATATTGTAGGGGTGGCTGAACTGGCACAAATGTTTTTACAACAGATAAATACTAATGATACAGCCGGGAAACACTGGGTAAAACGTTTATATATGGCTGCCGACGATATATCTTACAATACCGCTCCTGAAAAACGGGGTCTTATTGACGGCAAACCAGTGCAAATGCGATTACATATTGAATATATAAACAATATTATCCATTATGAATGGCGCCCAATAGGGGAGGTGCTATTAAACCCCCCTAATGTTGTGCCCCCTGTGCCATCACCTTTTTAACTTATAGGTTTTAACTATGTTTAACCACGATTCAGCTCTTACTGAGACATTCGCTCCGATACAACATAGGGTGTTGGTTCTAGGCCATGGAGGACACGGTAAAGGCACACTTTGCCGTATGCTGTACAAAGAGTATGGTGAACGTTCTTTGTCCTCCAGTGAGGCTGCATGGCCGTATATATGGCCTGCTTTTAATGAGGCTACTCGACGTAAGTATGCAACACCTGAAATTGGGTATGAAAATAGAAGACAACACCGTATGCTCTGTAAGCGTCTTATTAGCTTGCTTAATACCCCCGACAAAACAACTTTATCTAAGCTGATATTAAGCCAAGTACCTATATATGATGGTATGCGGGATGCTGATGAATACGCTGACAGTGAGCATCTATTTACTTTAAAAATATGGGTGGATGCAATGGGCCGAGAAGGTACTTTTCGTGATCCAAGTATGCAAATAACTTGTCCAAGAGAAGCGATTATAGTTGAGAACAACGAGGGTTTACCTGAACTAGCAAAAAAGGTACAAAATTTAGCTAAATACTTTACTACTGAATAACTCTCTCCCGAGTATCCTGGGTACGATGTAAAAAGGCCCACCTATTCCTATAAACGCAGTCCCTGCGTTGTCTTGCTTACCTCAAGAGATGCCCTACTGTATGAAAAGTCTTTTAATTGATAAAGGGGATTATCCTATAACAGCCCTGCTCATTAAAAAAAGCGCAATGCATCATGCGAGTATCCATGAACATTATGGGCAGTTCCTCCAATACAGTGCATTAGCCTACTCATTACCTTATGAGAAAGGTAACACTGTCTCCGTTAAATTTGCGCGTGAATACTTAGAATACCTTCTCCCTGAATTTAGAAAAGAAGCCATCACTACAATATTTGTGGCTGATGCCAGTTATTTTAAAGCACTTACCCGTTTAAGCAAAACATCTGTATGTTTTGGTGATATATTTCCTTGCACTATGCCTGGGTATACTGATTTTAAAGTGATCTTGTCTGTTAATTATAAAGCACTATTTCACAACCCAGCTATGCAAGATAGGTTAACTTTGAGCATATCTACCCTTAATGCCCATCTAACAGGTAATTATAGTAAGTTAGGCACAAATATTATTCATGAAGCCTATTACCCTGCAGATATCGATGCCATTAAAAAAGTATTAAAAGTGCTATTACAATATCCCATATTGTCCTGTGACATAGAGACATTTAGCTTAAAATTAGGTGAAGCCGGTGTAGGTACCATAGGGTTTGCGATAGATAGGCATAATGGCATTGCTTTCGCTGTAGATATATCACCGGAAACAAAAATACCCGTACGTGCTGCTTTAAAAGAATTCTTCCAGAATTACACAGGTAAACTCATTTTCCATAAAGGTAATTTTGATATTAGAAATATTATTTTTAATATTTTTATGACTCACCCTTTAGATTATGTGGGTATGCTACACGGGCTACATACAATGTTCCGGGATGTGGATGACACTTTACTTATTGCGTATCTAGCAACCAATAGTACTACAGGAAATACCCTTTCACTAAAACACCTTGCTCATGCATTTGCGGGGAACTACGCACAGGAAGATATCCACGATATCACGTTAATCCCCTTACCTGAATTATTGGAATACAATTTGATAGATTGCTTAGCCACATGGTACGTGCACGACTTGTACTACCCTAAAATGGTACAAGATCAACAAGAAGATATATATAAAACCCTATTCTTGCCTAGTTTAAAAAACGTTACCCATATGGAATTAGTAGGTATGCCTATGGTTATGGGTACAGTAGACGAATTGGATGTATACCTATCCAATGTAAAACAATCTTATCAAACAGTATTGGAGCAATCCAATGTATTAAAAGAATTCTCTTGGAAAGAAAAAGTAAACGTCTATGTGGAGAGGAATGCTGCGCTTAAAAAGAAGGTAGTCTCTTTAGACGATGTAGATTACACCTTTAATTCCAGTAGCTCTACTCAAGTGGGGAAGTTATTGCATACCCACTTAGGATTTGAGGTGATAGATACCACCGATAAAGGCGCCCCTGCTGTAGGTAAAAAATCCCTTATGAAATTGTTTAATAAGTTAATTCGACAATATGATATAGACGAAACTACGCTATGAACTTATCCAAAGAAATGGCTACAGACGTTGCACGTATACTGCGTGCCCTTATTAATACTAATGAAGTAGGGAAATTACAAAGCACATTCATTTCTGCTTTCCGAGATAAAACCATTTTAAAAACTGATGGGCGTTACTATTTACATGGTAATTTCAATTTAGGGGGTACTGTATCCGGGAGAATGAGCAGTAGCAGCCCAAACCTACAGAATCAACCCTCTACAGGTAGCCAGTACGCTAAAAAGTTTAAAGCATGTTTCGTACCCCCTAAAGGTTGGTTATTAGTTGGCGCAGATTTTGCTGGATTAGAAGACCGAATTTC
>Ga0070747_1000646_pt1 | contig 16951 bp, 31 predicted proteins | sample VirMetDEL_Mar_31_FD_77321 | JGI IMG/M metagenome (GOLD analysis project Ga0070747, IMG submission 77321) | Aqueous microbial communities from the Delaware River and Bay under freshwater to marine salinity gradient to study organic matter... | ecosystem: Environmental > Aquatic > Marine > Coastal... | reverse complement strand
TCCTGCAGAAACATATGGAAGTGGATGGAATGGTAGTAATGAAGTTCCAACTAAAAATGATGTATATGATAAAATTGAAAACTTACAAGGTACTAGTTTACCAACTTCAGCAGGAGCTAATGGTGAAATAGTATATTGGGGTGGTAGTGCAACATTTGCAGCAGGAGATGTAGTGTATCTTTCTGTTGCAGGCACATGGACTATAGCTGATGCTGATGCAAGTACTTCTAAACAATTAATAGGGGTGGCTTTAGGTACATCAGCAGCAACAAATGGAATATTATTAAAAGGAGCAATATATAATACAGCATATTCAGGATTAAGTCTTGGTCTTCCTTTATATTTAAGTAATACTCCTGGAGATTTTATAACTACAGCTCCTACTGGTGCTGGAGATTATGTAAGAGTGTTAGGATATAAAGTAGCAGCAAATGTTGTATATTTTAGACCTGATAATACATGGATAGTTAACCCATAGCATAATGGCAGAATTAGGAACAATAAATGGTGTAACTCCTGTTTTTAGTAATCCAGAGACTACTATAAATGCAAAAGATTTTATAGATGGACAAATAATAAATGGTGCAGATGTAGTAGAACCTACAACAGGTACTTCGGTCCTAATTAGTACAGGAAGTGCTAACACTACTACAGCATGTGGTCAAACAGCAAATGTTACAAAATATGCTGATAGTGCTGAAATACCTTTAGGCGTAGGTGATACAGTGTATAATGAAATTGGTCTTACCACTACATATAATGGTGGAGGACTTTGGTTTAGGTACGGTGTAGGAAGAATCCAAATAGGCACTGATGGTATAGTAGATGCCGTAGGTGTATGTTAATAAATAAATAAATAAATAAAATCATGATAAAAGAAATTATAATTAAAGATGCTTATGTTTCAGAACTTATAGAGATATTTGGCGTAGATTATCAAGACGAAGTTTGGGATGTTGAAACAGAGGCACAGATTCCTAATCCTCAAACTAAAGCTGAGTTTGCTAATGAAGAATTTGATAGGCAACTAAAAGAGTTTATAAAAAATAAAGTAATGAAGTATAGAACTCAAATAGCTACTAACTCAATAGATTACACTTTAATAACAGAATAAATTTTGTATATTTATAAAAACTTTTAAAATTATGAAAACACTAGTAATTATTTTATTTGCAGCAGTTATGTTAGGAATCCTTTATTTAGGATATAAACAAATAACAAAAAAAGGAATTAAAGGTAGTGGTGGAGCAACCGGAGGAAATGGAGACACTGAAAATAACGAGGATGATGATGGTTCAGAAGTCCCGAAAAGACCTTAAATAAAATGAAAAATAAAGTTAAAATATTGAAATCAATTTTGATATTGGCTATTTGTTTTTTATTTTTTAGGTATATAATAATTATTTTAATTTCTTGGGGTTTAATTGAAGTGATTATTTATAGTATATATAAAAAAAATTATTCTAAACTATGCGATTTTATTTGTAATTTTGTTTTAACTATACTGACAAGTATAGATATATTATTAAACATCATTTTGCAAGTTCCTGCAAACAGATTACTTCTAACTACACATAAACAGAGCTTTGGTGATCCAAAGAAAAGATTTAGTGAAACACTGAAGCTTAATTTTGTGTACAATACTTTAAAACCAAGAGGTAAAATATTATATAATATATGTAAAAAAATAAAATTATTTTAATAATATGGATTTAATAGCCTTTTTGAGAGAAAACCTAAAAGATGTTGCTTACATCGTTGGGGCTATAGCTACTTTTATATTTGGTACAAAATATAGAAAGCTAACTAATGCTAAAGCAGCTGCAGATGTTCATGGAGGTGAGCTTGATAATGTAGAAGCAGCTCTAAAAATATATAGAGTGATGCTTGACGATTTACAAAAAAAATTAACTGAAGCAGAGAAAGCTTATGATGTGTTAGCTACAAGATTTCACATTACTTTAGAAAAAAAGAATCAATTAGAAGCAGATAATAAAATTCTACGTATAGAGAATGAGCTTTTAAAAGATGAAATCAAAAAACAAAACAATGATGAAAGAAGTAATAATTAATAGATTTAAAATTACTGATAACTACACTTTAGGACATTGTTATATTAAATATGAGGATTTAAGTATTAAATATGTTGGATGTTCTCTGGAACGTGGATGGTTAGATAATCAAAATAATGTAAGCTGTGTTCCTCCAGGGACATATGATTTGAAATTAGAATATAGTCCTAGATTTAAGAAAGATTTGTGGGAATTATATGGAGTACCTGGAAGAAGTGAATGTAAGTTTCATGCAGCTAATTACTGGAAACAGCTCAATGGATGTATAGCTCTTGGAAAGAGACATAAGGATATAGATGGTGATGGAGATCCAGATATAACTACTTCAAGAGTAGTTATGAGTATTTTTCATGATATGATGGGTGATGGTAAAGTTGCAAAAGTTACAATTAATAATATATAATATTATTTAAGAAAAAATTATTACCTTTACTAATGATGAATTTTATAAAAAAATATTGGTTTTTGGTTTTCTTATTAATTGTATTAATAATTATTCTTTTTTTGGGTCAAAAGAATATAGCTGAAATGCAAAAAAAGATTGATGATAAAAATGCTAAAATTGAAGTATTAGAAAGTCAATTAGCTAAAAACCTAAAGATTATTGACTCTTTAGAAACTCTAGATCCAGTAATTGTAAAGGAAATAGATACAATAAGAATAAAAGCAGATGAAAATATTAAGTACGTTGATACTATGTCTGTTAGTGACATGCAAGATTTTTTCGCAAAACGATACAACTAAAAAGTATGTCATTTTAACAGAAGAGCAAGCTAGAGCTAATATTAAAGAGCTCTTAGACTATGATGCTTTGAAACTTATTTCTGTTAAACAAGAACAAAGAATATCTAATTTTCAAACAACTATATTAGTTTATAAAGATGTTGTAATAAAAAAAGATTCTATTATACATTATAAAGATGAAATCATTTCTTTACAAGAGAAAATCATAAATGCTAAAAGATTTTTAGAATTTCATACATATGCAGGAGTTGAAACTTTTAATTTTAATTTTGATCAAATAAGTGGTTATTTTAGAGCTGCATTAGAATTTGAAAAAATAAATATAGGAGCAAAAGTTAATTTTAGGCCAGTTGATATATATGATATGCCTAATTTTTATTATAACTTAAATATTGAATATAAAATTTTTTAAAATGGCAGAAGAGTATAAAAAAGAGAGAGTAAGAAGAAGAGGTGTGCATGCAAAAACCAAATCTTCTAATAGTAAAACTAGCAAATTATATAAAAAAAGATACAGTGGGCAAGGTAATTAATATGTGGCAAGGCTATCAGTTAACACAACTTGAAAAAGACGTATTAACTGAATTAACTATGAGTGAGTTTAGTAAATTTAAACATCACAGATGTGGGCCAGATGAGCTTATGGAGAGGACACTAAATTGTTTTAACAAACCATATAAAGGCAATCTCAATGAGTTTAACACAAGATGTAAACGGAAAAGAAAGTAGCAAAAGATACTGGGCTAAAAGATTTTTTATCTTAGGCTTTTGGATTGCTGTAGGTACATTTGTAATGTGGGTGATAACACATTTCTTTACAGATAAGGATTTAGTTATCCCTGGAGAATTAATGGAAATGTGGACATGGATGATGGGATTTGCTTCAGCAATTATTATAGGTACTGTATTAGAAAAATCAAAAAACAATAAAAATGAAGTTTAAAATTTTAATTAGTTTATTATTAATAACATTATTATATAGCTGTCCACCAGATGATTGTACAAAATTAGCTAATAGACAAAAAATAACAGCTGGTATGTCACTAAAATCATCATCAAGTAAAATGATGGCATCTGCAGAATGGACTCCATCAACTCAAGATAATCCAATATGGTTAGATTGGTGGAATAAAGATAGTATTAAATGTGGTGTACATTCAGGCTCTAAGTTAAATGCTATGAATGAATATGTAGCTAATTCTTGGGCAGGTATGCGTGAAACAATAATTATAAATGAAGGAGATAGACTATATATTAGTTCTACAAACTTTGTAGTAAATGGAGATATATTAGGTAATGGTAGAATTGAATTAGATGGAAGCCCTTTAACATTAGTAGTAAGAGGAATAATTGATAACACTGTAGAAATAGTATATATAACAGAAGGACATACAGTACAACAAGATAAACCATTAAGTGATAATGATGCTCATCCTTCCTGGAAATATACTGTTGAGGTAAATTGCAACTTTACATTACCTCAAAAAAAGTTAGAAAATGGTGTTTGGTATTATTACACTGAATATGATGGTACAGGAATTAAAGAAGGTACATCACTTTATAAACAAAAATTATAACTAAATATTATGAAAGGATATAGAACAACAATTGTAGGAGTGTTAGTAGCATTATTAGGTGCTGCAGAACAGTTTAATTGGATAGATGTGGTACCAACAGAATGGGCTAATTTAATTATAGCAGCTATTGGTGTCATAATGATTTATTTACGTAAAATAACAACAACACCTGTTGGAGAATCAGAATAATTATAAAAATAAAAGCTATGCCTTATTTTTTAAAAGCTGGATTGTGGATTAAAAAAAGAATTGGAAATAGAGGAGAAATTCCTATTTTTCCTGTAGAACATTCTTATAATGTGCAAGGTGGTACAGATGCAGATCAACCCACTTTTGATGGTGCACCATTGTTTAGAGCTAGTTATACAGATACTTATAGTGATTTAGTATATTTTAATATACATGTTACTATGAGTAATATTACTAGTTTTGGTACTGGACAATATTTTATGACCTTACCATTTAACTCTAAATATTATATGACTTTTACTGATGGACATTTACATAACGAAGCACATGATTTTGATTATCAACTATCAGGATTTGTTGAAGCTGGTTCAAATGTAATTAAATTAAGTTATCAAGGAGCCAATGGTTTATTAGCACCATTTACATCAACTGCTCCTAGACAACTAACAACAGCTGATTTTTTTCACATATCAGGAACTTATTTAAAACAACAAACTACATAAAATGGAAAAAAGGGAGTGCAAATTTATGACCTGTTGCCCAGATGATACTTACTTTACATGGCAAGTACATTTATGGTTAGATAATTTAAAGCAAATGGGCAAAAGTAAAGATGCAGTTGTATTATTATTTATTCCAGTGAACCGTAATAGGAACTTTAAATGGAATAAGATAATAGAATTGTTTCCGGAAACTACATTTAAGTTTTATAAGGATGAAAAAGATGAGATTAGTAGAAGTTTTATACCTGCTTATATATCTGTATTACGTCCTTGGTTAATGAGAGAATGGTTTAGAGAAAATCCAGAATATGAAAAACATGCTATCTTTTACTGTGACTCTGATATTCTCTTCACTGAGAGCTTTAATATTGATTCCTACGTTGATGATGATATTAATTATCTTAGTGATACAAACAGTTATATCAGTATTACGTACTTTGATAATAAAAGGAATGAAGCTATTCCTGAGAAAGTAGAAGAATTTAAAAATATGGATGTCTTTAGTATGCTAGGAAGTCTAATAGGAATTACTAGAGAACAAGGAGAAAAATATAAAAATGATAGTGGAGGTGCTCAGTATTTAATGAAAAATTTAAATGCTAAGTTTTGGGATAAAGTGATGAAGGATTGTATGATTATTCGAGCTTATTTGCAAAGAATAAACAAAGATTTCTTCAAAAGTGAAAATCATGGTTACCAAAGTTGGTGTGCAGATATGTGGGCTGTTTTATGGAACTTATGGTTTATAGATGGTGAAACTAAGGTTATTCCAGAAATGGGATTTTCTTGGTCAACTGATCAAATAACAAAATTAAAAGACTTTCCTATTATGCATAATGCTGGAATTACTGGTAGCTATATGGGAAAAATTCCTTACTTTTACAAAGGTAAGTATCACCAGGGAAGTGATCCAACAATTGATCCTCATTTAGAGGAAGTGTTAAATCATGAGGTAACAAAAACCAAATGTAATTGGTATTATGCCAATGCGTTAAAAGAATTAAAATTAAAATATAATATTAACTATTAACACACTTAAATTATGGCACTTGATAGAAGACTTAGAGCTTTTGTTCGTTACGATGGTAGCGGACGTGTAATCCCTGGTAGCTTAGTTCTTAGAAAGAACGCACCTAAAGTAGGGAGATGGCAAGAGATTACTACATATGAATGTTGCAATCCTACAACTACAACAACTACTACAACAGTATAATCTAGTATTATGGAGAAAAAAGGTGGATTATTTGCTAATGTAAAACAGAATAACAATAGAGACAGAAACCCATTGTTCTCTAGTTCTTGTGAATCTTATTTACAAAGGCGAATTCAACAAGAAGAACAATCTTCACGTAAATATCATTCTATGGCTATGTGGCTCAAAAATGAAGGCTTTGATGGAGCTGGAAGTTTGTGGGCTAAATATGCTGCAGAAGAGATGGGGCATGCTGATTGGTCTAGAAACTATTTGCTTTCTATGGGAATCACTCCACAAACTCCTCTTTTAAATGCTGAACCAAACGCATATGCTGGATTACCAGCTATTATTGAACTTTCTTATGATCATGAAGTTGAAATAACTAAACAAATCAAAGAAATTGGACAACATGCTATGAAAGAAGGAGATCATATGTTATATACATTGGTTGGACAATATCTCAAAGAACAAGTAGAAGAACATGATAAGATGCAAACGTGGATTGATAAACTTAAAACGTTTGGTACTGATCCTATAGCTCTTAGATGGCTAGATGAAGAAATGAGTAAACATTAAATAAATTATTATGGATTTTAAAGATTTAATTAAATCAATAGAAGGAATGGCCGTATTAGGTGGTTTACTATTGACTGTATTGTTTGGTAAACTATTTGCTTGGATAACAGCAATAGTTTATATATTAATTAATGTTCCGGCTTTATGGAATAAAATTAAAGAATGGTTTAACAGTTTAAAAAGTGGAGATACAAACTAAATTTTTAAACATTCTTCCAGAGAATGAAAAACTTTATTTTGCACAACTAAAAGGTGTTGTTGAAAGTGTAGATGAATTATCTTCTATGCAAATAACTCAAACACCCTATCATTATAATTTTAGGATAGCACCAAGTCTACCTAAATATACTAACAATATTATTCATGCATTGACCCAGTTTCATAATACTCTTGGTTTAAGACTTTCTTTTTCCAAGAGTATTAAAACATCTGGATCAATTAATTTTAAAATTAACTTGTCAGATTAAAAATTAAAGTGTAATTTTATATATTATTAATAAAAACTAAATATTATGGCAAAGTATGATCCAACAGCAAAATATGGATGGGACAAATCAACACCTTTTACATTAAATGGGAATGAGTTTGGTCTTATTTTAAACACTTTTAGACAAGTGTTAGCATATCCAGAATCACAAAAAGTATTACAACTTCAAAACGCTGCTAATGCTATGGAAGGAGTATTAGCAAGAAATGTAGAATCAGGAGCTATTGAGTTAGCAAAAGAAGAAGAAGAACCACAATCACCTGGTCCAGCACCAATGAGTGTTGCAAAGGAAGATAAAAAACCTAAAAGAGGTAGACCCTCTAAGAAATAATATTTCTTTCTCTTTCATTTCATTGCGATTTGATTTTTTTTGTTCCAAAAAAGAAGCCCCAATTAAGGGGCTTTTTTGATTTATTCATTTAGCTCACATATAAAAGCTTCTTCTGTTTTTGAAAGCTCTACCCAGTAACAATTGGACACTTTCGGAATTGAATTCCCATATTGTTCAATTTCTTGCTTAATATATGTATTATGATAAAGGTTTTGTTTAGGATCATAATTTATAATCTCTTTATCTTTAGGTCTAATAAAGAATATATGCATAGCTTCTTTTCTACCTATTCTAATTAATTCATCTAATACAGGTTTAAAATCAGGTTGATGTTCTAATACATGTCTAGAAAATGCAATATCATAACTGCTTACAGGAAGTCTTGTATCATCTGCTTGTGCACAACGTATAGGCACTCCTGCTTTAAGATTATATTCATAAAGGTATTCACTACCATCCACACCTAGATATTCTATCTCTGGAGCTTCTTCTTTATATGCGAAGTATTCTGTGGCATTACCACAACCTACATCTACAATACTTTTAAATCCACTTGAAATAACATGTCTTCTGGCCCATTTTTTAGAATAAGCATCTTTAGTACCTACCCAGGATTTAAAGTCTTCAAATTGAGATTTTATATTATCATCCCACCAGGTTTGTTTAAATTTTTTCATTAAATATAATTTTTCCGTTTTGTATATCCCATAGCTCATATCTATTTAATCTAATAGCATCTTCTATGAGGTTTGTATTAATCTTTCTTCTAGTATCACCCAGTCCACCTTTATCACTAACTACAAAAGCAAATGCTTCTATAGGCACAGTGTATGGTTGATTATAATGAAAATATTTGTTTATGTAACTCTCATCATTTACAGGTGGCTCATAATGAATTTTTTGATCTATTATTTGCCATTTCCTTAAAGTAAACATCATTTTAATTAAGTCATTTTTTCTGCCTCCAAAAAAGGCACCATAATGATATGTATATGGTAATGATGAGTTTAAAGGAACATAACTATTACCTTTTGGATTACGATCGAATCCTGCTCCATCTTTAAGTGTAGTTCTATTACTGTAATGTTCTCCTCCTACTAATTCTACTTCTGTTTTTTCCCAGTAGTCTAATGCTGCTTCTGGCATCATCCATTCTTCACTAAAATCTTTTTGAATATTAGTATCTGCATCAAAATAAAATAAATAATCTGATGTACATGTTTCTAATTTAAGAATGTTTAAGAATTTAGAATTAGTACCATCAACCCAAGAATGATTTTGGGAATGATGATACTCTATTCTACAGTTTGGTAAGTAATCAATAGGATTTTTATCTGAAAAGAAATAAAATTTTATATCTGCATCTCCTTTATAAAAATGAATAAATCTTCTAACAAATCTTAGTCCTAATACAAAATAAGCATTTGTTGCAAGAATTACTATTCCTATTTCTTTTCTTTTCATGGCCAAATATGTACTATATCATAATCTAATACTAATGCTTTACGCACTTCTTTACCATTAATAATAAAAGGAACCATTCTCATTGTTCTTGCTAATGCCTCTGGATTTACTAATACCCATTGTCCTTCTTTTAATTTAGGATTTGCAGCATCTCCTACAGCCCAAATTTGTAATTTATCTAATTTTTTTAAGAATTCTTTTTCTAAAGCTTCTCTTGTATTTTCATCAACCTGTATTTTCATTTCAGGTTTTTCAGGCATATCTATATAGACAAATTTGCCTAATACTTTTGGTTTATTCATAATTATTAATTGCTGTTAAACTTAAAAATTCTGCTGCATCCTCTGGTAAAAGTTTAATTTCTGATTGAAATGTGTCCTTAACACGTTCAAACATCATTTGTCCTTTTTTATCAAACTTAGGGGCTCCAGTTTTAGGATGTGTTTGTGGTTTAGTTTCAAATCTTTCATGTAAATCGTCTAATAACACTAATAATGAATCATCATCCATAGTAATACTTCTTACTACACGTTCTACATCAAAACTATCTAACACTGTTTTAGTGTACCCTTCTTCTTTGACGATGGTTTTTGCTTCATCTTCAAATACAGGTGGTACTAATACTTCTCTTTTAAACACAAATTGTGTTTTACTAAAATTTTCCATTTGGTTTATATTTAATATTTATAACAAATATAATTAAATTAAATCATACTTTTTCATAAGTATAAGTCTTCTTTCATTAATTAAAGCATACTTATACATATCATTTTCCACATTATTGTGTTCATCCATAGTCATAATAACTATGTTCTCTGGATCTAAATCAGCTTCTGGATACTTATTTTTAGGGAGTATATGATGAAAATGTGCTGAAGAAGGTTCTCCAAATATCTTTTCACCTGACACTTCAGATCTTGGACCTCTTTTCTTCCAGAGAACCATAAATAAATCATACCTACGTTTCTTATTTATAGATTTTCCAATATCTATTCTTTTCTTCTTGCCTCTAAGTTCAGAAGTATATACATTCCATTTATTAGTTTTTTTGATGGGTTTACGGACTATGTGATTCTGACATAGCCCGCTACTCCATACTGGATTTGTACATCCTTCATGTTTACATTTTTTATTTTTCATTAGAATGGTAGTTCTCGTTCAACTCCTCCAGCTTTGTCTGGAAATTTCACTATATATTCTAAGCATTCTCCTGGAATATGTAATGATTGTTTTGCTAAAACTCTGCCAGTTTCTGGATCACTCCATACAAGGTTTAATTCTCCCTTTAATTTTAAAGGAATTTTAAATGTTTGGGATTTTTTTATTACTGATAAAACTGGCTCTTTTGCTACACCAATTTTATAAATTCTTAATTTTACTAAACTATCATCAACAATATGTGTACCCTGTTTCACCATTAGAGGAATATTTAAAGTTGTTTGTCCTCCTCTATGATTTACTTCGTGATTTCTAAATGTTATAGGGTCAATGCCCTCTCCTGTAATATCTATATCAACTTTACCAGAAATACCCATAGGTATTTCCCATGGATGTTCTCTAGGTATTTCTCCGGCATGTATAATTTCATCACCGTATTGATAACATCTTCTTATGACATAATGAAGAGGAAATGTCCAAACAAAATCAGGATCTGTGATTTTTTGCCATAAGTCCTCTATTGTTTTCATGATTCCTCTGGTATTCCGTTAAGTAGCCTATCAATTACTTGAGATCTTAAATCTTGAAAAAATTGTTCATCTTCAAGTTTTAACATAAATTCTATTAAGTCGTATTTAACATCATCAAATGTATATGTCTTACCATATTTTCTACCAATAGATACAGAATTGGCTAAATCCATTAGCTCTAATTTTCTATCTATACCAATACCAAATGAAATAATAAATTCACAGTTTTTATATGGTGGGTAAGTTTTATTTTTTAAAGTTTTCACTCTAGTAATATTACCTATCACATCTGTACCATCTTTATTTAAGCTTTTAGCTATCTCCATTCTGCAATCTGAGTAGAATTTAAGAGCATGTCCTCCTTGTGTAGTTCTAGGATCTCCAAACATAACACCAATTTTTTCTCTAAATTGTGAGATGACAATCATTGCTGTGTTAGTTTCCACTAATTTATTTTTAAGTTTAGGATATGCATTACTATTAAGAATAGCTTTTCTACCAATAGCAGAATCTCCAACCTCACCATCAACAACCTTTTTAGGTATAAGTGAACTATCTGAATCTATTATCACTAAATCCACCTCTCCAGTTTTAATCATTTCCATAGCAATGTTGAATCCCTCTTCGCCATTTGATGGCTGGGATAAATACATTTTATCAATGTCAACTCCTAATGCTGCAAAATAATTTTTATCAACGGCATGCTCACCATCAATATATACCACCATACCACCATCTCTTTGACAGTTTGCTGTAAGGTGACCACAGATTGTAGATTTACCTGTGCCTTCCCATCCCATTAATTCATAAAGTTTTCCTTTAACAACTCCTCCAACTCCTAACACCTCATAGTCTAATGCAATGCTTCCAGTGCTGATGACTTCATACCCATCTTTACACTTGTCTGTTAATTTCATTATGGCTCCTTCACCATAAGTCTTGTTTAATCTTGAAAGAACCTCATTAAAGTTCTCTTTTTCTTCTTTCTTTTTTGCCATTATGTAGTTATTTTGTTCAATCAAATATAGTGATAAAATCTGTTTTTAACAAATTAAATTAGAAACCAAAGCCCTTTTTCAAGGGCCCTAGTTTCAGGAGTAAAAACAGAATTATTCCTTCAATTTTGTATTTCCTTTAATTCTTGGTTTAGAATAAGGACAGTTGCGGCACCCTAAAGCACAACAACTACCTCTTCTTAATAATTGCTCTTTACTTAGTGGTATATTCCACTCTTCATTAAAATAGTACATCTGTTCAATCCAATTCATAATATTTCTAAAATCTTCATTTTATTAGCTAATATCCAACCACCTCCTTGAGAAGCTGGTCTTTGTTCATAAGCAAAATCATCTGTTACTATAACTTTTACCCATACTCTTCCTTTTTCAGAAAGATGTGGAGCATGTGGTGATAGTGTACAATGCCATCCTGGTCTATGTTTATATCCTTTTGTAAAATGATCTTCTGCATCCATCCATTTGTTTAATGGTAATCTAGCCTTCTTATTAATAAATAAGGAGGCCAGACTTCCATCTTTCATTTGTCTAACTAGTTTATATGCAATCATCATCCACATTTAGAACTTCCACATTCCATACAAGTGCTACATCCTTCTTGAAATTTGACATTTGTAGAACCACAATCTTTACAAGTTTCAGTACTAGGTGTATCATCCGGAATATATTTCTTTAATACTCTTGCCAAAGATTTAGCAAAACTAAACATATCACCATCTATTTTCTGTAATTGTTCTACAACAAATACAATAGCTGTTCCATGTCTAAGTCCCATACTAACTAATCTAGTAATGGCTTGTTGCTCAGGAGTCATAAAGTCTTTAATTTGAACAGGGTCTCCACCATTCTTAAATACATAAGTACCTCTGGCTTCTTTCATTATTTTACCTTCACTGGAATAAGTGTTTTCACTATTATCAATAAACACTTCATAAGGCTTTTCATCCATCAATCCAATCAAAACATGATAGTTAGTTCCTTTAGATGTAGATTTGTGTGCATGTGCTTTAAGTTCTGAGGGACGTTTTACAGCATCTTTAGGCTCAAAACGACTACTATTACTCTCTGCATTGAGAACTCCTGTCCTACACCCATCCCTGTAGATTGTGATGCCTTTTACACCTTCTTTCCATCCTGCAAAATATATATCACTAACAGTTTGTTTAGAAACATCTTTTGGTAGGTTTAATGTACTACTAATAGCACTAGTTGTATAACGTTGTAAAATTCCTTGAATTTTAACACGTTTTAACCAATCAATATCATTAGCTGTAGCCATATAATAAGGACTTTCCTTATAATAATTTTCTACTTGTTCCTTAGTTAAGTGTGATAAATCTTGAATAGAAGAGTCAAATTTAATTCTTTCCTTCATATACTGTTTAAATCCTCCCATCATTACAGGAAATTCCTGCCAAGCATCTCCATTATCATCTATATAATCCACTCTAACATCTTTATCTCCAGGATTTACTTTTTTACTTCTCATATAGAAACACATAAATTGTGGTTCACATCCTGCTGCCATATTAGGAAAATCTTCTGTTTGAGCTATAATAGATGTACTTCCGGCAGGAGCAATTGTACTCCAATTAACATTACGTCTACCATATCTGTACATTAGTTCAGCTTCTCCAGGGAATTCATCTACAAGCATTTGATAGAAATCATTTTCACCTTTTAATTCAAATGTTTCTAAAGAGAATTCTTTAGATGGTGTCCATCCTGTAAAGTTACCACGTAATATAGCTAAATCTATTCCTGCATGAAGTTCAGCTCTCATTTTGGTTTTCATAACCTTAGCAATAGTTGCTATTCCTTCTTCACTATCATACTTAAATCCTGCAGCAGCAACCATATCAGCTAAAGCTGTTATACCACAACCAACTCTTCTTCCACTTTCAGCCATATCCTTAACATTAATCCATAATGTTTTTTCAATAGCTTTCTCTTTATCAGGCAAATCATCACTTTCAATCTTAGCTAAGATTCTATCAATGTATTCTATTTCTAGATCTACAAGATTATCACCTAGTCTTAATTGCTCATATGCTACTTTATATAACATATCATAATCAATCTCTGCTTCAGATGTAAAAGGATTTTTAACAAATGAGTACAAATTAAGTAGAATTAATCTACATGTATCATAAACAGCCATAGGTTGTTCTCCACATGCATTAGTTCCATCAATGTAATACTTACTATAAACACTAGAAGGATCATAATTTAACACTCTGTCCCAGAAAAATAGACCAGGCTCAGCATTATCCCATGCATTTTCAATTATTTCATCCCAATACTCTTTAGCTCTAATTTTCTTTATATATGTATTAGCTTTTACTTCATACAATTCATTATATGGAAGTTTTATTAATACTTCTTCACAATTAGAATCTAATGTAGTATCACAAGGGAATCTAAGAATAAAATCAGCATCATTTTCAACAGCTTCCATGAACTCATTATATAGTTTTACACTAATATTAGCCCCGGTAACTTTTATTTTGTCTTTTTTAATTCTAATAAATTGTAATACATCCGGATGGAAAATTGACATATCTAACAGACATGCTCCTCTTCTTCCTTTTTGTGCTACCTCTCTCGTAGAGTTTGAATATCTACTCATAAATGATGGTGCTCCAGTAGATGTGTTAGCTGCATTACTAACAAAGGCTGTGTCAGGTCTAAGATTTGATAATCCTAGTCCATAACCACAGCCTCTTTTAGCAGCAGATACTAACATCGTATCTGAATACATTATTGATGAATAACTATCTTTTGGGGGAGGTAATCGTAAACAATTACTTAAACTTCTATAACTCTCTGTCACTCCTAAACCTGCCATTACTCTTCCCTGGGGAATAATGTACTTAAAGTTTTTAAAAAGTTTATAAATATCTTTTTCAGTAAGATGTTTTCTATTCTTACCATATGCACTAATCTTATCAAGATTATCTAGCATTTTAGATATTTCTTTTTCTTCGTCTTGATATTTTGCTTCAATACGGGCAAATTCTTTAGCCAATCTTTTATGCATATCATCAGGTGTAATTTCACCTTCCATAGCATATTTGGATTTCCAAACACCGGCACAAAATTCATCCCCATTAAAGTAATTTAATAGGTTTTTATCCATTTTGTTAAATATTATTGTTAATAAAAAAGGAGGATAAAGATAGAAGTGAATTCTATCACTTCCAAAAAACTTTACGTAATTTATAAAGTTTTTTCTAATTCTGTAAAAAGATATTTTATTAAAATCTCTTCAGTTTCTTTTCTATCAGGTGAACCCAATAAAACAGTCTCTTCTCCTTTATTTGTTTTGTCTTTTATAACAGCGTTATTTACATTGATAACAAATTTATCTCCAAATTGAGTGTATGTTCCAACTAAATTAACACTATCAAAAAATTCTGCACATGCAAATGGACTAGATGCAATAGAAACTACTAATAACTCATCTGATAGTATAGTTTTTACATCAATTTCTGTATATTTTTCTTTTAGTCCTTTAGTAATCCAATTTTTATATTTTTTAAATGCTTTAGGACATTTATTTATCGTTTTCTTCATAATTTAATATTTCTTTATTTAAATTTATTACTGGCCAAAGTTCTAATGAATCATCAATTACAGTATCATCTCCTAAAAATTTAGACCAATATCTTGCTAATTTAGGATCTTTATCAAAAATCATTGCTTGTAAACTTTTTGTTTCTTTTCCATTAATTATAACAGTTTTAGGAAAATTATCTTTAAATTCTTCTGAGGTTTCAGAATATTTACCAGCAAGAATTAAATCATAATCTTCTTTAAATTTTTCATTAAGTTTAAATATTACAATAATTTCATCTTTTTCAGAATTATAATCTTCAATTATTAATTTATTATTTTCATATATTCCTTCTAAAAATATTTTAAAGGCATTTAAATTTTTAGGTTTAAATAATAAATAAATAACATCTTCATAATCTATATCATAATTGAAATCATCTAAATAACCATTGATAAACCCATTCTCATTTAAAATGGGTTTATCAATTCCCAAGGTGGGAACAATAAATATTGTAGTTATAGTTTTATCTTCTACTATCATTAATCTTTTATGTTAAGTGTTCCACCTTTATCGAAATTTCTTTTACTAATTCTCCACATATCATTTTCATTAGCCCATTGACATTCTGCAATAATTTGTTTTACACCTTCATATTCAGCAAATTTATATGTGAAACCTTCATAACACTCTTTCAAATCATCTTTAGTTAATGTATAAATTAGGGGCTGAAAATAGTTAATGCTATCACAAACAAGAAATTTGGTTGGTTTTACATCATATCCATAAAATCCACAATCTGGGGATGTAGCAGCTAAGTACCATACAGCTTTATAATAAAGATATGCTTGAATGTAAGCTCTTCTATATAAATAATATTCTTTATAGAATGACTCTACACTCCAAGTACATTTTAAATCATAAATATGCACAACTTTCTTTTCATGATCTATTATCACTTTATCAAGCATTGATTTGAGACGCATACCATCAATTTGGTAGTCTTCTATTTTCATCTGATTAATAACAGTGAACCTATCATTGGTTTCCAGATTACATATTGTTGATGTATGTGGAGTTGTACGCAATCCTTCTACAATTTGTTCAGCATTGTTAATGTCTTGAGCAGTAACCATAGTCATACCTAAATGTTCAACTTTTAGAGACTCTTCATAGTAAATTCTGTTCTCTGGATCTTCTAATTTTGTTAGCACTGTTTCAAATTTAATTTTAAAACCGGCATGCTCATAGGCTTCTTTAGCTACTTCTTCAAAATCAAATCCTTCATTATCACTTCGTTCTGCAACTAGTTCTGCTAATTTATATATAAAATCTCCTAACATACCTCCAGGGACTTTAACAGAGGATGACATAAAAAATAATTCATCAAATCTTTCTGGTTCCATTAATAATGTTTCAACAAGCCTACCCATATTAGCAGCTGGATTCTCTTTTTCTTTAATTTTTTCACCAAGTATATACTTGCGATAATATTTTTTTCTGTCTAATGAAAAATCTTTTAGACTACTAGAACTATTATAATCTAATGCTCT
>Ga0070747_1000645_pt1 | contig 16969 bp, 21 predicted proteins | sample VirMetDEL_Mar_31_FD_77321 | JGI IMG/M metagenome (GOLD analysis project Ga0070747, IMG submission 77321) | Aqueous microbial communities from the Delaware River and Bay under freshwater to marine salinity gradient to study organic matter... | ecosystem: Environmental > Aquatic > Marine > Coastal... | reverse complement strand
GATCTAGGAGACAGTCATGCCAACTTACACATACAAAAACCAAGACAGCGGACAAATCCTGACCAAGATTTGGCCTATCGCCAAAATGCTTGAAGAAGAGGGCGACAACGACGGAATCACTGTCGATGGTCGTTTTTATTACCGCTCTTACACCGACGAACACAGCCATCGCCCCGAAGGGGGCTGTGCGGCTTGGCCGCAGCGAAGCGATGCCGCTGGAGCCCACCCCGACCAATGCAAGGAATTTTCCGAAAATTCTGCTAAAATGGGTGTGCCAACTGAATTTGACGGTAAAACAGGGCAGGCAATTTTTACGAGTCGATCACACAGAGCCCGATATCTAAAGATGGCGGGCCTTCACGACCGCAACGGCGGCTACGGAGACGGTTAAATGCCAACGGAAGAAGAAAACGAAATGCTTGATATCGTCGATCCTTACGAGGCGGCGGATATCGGTGAGCCGGAACCAGAAACTCCGGCAGAAGAGGTAGCCGAAACCCCTGAAGTTTCAAAAGAAACTGAAACTACGGAAGAGGTAGAGGTTGCTCCTGAAGAAGAAAAAGCTCCTGACTTTGCGGTCACGATTGATGGCGATGTGTATGACGACGAACTGGTCAGCCAGTTCAAGTCAATGCAGCGTGATTATGATCGCAAAATTGAAAAACTTAATGACCAGATTTCTTCTATGTCTCAGCAAGCAGAAGAATTCGCTGCCAACCAGCTTTTCGAAGCAATAGACCAGCCCGAGAGATTCGGGATTGGTTCCGTTAAAGCTAATAGCGAAGCAGGTCAAAACCGCCAGCGCGTTGTCGAGGAAATGGCGTCTCTTAAGGCTGGATACGAGAGTACCAACCGAGAGATTCCTGCCGAGAGCGATCTGGTTACTAAAGCCCTTCACTCCGCGTTTGGAGAGGAGATGGCTGAGAAGGTTCGCCAAGATTTCACTGAGAAAATCACGGCTCGCCACAATTCTCGGATTGCTAGGCCGAATGGCAGGGTTAGCAAGCCCGGAGATCGCGTTGTTGAGGCTACCCGCAACGTTGCGGCCCTAATGAGGGATCGTGGCCTCTCAGAATCACTTGAGAACTTTGATTAAGGATCAGAAACATGGCTCTTCAAGCTGAAGACATTGCTGATCTCATTACCACTACTCAGCGTGACCTCGGAAAGCTCCGTTGGACGGATCTTTCTTACGACCTTCAGGAGTACATCGCTATGCCGATGCTTCTTCAGAAGGAAAAGGTCACTTTCCAGAGTGGACATGGGATTCAGTGGAACATCATGACCGGCACTAGCGGTGCTGCGAAGGATGTTGGACTTTACGAGGTTGACAACGTCAACGTCGCAGATGTGATGACCACCGCCAACGTGCCGTGGCGTCATCTCACTACCAATTACGCTATTGAACGTCGCGAAATCGCGATGAACACCGGCGCTGCCCAGATTGTTGAATTGGTCCGCATCCGTCGTAATGACTCGATGATTGACCTTGCGAAGCACATGGAGCAGCGGTTTTGGTCGAAGCCTGCAACCAGCACTGACACCAAACGAATCTTTGGCGTCCCGTATTGGATTTCTTACGGGTCTACGGCTGGTAGCGAAGGTTTCGAAGGCGGCGATCCCAACGGATTCAGTGGCGGTGCTGCTGGTCTTCCGACTTCGACCGTCTCAAACTGGCAGAACTGGTCTGCCGACTACACGACCGTTAGCAGCACTGACCTCGTCCGCAAGTGGCGTAAAGCTGCAACGTTTACCAACTTCCGACCCCCGGTTCCGGGCAACCCGTACTCGTCTGGAGACCGTTACGGTTTCTACACGAACTACGACGTTATTGGTCCGCTGGAAGAAGTTCTGGAAGCCCAGAACGACAACCTCGGAAACGACATCGCATCCAAGGACGGCAAACTGCTTTTCCGGCAGATTCCCGTGACTTGGGTTCCGCAGCTTGAAGGCCGCACTGGTGATCCGATTTACGGCATCAACTGGTCGTCCCTTCGAATTGGTTTCCTTAGTGGCGAATACATGCGAGAAGAAGGCCCCCGTGCTGCTTCTAACCAGCACACCGTCTTCCAGACGCATGTTGATACCACGATGAACCTGTACTGCACAGATCGTCGTCGTAACTTTGTTCTTGCCACCGCCGACCCGGATGACGCTGGTTGATCCAGCAGAAAGGTTTTTGAACGATGGCACAGATCAAAACGACTTATGACGCGGGTGTCGGCGCTGGTGGATTTGCACTTGATTCGCTTGCAGATCCAGCAAACGCCTTCCGTCACTTCGACGATTTCAACCTCAACCTTGTTCCGCATGTCCTTCCGGACGCTGCTTCTGGGGACGATACGCAGACCCTTGATGCGTACACAATTGTCCAGCTCAGCAGCAATAGCACTTATCCGGCAGCAAGCACCGCTGGTGGATATGCGGGTGGAACCATGCGGTTTACCACCCACACAGGCGCGGACGATGGGATGATTATGTATCCCACCGGCATGAAGATTGAAGCTCCGAACAGCAAAGATTGCTCGTTCGAGGTTCGGTTTGCTATGCAGGATGTTGCTAATCAGAACTTCTTCATTGGGTTTTCAGAAGCAGTTGCGACTGGCGACATTATCTCGGCGGGCGCAGTTGTTGCTGCCGCTGATGGCAGAGATCGCATCGGTTGGTTTATTGACGACGCTACCACTGCTGGCAAAGCGCAGGTGTTTTGCAGCAACGGTACGGCTGGCCTTGGTGGAACAGTTACTGGTGAATCTGTTAGCGAGTATGGAGCGGGCAGCGCCAACACGGCGATTGCTGACGGCGACATGCACAGGTTTGGCGTCACTGTTACCGGATCTACGGTTCGGTTCTTCCTTGACGGAGAACTGAAGCAAACCGTCGAGAATGCTTCGCTGGTTCCGAGCGCACAGCTCATCCCGTGTTTGCATCTTACGACTGCTAACGGTGCTGCTGAAATCTTTGACGTTGATTACATCGACGCTCAGGGCAAGCGGTGATCGAGTAGATTTGTCTACGGGGCGTCTCTGGGAGGGATCTCAGAGACGCCCCTTTTGCTAGGGGCAATTATGGGAATTGAAGGCGTTAAAGTCGAAAAAACAGAAAAGGGCGTCGTGTGTATTGACTTTGACGCTAGCGGACCAAATTGGGAGCAGTGGGTTTTGCTCTCTTCAGACAGGCATCACGACAACGCAAAGTGCAAGTGGGATTTAGAAACCAAACATCTAAAACAGGCCAAAGAAAGAAACGCATTGATATGCGACTTTGGCGATCTGATGTGCCTGATGCAAGGCAAATGGGACCGCAGGGCAGACCTAAGTCAGTGTCGCCCAGAACACCAAGAAGGCCGATACATCGACTCAGTCATTTCGACTGCGGTCGATTTTTTTAGCCCTTACGCAGACAACTGGGCATTTTGCAGTCCCGGCAACCACGAAACCAGCATTCTCAAACACCACGAAACAGATCCGACAGGGCGATTTGTCGAAGGCATGAGAAACGTCGGGGCTTCAATGCTGGTTCAAGGAGACTACGCCGGATTTATTCGGTTCAGGGCTCTGAGGTCCGATCGAAAGTCTAGCCGGTTGGTTTTGGGATACCACCACGGATACGGAGGGGGTGGCCCTGTTACCAAAGGGACTATCCAGACAAACCGGATGTCTACCTACCTGCCAGATTGCAATCTTGTGGTATCCGGGCATGTCCACGAAAAATGGGCGTTGCAGATCGACAGGTCGCGTTTAAGCCATGTGGGAAAACCCTACATAGACCGACAAGTACACATTAAGATTCCGGGGTATAAAGACGAATACAGTTCGTTTAACGGGTGGCACATCGAACGTGGTGGCACGCCAAAACCTTTGGGGGCTTGGTGGCTAAAATTCACCCTCGGAGAAGACGAACGGCTAGACTTCGAATTTATGGAAGCAAAATGATGGCAAGACGGCGTACCCATATGGAAAAAAACATTGACGCCGTTTCGCTTAGGATGCTTTCAGAATTACAAGAGGCTGGGTGCGATGCTGTGGTGGTCATGGCAACATACACCCAAAGAAACAAAAGCAGGCTTAGTTACAAAAAAAACGGAAACGATTTGCTTTGTGACGCCATGCTTCGGCACGCTTTTCATGTAGAAACCATTCATTACATTCAGCAAGCTGAAGAAGAAGAAGAAGAAAGCGAAGACGATGGATCTGACGAGTAACCAAGTAGTTCGAGTTCAAACGCTAATTCAAGCGTTTACTTTGTTTACCCTTCTTGTAGGAACCGCTTCGGTTTTTGTAATGATTGGGCGTAGAGACGCAACGATTGAACACAGCCAAGAAAGAGTAAACGAGCTTTGGGACATTACCCAAGAGTTGGTTAAAAGCCAAGTGTTGAGTGTCGCTAACGACGGCGACCACGAACGCCAATTAGACGAGTTAAAAGCTCGCGTTCACAAATTGGAGATCAGAAGTGATTGACAAACGAGTTTTTTACACAGGCAGTTCGGCTCTGCTAATTTTGGGGGTTTGTTTAGCCGCCCAAGGATGTGATTTGCAAAAAATGGTTCATTTTGATGTGCCGGGCGATGTGCAAACTGCCATCAGCGTAGAAGAAAACCCAACGCTTTCGGATGCGGACTACGTTTGGAATCGTTGGCAAAGCTGGGTGCAACTCAACAGCGAACAATTGTCTCGCGGCATTGAAAACTCTAAAGAACGAGTTTCTATGATTGAAAGCGTGACCGCAATGGGCATTGGCGCTCTAGGAGAAGTCAGCAATTCTTTTCCCGGCGGTGCGTTGTTGTTTTCTGGTCTAAGTCTTGCAACTGGGTTGTTTATTAAACGACCAAAAGAAGACAAAATTGTTGCGAAAGAAAAAGAAGACTCGTACAACGCGGGTCTCGAAAAAGGCAAAGAACTCGCTAAAACTATTGAAGAGGTAATTTCGTAATGCCAAAAGGACTCGGAACATCACAAAAATACAAGGGCGGCAACAAGGGCCGAAAAGCTGCCCATTCTAAATCAAAGGCGGCAGCTAAATCTGCTAACGCAAAACGTTCTAAAAAAGGCGGTAAACGATGATTAGTTATGGATGGCGAAAAATTGGTTCTCGAACCACTACTGGCCTTGACAACGGAACAGCAATTAGCAACGTCGCAACCACTTTAGAAGGCGATTACGTCGTAGATTGCGACGGTTTCCGATGGGCCATGCTAGCGGTGTTTACCAATAACAACACCGCTGGTGATCTTGACATTTACGGAACAACTTTTAATGTCGAGGACGCTCAGACTTTTGAGGTAGCATTTAACACGCACCTTATGACGGTCGCAAAAAACACAACGGTTTCTCTTGCTCTTCCTGACAATGTTTACGGCGAAGACGGTACTTTTTCCAACTACGACATTGCATCAATTGCAGAAATTGCTAGTGGCGTATCAGATGCTCCCGGAATTATTAGTTCGTACTTGAACATGCAAGGCGAACGCGGTCTTCTTGCAAAGACCGACGACACCGGGACCGGCGAAACCAGTGTTTACGAACATTACTATTCCAATTTCGGTGACACGGATGGACCTTCGTGGGTTGCAATTCCTGTTGGGTGTTTTAGCAAACTTCAGTTGAAACATGCACACGGCAACGCTGCGACAAGTTTTATCTGCGCTAACATGATTGGTTAAACGATGTCTGTAAGTAGAGGCGATTTAGAATCAGAAGTGGCCCGTTTCCTTGGGTGGTCTAGAACAGTCCCCGGAAGTGGAGACGGCCACGACGACATTGACGCTATTGTTGATCGTGGACTTCGCCAGTTTTATTACCCCGGAGTGTTGCCGGGCGAAACAACCGTTCACGAATGGTCTTTTCTTAAGCCTGTTGCGACCATCTCAACAAACGCTTCCGTTTCTTCTTCGACTATTACGGTGTCTAGCGGGGTCGTTACTTTGGCAAGCGGCACTTGGCCTGCTTGGGCCGCAGAAGGAACCCTGTCTGTTGCCAACGAAGACTACGAGGTTTCGACGCGAGATAGCACCACGCAGTTGACTCTTATCGACACTTCGGTCGATATTTCAGCGGGAACCACCTACGAGCTGAGGCACGATCAGTTGGCTTTGCCATCAAACTTCGCGGGAATCACTGGACCTTTGACGTACTCGCGTGACGCTCAAGAAATGGAAATTCAAGTTGTAAGCGAGTCGTACATCCGTGCTTTGCGGCAGGATCGTCCTCAGATCGAAGACGCTCCGTTGTATGCGGCTGTCCGTCCAATTACCGGAAGTACATACGGAAACAGTTACGAGCTGCTTCTCTGGCCGACGCCAGACAAGACGTATCGGATTCAGTATGCCTACAACGTCGAGGTCAGTGCGGGAAGCACTATCTACGGGGGCATTCCGCATAACGAAACCATTATGGCTTCGTGCCTCGCTATTGCTGAAACCTACGCTCCGGAGCAAAGCAACCGACACCGAGACATCTACAAAGATCGTCTCGCTGCTAGCGTCATGTTTGATCGCAAGGCTAACGCAACGGAATACTTCGGTTACAACTCGGACAATTCCGACGAGCCTATCCTTATTCGCAGAAACCTCCGGTACGCCACCTACACCAACAGGGGCGGAACGGTCTACCCGACTACCTGACCATGCCAGCAAGAGTCGCCATATTAAAACCAAACAATGCTGGAAACAGTTCCTTTTTGGGTTCTGCTGTTGACGACTATTTGCATACGGGTGATGACAAAACTAGTGTTTATTACTTAAATGTCCAAAAAATGGGCATTCGTGTGGGTACGCAAGTAGCTGAGGTTTCGGGGGACGGTGATGCTCTGCGACGGTTCGAACACAGCCACTCCCTAAATGGCTCATTCCAAATGAGCGGGTTTATGATTAGTTCTGCGGCTGTTGGTCTTACTGGCTTAGACAGCGCAACAACAAATCCCTGCGACATTGCGGTTGTTCTTGGAAGGTCTGGAAGCACTTTGAGAACTTTGGCGTTCAAAGGCATCATCAAAGATGTCAGCATTAGTTGGTCCATGAGCGGACCATTTGTGGGGATTTCTTTGTCCGGTATCATGACGGACAGTTACACCGGCGAGACGGATCTCGTCGTCGAATCTACAACCATTGGCGCATAGCCAGAAAGGGGCAAGTATGCCCGGTCACAGCACAGCATTTGAACTTGGACAGGATCAGCAGGGCGTGGAGTTTGAGGGCAAGTTCCTCAGCTTCTACGCAGGAACTCCCACGGCTTCGATTGCCGGATACGGCAAGGGCGCTCTGGCGGTTGATACCACTAACGGCAAGCTCTACATCAACACTGGCACGTTTGCCAGCGCGACTTGGACCGTCGTTGGCAGCCAGAGCTGATCGGTGGCTTTTGTACTCGTAAAACCTGCCCTCGCGGGGGACACTGTCTCGCGTTTGGCCTCTGGCAGCATCAATGCTGACGACAGCGGCCAAGCGCAGAGGTTTTACATGAAGGTCGGTTCGTACAGCATCAAGGCAGGCAACAAGCCGTTTGATTGCACCGCCGAAGGCGACTCGTTCTCTGATATCCGGCACTTGGAATTCCTGACTGGAAATTTCTCCATTTCAGGCTGGATGGTCAATCAAAAGATCCTTGTCGATAATCTAAGAAGCAAGACCAGCAATAAAGACGTAGCCATCAGCATGACGCTAGGTCGAGACTCAGACGACAACACCATACGAACAATCAACTTTGATGCTTTGATTACGGGCGTTCAAGTTCAATACCAAAAGAACGCCCCGTTTGTAAATGTGGTAATTGGCGGCTTGATTACTGGTTCTTACGCATCGACCGGAGAAGTCGTCAACGAAACGGAGATTGGCGTTTGATTACCCCAGACGACATGAAGGAATTCAATCGCCAGTTCGGCGACATAAAGATCACCGAACTAGAAGAAGCGATGCCAGAAGCCGCAGAAGGCATGGGCAATTCGTCTGTTGACGATGTTGATCCAGTAGTTGAAGCGTTGGCTGAGATTCTTTCTGTTCTTGAGTCAATCAACGAGTTTATTCGGCAATGACAGCAGTCCTTACAAAATCCGACATTAACGGCTCGTCTCTAACGATTGGGTATCGCGATTGGAAGAAAGACGCCGCCATCAGGCGGTTTTTTGTCCAAGCGGCAGCAGCTGATACCAAGTCCGCAGTTATTAGTGCGGTTTACGCTTCTGTCTCAACGCATCACAACGAGTTGACGAACCTACCGCTACAGAGCCTTACGGCTACTCGTATCGGTATAGGAAATTGGCTTGTAATTGGCAGGTACGACCGTTCGGTCACGCAAGGTCTAGCGTTAAACGCTCCGTTCTTGGTTGACGCCGCGAGCGCGTTTGAGTCCATGCCGATATACACGGATTACTCGAACTTCCAAGATGGCGTTCCTTACGGCCAAGTCCTAGCGACTCCAACCTCGATTACGCAACAGCAGCGAGGCGCAGTAGAGCGTAAGGTTTGGCAGCGCCCGGTACTGCGGCTGAAGTGGCCGTTTGAAACCAACATCCACCCAATGAACGGCTACAGAAACGCAGGCGGAACAACCAATGCAGGCGGCCTTGCTATTGGCGGCTCTGCAAGCGTTCTTCCTCCCCAAAGCGTGAGATACGACGGGTTTGTTTGCGACACTTACGCAACAACAAGCGGGGCTAGGTATCGAGGCCATCACAACCTGACGTACTCACCATCATCAAACTGGAAATCCCAGAACCTATTTTTTGACGAGCAGTGGCAGGTTGATCTTGTGCCTATGTACAAAGCTGGGACTTGGAACCTCACATGACGCTTACGTCAGAAGATTTTCGATCGCCGTTCTCTCCGACGTTTCGAGCAAACCTTGCTTTGATGTCGGAGAAGCTTGATTCAATTGAAGAGCGATTTTCCCAGATCGAAAAGTCCGCAGCGGACATTCAGCGTTTCTTTGGCGGCGAAGAAGCGGTTTCTGGGGCTCAGAAATTTGTCCAACTGCAAACTACAGGGTGGTCTCCTTCTGCAATAGGCGACGTAGATGCAAACGAATACCAAGGCATTTCGTTTGATCTCGAATGGGAAAACGGTGCGTTTGTCAAAGTTAATGAGCAAGGGTGCAGGGCTTTTGATTTGAGCATCAAACTTAATGAGCCAACCGAAATGCCAGAACCCGCAATTATTACAGGGGCAGACGGCCTAGAAGAAGACACGGTGATTCTTGGAGTTGAGGTTTCTGATGGCATTGTCGCTTTCTGTTCAAACAGGCCAAGACTTAAAGTCACTTGCGAATAGGAAAAGCAAATGCTGAAACATGTAGTGCTAGGAACACTAAAGACTGTTGAAGAAACAGTCTTTCGCGCAGACAGCAACTCTCCGGTTCGCGTCAAGTCATTCTGGATTGCAAACGCATCTTCTTCTAGCGACGACCTTTATCTTTATCAGGTTCCGTCTGGCGGATCTGCGGCAACGTCAAACGCTTTGTTTTACGCAACTACGATTCGAGCAAACGCATCAACGGTAGTTGACCCGGCTGGCATTGTTCTTGAGCCGGGGGAATCGCTAATAGCCAGTTCCGCCAATGGCAGCAGGCTGGTTCTTCATGTTTACATGGAGGTCTCGTCGTGAGCGGTGTAGTCGGTTCGGCGTGTTGTTGCGACACAGAGGCTGTGCCGTGCATTGGGGCTCCGGGAGCAACTTGCGCTCCTGCCGCAATCGTAGTCGAAGGATTTATGTCTTACGGCATTTCCTCATCAACAGACGAATTACATAGAAGGACTTCTGTTTGCCAGCAATCGTGCGGATCGCAACCGTGGCCCCCGTCAGAAGGCGAATCCAACAGGACAAACGTGGCTAGCTTTGCCGAAACCGCGCGCTCAAGATTTAAAGCTTTGCTAGTAAAATCATCATTTGGCCCCGGAGATTACAACGAATACAGCACTCCAGCCGGAGCAAGTAATTTTCAACCTGTAGTTTCGATGAATTACAACGTTTCCGCTTCTGGCGAATTTAAAGTTGAAAACGAACAAACCGCCTGTCTTCCTTGCAATGGCTCTTCACTCCTAAGATTTTCAAGACAAACACTTCAGGGTAATTTTGGACAAGGAAGCCAAGAGGAAATAACCGGCCTTGGCTTGGCGGTTTATCGAAGCACCCGATATATTGATTGCGACAATGTCCCTTCTTGTGTCGGCGAGCTTTTAACTCCCGGTTGTTACGAGGTATACCAATACCGTGCTTTTGGAACGGCTGACGGCGTTGAAGCAACTAGCGAACTTAGAGACTACTACAGGCGAGAAGAAGTAATACAGTTTTCAGATCAATGTCGCGATGTAATTGTCGATGACACCTCTAGTTCTGAAACAGCACAAACCTCAATAGGCGTCGCGTTGAATTTTGACACCTACGCAAAAATTGACGAGTTTGACGCTTGCCCACCAATTCAACGATTACCGATCAACGCAATGGTGTGGAACGGAACCAGCCCTCTTTTGCCGGGTTGCAACATTCCGCCAAACTGTCCAGTTACTTGTTGTGGAGAAGTCCAAGGCGGAGAAATGTTTTACGCTTACGACGGATACGGCGGTTCTTATTTTAGCGGAGCAGGGACAAGCCAAGGTTTTCGCTGGTATGCAAATTTGCCACATTGCAGCAACGTTGCATCAAACGAGGGGATTGAATCAGAAAGCCGTTCTTTATCCGAAACAGACCAAATTAATTGCATTGGTGGCGTTACCTGTTTCAACGGGTCAGACGAACCAGAAGCGCCCGTTACAGACTTAGTTTTTGACCTATTTCGAGAAGGCAGCCTTGAAGATGCCATTGTCTACGACCTCACAATAACGAGGAAAGAAGTCTTGTTCACTATGCCAGACCCAGCGGACTGGCCCAACGGAGTTTAAATGAGCGATTGCAAGCACAGGGTCGGACCATTCTGTCACCTTGGGTATTTCAACGGAAATCCCACGGCACAAGACTGTTTTAGCTGCGAGGCATACTCGGGCCGAAGCAGGGGACTTGGCGATTATGTAGCAGAGTTCTTAAAATTCCTTAGAATTGATCGCGCAGCCCGCTTTTGGTCACGGAAGACGGGCAAAACGTGCGGTTGTAAAAAACGGCAAGTCAGCTTAAACGCGGCGATGCCATCGAAAAGGGCTAGATAATGGCAGTCACATACGCAACGTTGTTTGCAAGGCTTGGCAAGCTGTTCCAGATGGCTAAAACCATCCGGGCTCAGATGGCTGTGCTGAGGACCGAATACTCCGACATCATCAACCAGTACACCGATGCCGACATGTACATGGTTGGGCATTTGACAGAGCAAATTGAAAACCGTATTAACGATGCCCAGAAGTTGGTTCGCGTCGTTCGCATGGATGCCGAATCAACTCTCATCGAAATGATGGACGATGATCTTGTTTCTAGCAACGGCGGCGGTCTTGAACACAAAACGGTACACATTGCTCTCCGCGAACTCATCCGGCAAATGGAGGCGAACAGCCAAAGCGTTGACGGGACCACCATTAGTATTGCCACTCCCTCGTCGTTTGGGACCGGAAAAGGGTCTATGGTTCTTTCCTCGCTCGCCTCTCAAGCGTTGGCCCCCGACGCGGTAAGTTACCCCTCCGTTCGTACCGAGCTTGTCCGGGCTCAATGCGTCAAAGACGCAAATGACCCCAGCATTAGCGAAAACGCTGAGATGTTTCAGGTGATGGGCCAGCGTGCAGAAGGTCGCTTGGACGAAGAATGGCCCAAGGGCAGCGGCATGAGAGCCATTGTTCACGCGGTTGACCCGGCTAACGACCAACAAAGCGGTCCCGGCTTGAACGTCCTTCGCAACTCTAACTTTGAAAACTTTGTTAGCAATACGCCTTCGGGTTGGACGATTGCCACGGGAACTGCTGGGGCTCAGGTCTTTGAGGCTACTTCAGGCCAATACACTGGAAGCAGCGCCTTGAAACTAACCGGCAACGGTTCGACAGCTACCAAGTTGACGCAAGCGTTTAACAGTGCTTCTGGTACTTTTGGCCGAATTAAGCCAGACACGCTGTACACGATTAGTGTTGCAGTAAAACGAGCGGGAACTGCAACGCAAGGCGTTCTAAAGATTTACGCTACTGATGGAAGCGCGGTACTTAACAGTTCGGACACCAACCGAAAGATGCTTGTTGAGATTCCCTACAACGACGCCCGTCTTACTACCTCTTACGTTCTAGTCACCGTTGCTTGCATGACCCCCAAAGAAATTCTTAAAGGCTCGTACTTTGTCATTGAGACCTCAACGGCGTTCAATGCTGGCGTAGATATTTACGTTGACCATCTTTCGTTGGCTGAGATGTACCGTACTCAGCCGGGTGGCGTTGCGGTTCAGGTCGTTTCGGGGGCAACTCGTTTTGCTTTTGATGACGAATCGACTTCGCAGGTTACGAATAACAACGAAGGTGAATTTAACCTTGAGTTCTCTCGGTTCTTCCGGATAGGCGACTTCGGTTACGCATTGCCGCCCAATTACGCCGGTAGCGAAACCATTAGCGACGGTTTGATTGGATAAACAACATGGCTAAGAAAAAAGCAACAAAGAAGCCTCCGGCAAAATCGTTGGTAAATGAAAGTTGGATTTCGTCGGCTTTTAACAAAAATCCGAACCAATCGCCCAAGGCCGGGAGCGAGGGCAAAGACTTTCAGCATATGCCTTTGATTCACGACCCCAATCAAAAGCCTGATCCAAATGCGGTCAGGCATATGCCTTTAATTCCCGACCCGAATCCAAAGCCATTGGTTAATCCCGACTCCGTCCAGATGATGGAAGAAGGCAAGCTTCAACGGCAAGTAATTAGAAAGAAGTCGGGCAACGATATGTTGCAAGGAATCGCTGACAAAGTAACCGGCAAACTTCGCGATTTTTTTGAACCGGGTCTTGCACATACTGGAATGAACGCTGCGCTGGAGGCTAGCAACAAAGCCCAGCAAGAGCCGACTATCCAGCAGATGGACATTAACGATTCGCGAAGAGGTCTTGAAGCTGAGGACGCGGCAAACGACAGAGCGCGTCGGGATCTTGAGTTTAAAAGGGAAATGAACCCCAACCAGAACCAAGAGGATCTTGACGCTCTTCAGTCTCGGGTGGTTCGAGAACGACAAAGCGAAATCTTCAGTCCTTCTGATCTGCTTCCGGCAGGGCGGGCTGAGTTCGACGCGGCTGCTCGCGGCGAGATCCCCGGCTACGCAATCAAAGACCCCGGAGCCCGTGCGGCTTTTTCTAGAGCAAGGCAGTCAGACCCCGGTTTTGGTTCTAGAGAGCGAGTCAATGCAGAGCGAGAGCCGATCCCATTTGACCAAGAGTTGATGGACGACCTTGAATTTGAAGGGCAGCAGCGTCGAAATGATTTGGAAGATAAGGGGCTTGACCCGGTAATTGACGCGCGAATTAGAGCATACGAAGAAGCAAAGAAAAATGGTCGTTTGAGTTTGTACGACGCAAAGACTATTGGCAAATTCGAAAGAGCAATTAAGCGTCGAGATGGGGGTGATTATTCTTTTGAAGACGAGTTCGAAGGCGAAAGCATGAACTCCGGAGACGGCGACTTTGACTACGACGCAATGGGCAAACGAGCCCAAAAAGGTCAACAGCCTCGATCTGCTGGCGGCATAGGTCAAGGCCCGTTGACGAACGTAAGAAGCAAGGCAGAAGAAGAGCGTATTGACGGGGTTATGGAAAAACGATGGTTCGCCTTTCATGAGGCTATCTATGACGCAGATGACGATGCCAAATTTGTAGAAGTTAACGGCAAAAAATACAAAATAGAGAGAGCAAAAGAAATTCTTGACAACATTGGGCTGTATGAGAGGCGTCGAGAAACAGGGGACGACAGGTTAAGTTACAGACCGGGGCGTCAATTCAGGAACCATACGGACTGGGATTCCGGAATGCCGGGTGACATTCATGCTAAAGGCCGTCTCGCCAGCGACCTTGGTCATCACAGAAAGCAAAACGATCCTCGTTCCGATGAATCTTGGTCGGGCGAACGATTCCAGAACCAACCACGACGCGGCGGCGGCGGCGGCGGCGGCTTCACGCCCGGAAGGACGCCTGCGTACAACGACGCGCCGCTGTCGGCTTCGATGCAAGACCCCGTGACGCCTGACGGCAAGGGTTACACCCTGAGCGACGGCACGATCATGCCTGACCCGGACGGCATGTCAGAAGCAGACTTTGCCGGAGCGGTTGCAGACAACCCTGTCCCTGCAGCGGAAGCGTTTGAGTACGCAACCGAAAACGGCACGATGACGCAGAAGCAAAGAGACACCTACAACAAATTGCGTCAATCTCGCCCCGACGACCTGCGATCAGATCAAATTGAGACGTTCAATCGCAACCGCAAAGTCGAGATGGGCAGGCTTGCGGCTGATGTGTTCAGGGCAAACAAAGCACACGCAGAACAAGCACGATCAAAAGCCGCAAGAGAGGCAAAGACGGCAAGGAACGAATCTCGCACCAGAATGAATCGACTGGAACGGATTTATCGTCAGCATCTTGATAAGGACACCAAGGGCAAGGTAAACGCTTTTGGCGAGTTGTCAGGTGCATATGCAGACGACGAAACGTTGCAGGGAAAGATGACCGAGGCTCTTACAAAAGAACAGTTTGAAGCAGCCGCGCAATGGGAAGCCGATCAAGAAGCGGCGTTCAACGCCATGCAAGAGAAGAACGCAGGAGCCGTCGCCGCCATCGAGCAGGGCGAAGCCCCCGCGCCGTCTGACGAAGCGCATTGGGAATTCGTGTCTCAGGATATTGGGTTTGGCGATCAGGTTTATGCCGCCCAATCGACTCCGACCGGCGACAAATACGGCGTCATCGTCGAAGACGGCCAAGTCTTCTTGAGGCTGCCGGAAGATGAATGGGAAAACGTTAGCGAAGAAGATCGGATGGCTGTCGCCGGTATCATCCTTCCGCCAGAAGGCACAGACGGACTTACTTGGCTTGACCATACCAACCAAATTCCAGCGGGTGTTGGTGGCGAAAAGATCATGGCAAACCCTGACGGCACGCTTGCAACGGAACAGGCGGCAACGGAAGAAGCTGCAACGGAAGAAGAAAAGGTTAATTTTGACGGCTCGGCAGGCCGGGTTATTCAAAGTCTCCCGGAAGCATTTTGATTCGTTTGAATGAAAAGGATTCTCAAACGTGACAATTGAAAACAACAGTAAGACACCCGAAACCGTAGATGACATCACCCCGTCCATGTTGGGGGGGCGTTTTGCTGGGGGAATTGGTGCAACTCCGGGAAAAGACCCTCGCGAAGTGGTGCTGGAGGAAAAAAAAGCCGATGCGGAACTTGCTGAATCAAGAACGTTTCGAGATAGAAACTCAGGGCTGATTCGCGGAGATTCGTTCAAAGGCTTTGCCAATATTCCTGTCACCAGAAACAGCTTTCCAACCCAAGACGTTATGGGCGTCGGCAAGTTTGATGCTGACGCACGCGAGGCTCTTGGCAATACCAAGAATCATTACGGCCAAGAATATGGTGCTGGCAAAGCAATTACCAAAAACTGGGTCGGCGACAAATTTGAATTAATAGATGACGACACTGCGGTGTTTCATGCGCCAGTAGACTTTGTTCCTGCCGCACTGACTACGCGAGACGTTGACGACCCAAGCAACAATGATGCGCTCAAGGGCATTTGGGGTTTTCTGCAAGAGCAGATTAACGACGAGGACAGGCAGAGTCTTATTAATCTTCATGCCCAAGACCCGGAGCTTTACCGTTCTACAGTTCAGGACTTGGTTAAGGGAGTTGCGGTTGAAGAGTTTAATTACGAACGAGATGGGCAGGGGGCTGCGTTTGACCCAATTGCAAGAGCCAAGAAGATTGACGATCTTCGCAAGTCGCGGGGGTATCTGACCACTGGCATTACCCCGCAAACTGCGACCGCCCTCAAAGACATTGAAGAGGGCCATGATCTGAAAAAGTGGGGTTTTGAAAACAAGGCGTTCTTCGCCAATCCAGACAACGTAAAGTTTGTCCCCGAACAGGAACGTGCTGCGTTTATTCATATCCACCGCAATTTGCTTGAGCAAGACGGAGGCACGGGGCTTTCTTGGCTTGGCAATGCTATCGGTCACGCCGCAGGAAGAATCAAGCCCGGTTTTGATATCGGCGTTGCGGGTTCGGTTTCTTTCTTTTTACGCACCGCTGGTAATGCGATGCTTCTTGCAGACGACTTTACTGACCAGCTTCGAATGGCTGTGGGAGTGGAGGGGGCCACGACCGGGCTTCAAGAAGACGAAACGTTGTACGGGGCGGTTGAATGGCTGTTCGATCAGGCCGAAGACGCCGAAGATTTTATTAGAAGAGCAGGCATGACAAAGGCGCGGGCCGGTCAGTTGTTCGATCCTGATTCGACATGGGTAGGTAACGTTTCTGGCTTGACGAACATCTTGGATTCGCTGGGTCAAGGCATTGGCTCCCTTGCGTACTTTGCTTTTGGTCCGATCAAGTCGGCTAGAGGTGGCAGCGTTCTGGCTTCGGCGAAGCTAGCTGCTCTTCGCCCCGGCACTATTGCGAACAGGCTTCCAAAGCCAGACAAGATTTGGGGCAAGTTTGCGAAGCTGATGAAGGACAACGCTGGCACTGCGTTCAAAGCAGGCAGTTCGGAAGGCGGCCTTTTCTTTGCGCAACACTACAGGCAGCTTGTTCAAGAAGGGGTTGACCCCGAAGTCGCGCAGAAGACGGCATACAACCACGCTCTTGCTTACGGTGTAGCAGCGGCGATTCTTGAGACGGTTGGCCTCGACCAGATCAGAAACAAGATGTTCCCGCTGCTGGGACGCCGAAAGGCGGCGCAGCAGTTCGCAAGGATCATGATTGGTGCAGGGGCTGAAGGTGGGACCGAGTACCTCCAGTTCACCGCCGAGACTGTCGTCAACGAGTTGATGCGACAAGGTCAAGACCTTGAAAAGTCAGAGGACTTTTTCAAGAACGTGCTTCCCGAACTGGT
>Ga0070747_1000644_pt1 | contig 16973 bp, 21 predicted proteins | sample VirMetDEL_Mar_31_FD_77321 | JGI IMG/M metagenome (GOLD analysis project Ga0070747, IMG submission 77321) | Aqueous microbial communities from the Delaware River and Bay under freshwater to marine salinity gradient to study organic matter... | ecosystem: Environmental > Aquatic > Marine > Coastal... | reverse complement strand
TAAAAAAGGGGTATATAAGGTGAGATTTTTGTTAGTGATATAGACTAAACTAATTAATAGGTTAAGTAAGATAAAGGAATATCACCATGACCGTTAACAGTGAGACCGAGTATAAAATATTAAAAGAGTTCTTATGGTCAGATATTAAAGTCTAAGGAAGTCCCATGTACCGTTTAGAACAAGCAGCGCCGACAGAAGAATTTAAAAGAGCATGGAGTGCGGCTGGTCAGTATATTCAAAGACAAGCCGATTCTGGTTTTAATTGGCTCAGGACTAGTCTTAACCTGCCGATGGCTGAACATTTATCTTTCCGGATAGGGAATCAAATATTTTTTGTTTTTGTTGAGGCTGCTGAATTCACTTACAAATGCGATGGCAGAATTTTTGATAAAGTGTGCAAAGAAGCGAATGCCATACCTTGCTTAATGCCAATGTCAAAATCACTAGGGGAATGGGAACCGAACAATGTTGGTTGGGCCTTAATCAACGCCAACTCTATAGGTGGGTGAATTATTGATATTGAGATCATCTTACTTTTATTGAACAAAACATAAGTTTCAACGGAGTCGAAAATTTCACCAGTTTCTAAATCAATAATACTCGGCGTAGGTTTGTCTAAATGATATATAACAGAGAAGGCAGAATGCTCTTTGCTTACACATAATTGTGAATCTGAATTTAAATCGCACAGAAAAAAATATTTACGTACATTGTTTTTATCTAATAACTCTATACCAAGAGAATCATTTATTTTGATATGTTTAGTATAGCCATACCCTATAAGGGTCGATGATTCCAAGTCAACTTCTACCCATTTCCAAGTAGGTTCATCAGCATAAGATGAAAAGCAGCAGAAGGTTATGAGTAAATATATTATGCGATTAAACATTATTAAGATCAGTTTATTGAAATATAAAATATTAATATTATATGTAAATTAATATTAACGGTCAATTGCAAACGAGGATAGCTTTAGTTAGTTGTGAATTAGGAAAAACATAACTCTTATTATTATTCAATAAGGGCGTTTTCGCACCAGTATTTGTGCATTGCAATTAAGTATAAAAATAATAAGGAGTTTAGTTACATGAAGTTTAATGGTTGGCAAAGGTTGTGGGCGGTGCTTTCAATCTTGTGTCTTGTGATTAGTGCTTTTTATATCAAAATTGAATACCAAGATTTAACTGAGACGAGGCATTTAGATAGTTTTTACAATGACATGTCTTGTTCTAGTAAGGACTTTTTAGTTGTTACAGACACTTACTATTTCCTTGATAAGAATAAATGCCCCAAACTGAAGTATAAGTTAAAAAATGCAGGTAGGTTAGTAGAAGCAAGAAAGAGAGGATTGATAACAGAACTTAAGATGCCAAATGGTCACATAATAATTTTAAGGAAGAATAAATTAATCAGTCCTGATAACAAAGATAGTACTAATATCGAAATAGAAAGGCTAGAAAGGTTGGTTGCTATCGACGCGGAAATACGAAGAAGGTTGTTGGATGCTAATGAAGAGTTAGGGGTTCGTGCCAAACTAGAGGGATTAAGGACTCTTAAAAAATTAAAAGATTTGCAAGAAAAAAAAGCACAGGGTACAGACAATTCAAAATTCGATTTATCAACAGCTAGAATAGTGAAAAGCGAAATATTTCAGATTACTATTAGCTTGTTAAATTCACCAGAATTATTAGCTAATCATACAAGATTAGATCAAAAAGAATTCGACATCGCTTTAGAGTATTGGTTGTTAATAAAGTCAAAAAACACAATGAAAAACTCAAGCCTAATAAAAGAAGTTGACATGGTCTAATTGATACGACTACCCCAGTTAAGACATAATAGACTTAACTGGAGATACAAATGAAAAACCGTAAAACTTATTCAAAAGAATTCAAACTAGATGCAATTGCGCTCGTTAGGGATCAAAACTACGCTGTAGCAGAAGCAGCTAGAAATTTAGATGTCAGTGCTCAAGTGCTTGGTCGATGGATCAAAGAAGCTGAAAATGATGATGGTCATGCTTTTAGAGGAAACGGAAAGCTAACACCAGAGCAAGATGAAATCCGTAAACTTAAAGCTCAAGTAAAGCGCCTAGAAATGGAGCGTGAGATATTAAAAAAAGCGACGGTCTTCTTTGCAAAAGAAACGAAGTAAAATACTCGTTCATTGCCCAACATAAGAAGATCTGGCCCGTGATACTGATGTGTCGCGTATTGGGTGTAAAAAGTAACAACTATTATAGTTATCAGAAAAGAAAGGCTCAAATACCCATCGATACAACCCATCAAGAGATGCTGGAATGGGTCAAAGATATTGCAAAGTTTAGCGATAATACTTATGGCGAGAGACGCATTCAAAAAGCCTTAAATGCACTCAGCTTTCCGGTTAGCCGCAGAAAAACAGCGCAGCTAATGAAAGAGGCAAACGTTTGGGTACGTTACAAGAAAAAATATAAATCAACGACAAATATCGAACACAACAAACCCGTTTACGCGAACGAACTTGAGCAAAACTTTGATGTTCAACAACCTGATCAAGCGTGGGTGCAAGATATTACCTACATATGGACTTCAGAAGGCTGGCTATATTTGGCGATTGTAATCGACCTATACTCTCGTAAAGTTGTTGGTTGGAGCATGGGTACACGAATGAAAGCTCAACTTGTTTGTGATGCACTCACCATGGCGATGTGGCAACGAAAACCCAAGGCTGGATTGATAGTACATTCAGATCAAGGTGTTCAATATGCGAGTCATCAGTATAGGCGAATACTCAGGCTGCATGGTTTCGTAGGGAGTATGAGTAAGAAAGGCTGCTGTTGGGATAATGCCGTAGCAGAGAGCTTCTTTGGTAGTTTAAAACAAGAACGCGTACATTGGCGTAACTATTAAACTCGTTACGCAGCCCAACAAGATGTGCTGAACTACATTACGATGTGGTACAACAGCCAAAGAATGCACTCATATCTTGGTTATCAAAGTCCAAATGTATTTGAAGGTAAAGAAAGAGAATTGAAAAAGGTAGCTTAACGAACTTAACTAGGGTGACTGAATTTAGTTGACCAGGTCAGTTACCGCTGGTTATGTTGTATTGTCGGCTGATGAACTTCAGGAGCCGGCAAAACGTGTGGAGCAATCAATACTTGAAAATGCTGGTCTGATAGATAAAAAGCAAGGGGTAGACGGAAAGCTTCAAGACTTATTACAAGGTGTTAGTGAAGAACAAAAACGTATATTAATATTTCAATTATCACAAAGCATGAAGCAAGCGACAAACTTAAAATCATAAGTCAGAGATTAGAATACCTTTATCTAAAAAATTTACAAAAATAAAAATTCCAATTAAATATAAATGTTCGTCAGAAATAAGGTCTATTTATACTGAATTACAGATTAAAATCCCAGAAAAATTTGGTACTTATTATGGCGATAAAATAACTAAAGAGCTAAATAAAAAAACACATTAAAATGATAGTTTAGATGTGCGTATGATCGTATTTATTGATTTTATTTCAGTAGGTTAAGTACATGGAGGTGGTTATACTTACTAAAAAAGAACGTGACATTTCACTCGCAATTTAAAAATGAGTACATGTTATGACCGATTCTCAGGGGTGATTATCTACAGCAATGGCTTAATATCAGCAATCAAAGAAAAAAATTGGTATCTCTACTGGGTGGGTTTATTATCAAGGTCGAAATTAATAGACCTTAATAGAGAAAGTTATGAATACTAAAATCTACAACAATAAACTGATGTCGGCGGGTGAGACAGCGCAAATTTTAAAACTTAAAGAGTCAACACTTGCACAATTTAGATGGAGAGGTGACACAAGACTTCCATGGGTAAAATTAGGTACAGCAATTCGTTATAAATTATCTGATATTGAAGCCTTTATTGAGCGCAGTACAGTAGGGGGGCTCCGATAATGGATATATTATTATTTCCTGAAAATGCGATCCCATCTGTCGGAACAAAAGCTCGGCATTATCTTGATTTAGTGCTGCAAGGGCCCGTTAAAGAGCATTATGCAATGTTACTTTTTAAAGGCAACCAGCGAAGTCCTATACAGATACTTGGTGGGGACAAAGGTGGTCATTGGTTACTACATTCAATACGTGATGAAAATGGGTTGATAATATCCCGCGAACTAGATTGGCGGCACTTATCGGGTGATAAGGCACTAGATACTCAAGCTAGGCGTGAACGTAAAAAAATGTATAAAGCGTCTTCATGCAAAGATGCTCTTCAAGGTCACTCACGAATGCCTAAAGCTATTGCCGATAAAAATAAATCGCAAGCTGAGTATTTTATGGGACTAGATGCTGCCAACGACGCTTCTAATAAAAAAACCTCTATACGCTAAGTAAAGAGGTTTTCTGATAAAGCTTGTGGTGGGGAAAGTTTGGCGACATGAACCACCTCAAGTTTATAAATTGAGTATCCCATAATGTACGAATTAAACAAAGCTATTTTGCCTCGCTTATTAACTAAGGGAGATGAAATTGCAATAGTAAAAGGCTGTCTTATAATTACGCCTGCAAGTGGTAAAAAAGTACCTGAAAGCTGGTTAACTGTTAACGGTAGTTTGTTATTAATTGAGATCGTTAATCTATTAAATATTGATGCTTACAGTTATACAAATTATTCAACGGGGCGTTATGGTAAAAACCTTTATCAAGGTATTACGTTGCAGTTTGAAGATATTAAAGGTGGCAGCGAAGCACATGCAATTTTAAACGCACAGATAACAAGAACGCGAAGCAGTAAACATGGTAAAGCTGGTGATGATTTACCTAATGGTCAGTTTAAAGTTAGCACTAAACATAATTTCTATAAATTTTGGCTAGCAACAGGCATAAAGCTTCCAACAAGAAATTCAGCTTTTTTCGATTATATGGGTAAGTTAAAGCGTATGTTATTTGTCGGTGAACTTAATTATAAAAATAAGTTTATCAACAAAACATTAAGGTGCTTGGAGCTTAGTTCTGAAATGATAAAGGCAGCTTATATTCAGTCTTTACCAAACAATATCCAAGCAACACCCAAACAATTGCCAAACAACTTCCCAACAAGAATATCAAACAAGGAAATGACCTCAAAGCTTGCTGCTAATGACGCAGGGTTAAACTCAACTACGTGTGAAAGTAAGTACGGTTTAAGTTATCAAGGTGGTGAGGTAAAAAGTAATACATTAATAGTTAATATAGTTAAGAAGAGGCCACAAGAACAGACAAATGATGAATGGATGGATGAATACAATAGTGCTTAATATGTTCAACTAATGAACTGCTAGGAAATTGGGAATAAGTATGAAGCGAATAGAGCAATTGCAACAAAACCTAAAAGTTATCAAGCAGATTAAACGCTTACTAATTGACAAATACCGTATTCCAAGTTACAGAGTGGTTTGTCATTACTTAAACAAAAACGGTTTAATAAGTAGTATTGGTAATAATTGGACAGAAAGAAGCCTCTATCGCATGTTACAAAGAAGTGGTTATCGTGGGCTTTGGGGGTTACATAGCATATCATATTGAAATTAAATGATTTTCAAGGTATATAGCATCAAAATTAAGGGCGTTATTTATATTATAAAAAGGGTTTTCCAGAAAATTACGCGCTAGTAAAGCCATATTTAATAGTCGTAAATATGGCTTTACCTCTATAAAAAGAGAATGTAAGGAGAAATATTCTTTAATAATATAGGCCAAACTAATTTATAATTTAAATAAAGTGATGTAATATCTAATAGTTATTTTAATCTATTGACCAGATCGCAGAACAATTTGGAGATAAAAATGGAAGGTCCAGTACGAGAAGACTTTAGGAGTCAGGAAGAATTCGAGGAGGCGAAGGGATTCTGGATTCATAGGGTAGGCAGAAACAAAAAACTAAGAGGGATTAAGAAGGAAAACCTCAAGGACTCTCTAGAGACATCCTCAGATTCACCCCGAAACGTGACCAAGAAATATAGACTATAACCATCTAACTAAACCATAATTGTGCCCTTCATGTTAGTTAGTATAGATGCCCATAATTAAACTGACTCAAATGTTAAGAAAAGCGAAGGTAAATGGACTTATATGTCAGAACTCTGAATAAGCATTTTTGAAAGTATACAGTTGTATTAATTTATTTAAATCGGAGGTTTTATGCTTGGAGCAATTGTAGGGGACATAGTAGGTTCTGTTTACGAATTCAAAAACTATCGTGCTAAGGGATTCTCCCCTTTTTTTCATTCAGAAAGTAAGTTTACAGACGACACCGTATGTACGGCAGCTATTGCTGACAGTTTAATAAATAATATTCCACCAGAAGAAGCTTTAAAAACATGGGGAAGACGCTACTGGTCTAATGGGGGCTGGGGGAAGCAATTCGCATCATGGTTAGCATCCCCTGAAACTAAACCGTTCAATAGTTACGGTAACGGTTCTGCTATGAGGGTTTCCTCTTGCGCTTGGCTTAGCAACTCATTAGAGGAGGCGCTAGAATTAGCAATGAAAGTCACTATAGTTACTCATAATCATCCGGAAGGACTTAAAGGGGCATTAGCTACAACAGAAGCGATTTATCATTCGATTCAGGGTATTAATAAGTCAGATTTACGATCTATGATTACCAAAACTTATGGATATGACTTATCCAGAAGCGTCGATGAAATTAGAGTAAATAACCCTAGAAATGAAACATGTCAAAAGACTGTTCCGGAAGCTATAACCTGTGCTTTAGAAAGTATTTCTTTTGAAGATGCCATAAGAAATGCTGTTTCCATAGGAGGTGATAGTGACACTATAGCTGCCATCACAGGAAGCATTGCAGAAGCTATGTATGGTGTACCTGATATATTTATGGCTAAAGCTTTAGGAATACTACCTAAAGATATTAAAGATGTAATAACTCAGTTTGAAAAAAGGCTTAGTATAAAGTGTATTACTCCAGGCTAGAGTTGATAATCTAAATTCTAGATATCAATTTTAATCGTATAATTAAAGCTATACCTAGTAAGGTTTTATATAATTTCATAGTGCCAGTTTTTTAGAATGTACCCTCTTTGCGTTTGTTTTAGTTTACTATCTTCAGTAAACCAGCCTAAATAACCATTATCAGTTAAATGTCTTTCTATTTCGTCTTTACTTGTAAATATGCCAATTAAATCGTTGTTATTAACATCTACTTCTAACCCCATTCCGTGGTTCATACAAATCACTTGATAGGCAATATAATAATTTTGAGATTCGACTTCAACCACTTTATAGAAAATAGGTTTAGAATAGGTCTCCAAAGAACTGTGTAGTTTGTTTTTATTGCTAAAAAGAACTAAGCCATACTCTAATATGAGTTCATCAGTTATGACTGTTTCGTCGAGGTCTAAGTCTTGATAATCTATTAAATAATCGTCAGTTAATTCATCATCAATATCAAAGCTTTCTAAAGTAAATGTATCAATAAAATCGTCTGTGTCTATTACCGAGGCACTTTCTTCACCAATAATATCGAATAGTTCGACATCTTTGCCCTCAAAAATAGCTGCTTTTAAATTTTCTAGATATGACATTATTCACCTTATTTTTTAACTAAAGCTGTACTGTTTTTGATATATCCTATTAATATAGCTAAGTGGCGCTAAATTGAGGCTGGTTTGAAATTATACTTAATAACTTATTAATACACTTATTGAGCTCTTTATATCTTGGTTGAATTAATTGATATTTATCGTCTAAATATAATCGACGATTTATCTCGATCATTATTGAACTTAAACGTTTGTCTTTTTTATAAAAATTTAATGGCACCATAGTCCCACTATACGGTGTGTTAATATCAACTTTAAAACCATTCTTCTTAAAATGATTTTTCACTAATTCAGTTATCCATTCTGGCGTATGAAATGGATCTGTTCCTAAGCATATATCGGGTCTTGGACATGATTGATTGTCATCACAACTCAATGGAATATCAGGAAATGAATGCGCGTCTATTATAAGAGCTTTACCAAAATTATTTATTGCCTGTTCAGAAAGGTTGTTTAGCTGTGAGTGATGTGGTCGATAATACTTATCAAGTAGCGCTTCTCTAAACTCTTGGCTTAAGTCACTTCTAAATCGATTACCATCAGTGTCGTGTGTATAAGTAGCTCCCATACCTTTCAATGACATGGGCTCGTGTTCATCATGTTCAAACCGTTCTACATCTACTAAAAACCGGTTAACAGGGAATATTAACGATGTAACATTTGTTAAACTTGAATCAAAAATCTTATCAGTAAAGTGGTCATTTAACTTATCGACTTGTATTCTCAGTTTTTCTGGTGATACTGAAAAGTTAATTTGATCTTCCGAAGGAATGCTAATAGAACTATGAGGTATATGTGTGATGATAGGTAACTTGTAACCAAGGTTTTTATATACTTTATTCATATTTTATTTATCACGCTATTACATTTATATTAAACAATGTTTGAGTACTAATTGTTATATTTGTTTTTCGTATTCATATACAAGCGCATATTTTATAATTGGAAGGCATTTCGCTTCAATATCATTCCATGTAGGTATAGCAATTTTAACTGATAACCCTTGATAATCATTAGCCAAAAATAATAAAAGGTTGGTATATGCTTCCTCTGGAATTTTTATAATTATACTTGCTCTTTCCGGATCGTAATAATTAATGCTTCCTAATGGATGTTTACCTTCAAGGCTTTCTAATTGTGATTTTTTATAAGGGGAAATACCAATAACTGCTTTGTTAAGGTTTATTGTCCCGTATTCTGAATAGCACTCATAAGAATATAAGTTAAAGCCTGTTGTTGTTACATCCCCTTTCTCATTGTCAGCATCAGAAAAGCATGCAAAACTAAATCCTTTTATTTTGAGTGTGAGCCATTCGTAAATATTTAGGCCTTCAGGTTGATTTAAAGCTTCGTTTAATGATGGATGATATGGCACAACTTCTCCTAGAAATATAACGCCCCAATAATAGGCTTGAAATTTTCCACTAAAATATTGATGAACGAAAAAAACCAACAGTTTTTTGTCCCTCTTGAACAACTTGTTAGCTTTGACTTATAAATATAAGTCCAGCGACTATAATAGCCCCAACAATGAACAGTAACTTATTAGTATTTTTACTGCTCTCATTTGGAAGCGTTATTTTAGTAATATGTTCAATTTGCTTTTTTTGCTTTGGTTCTACTTTGGGTGCTTCTAAAGATAAACTAAAAGGGTCTGAGCCACGCTTAATTTTTAATTTATCTTCGTACTCCTCCCAAACGTCAAGATGAAGCTTATACAAAGTACTATGTGAATCTGGTTTGCCCCAAGCTTCAATTAGCCACTTAACATCTTTTTTATTCAGTAACGTTAAATCTGTATATCCGAGGGATTTATAAGTGAAAGGTAAAGTTTTTAATTTATCTCCTGGGATTGACTCAATTATGTTATATCCAGGCTCTTGTAGTTTTTCAGAGTACGGGATTGAAAACGAATCAATGGCAGCTAACCAATAAAGTAAGTAGAGTTGCTCATCATATGATTCTTTTTCTTTTCTTTTTTCTCTGATTAGTACTCTAGTTGCAATAGCTGCTTCTCGAAATGAAGCAGGTAATGGCATATTTTCTAAAGCCAACTTAAGCCTCTTTGCTGGTTCACCTCTATATTCTTTAATTCGGTCAGCCCAAAACTCACCATTATTAAGCTCTTCAGAGTGTCGATTCCAAAACTCAATGGTGTGGTCCTCTACTTCAAGGTCATCTGAGGTTTTATGCCAAGAGTTACTCATAAGTCTCCGTAAAAGCTAACGCCTAATCAATATGCAAAAAAGTTGGCAGTGATAAGAGGCAAAGGGAAAAAAACCAACTTTTTTTTGTACTTATTCAATTTCTTGTTAGTTTTAATTTATATAGATAACTTCAATATTTGAAATATAAATTTTGTGATTACTTTTAAATTTATGTAGTTCATTATCAAAATCTACAATAAAACTTCTTACAGTGTCATTATTTATTTTTAATTGCTTAGTTCTATCAGTTACTAAATCAGTTATATACTTATCGGAATAACAAGCAGCTTTGGAACTAAATTGATCGACCACAAAACTAAGTGAGTATTTATTATATTTAGAATCAAGCAATAAATTTTTTGACCTGTTATTTTAAAATAGTTCTAATGAAAAATTAACGAGCTTAACCTTATTAAAAGTGAAGTTTGTTACTTGTACATAAATATGTGTTTTAGGTGAACAAACTTTAGTACTACCTTCTCCGCTAATACTTACAGTGGTTGTTACGCCATAATTAAAATAACCAATAATTGATAATATTATTTAAGCTAATAACTATAAAGATACTTCCCTTTTTAAATTTTAGCACCTAACCTCTGTGTACTTATAACGCACTTGTTATATTCATTTGAAAAGCACAGCAACATCTTCAGCAGTTCTTTCGACTGCGGCAATTACACATTGGTGCTCGCTGTTTGCAATAAGCAGCCCACTTGGTCTATGAAAGTTAGCTATGCGAGAGCCAGTATGGACATTATAAACGCGGACTGTAGAAAAGCCATTGAGCGTACCAAAATTGTGATGACTTGTTATTTTTCCAGTAATTAATATATCAGCATCATTGCTTTTGGCAAACTCCAAGGCAATTGATAACGGGGCTATGTTGCCACCAGATATTATATCGCTTGACTCATAACGCAATACTGAACCTTGAATAATAGTATTAGAGATCTTTGATTCTAGACCTGATACAAAAAAATCAGTGCTTTCCTCAACGAAATTTGGGTTTCCTTCAAATCTTGGGATATATACCTTTGAAGTATCGGATATGGCACCAGTCTCACTTTCCTTTATGTTTACTATAGAAGGGTTTGCGCATGCTAAAAGAAATATAGGCATCGCGATTATAAGACTTGTTTTAAGTATTCTCATTTGATCTCCCGGAGAATATAACGAGAATTCCTAGTAAGTTTTTCATTGTGTCTCCATGACTGATTTAAAATCCTAAAAGCTTGTTATAAATGCTTCTCAGTAAAAAATACACCATAACTAGCGTTCAATTTATATTAATATCCCATACTTTTACGGTATTAGAAACTAATAATGTTAAATTACATATGTTTAAGTGGTTTTGTTAAATGTTTATTGTGATAAGTAGTGTGTCACCAATACATCTTAGTAACACTCCTCAAAAACAAAAAATATTGCTTTGATTTGTAAGATACTACTGAAATATATGAGTGAGTAATTGACTATAGAATCTAAAACAAATGCTGGTTATACGAGAAAAGAAAGTTGAAAGTTATCTAAAAACCCATTTGGTCACGTAATCAAGGATACAAAGTTAAGGTTAAGAACCATTATAAATAATCTCCCTACTTAACTTGTGAAGCAGATGGAGAAAGTCATTTGATCATAGATTAAAATATCAAATACGAGTTAAAAGGTGATTGGCATGAACTTAAAAAAATGATTTAGAAATTAAGAACCACAAGATCAAATTAAGCGTTGATAACAGAAGTGCGAGTACTAAATTATATTTGAATTGCCCCTACTGTAAAAGAAACCGTGAAAGCTTGTACGCTATACAAACAGCATACGCTTGCCGTGAATGTATCGGCTTACACTATCAGAGCCAAAGCGAACGCTCCAAAACTAGACTTTTGCGGAGTATTCGCAAGAACCGTATAAACCTATGGGGCGACCGTCCGAACATAAACAACATATGTATCCACTTTGAAAGGGAGCCATATAAAAAAAGAACAGTTTACTATTCCAAGCTAACAAAGTTAATGGGTTTAGAGCAGGCTTATCTTGGAACGGTATCACTTCAAATTGAAAGAATTCGCAAAATGGTAGGGTATTAGGATTGGGCAGAAGCGCACAAGATTTCTGTTCATTCTAAGAGCTTCCCACCTCTGGCATACCAGCAATTAGGAGGCTCATTTGATTTTAATTTTACGCCAGTGATCTTGCTGGCGTTATTTAAAGGTTTACTTATAGAACCCCCATATATTTTAATATCTCATTTTGTATCAAGACTGCTTTATCTAAATTTTTGTGTTGCCCTAAACTAAACAATATTTTATTAATATTCACCATGAAATCAGTATTAAGCACATAATCGCTATCATAATATGTACATATTCCCCGCTCCTCTGCGACTGTTATTATGTAATAACATGATAACGGGATAGTTGCTCCTCTTCGACCGTCATAAGTAGAGTGTTCAAAATTTAAAGTGTATTGGCTCTCTGTCTCCCAAACATCAAACACCGCGCTCCAACTTATTTGAAATAAAGGCTCAGTATTATCAATATAAACTGAAGAGTAACTAATCCTATCTGTATTAGTACTTGTCAGCCATTCGCTATTTTTTACGCTTCTTTTAATTTCTCTAACATCATTATATGAATGGTAACTCAAAATTTCTAATAAATTATTATCACGTTTATAAATATAATCTTCAGGGGTGGTCTGTTTAAAAAATCGGATATTATGGTTATCAGGTGATAGGGGCACTAGGTGGTCAATAGGTGGAGTAATTCCAAGAAAAACTCCGTATTCATCAACCTTTTTTTCTCTTGCGACATAACTAGGTTGGTAAATTTCTGGGTCAGCTACCCATACAGGTTCAACTATAGGGTCTATAGGAACAACTATAGGTTGTATAGGGTCTATAGGAACAACTATAGGATTTTCAGGCTCTACAGGTTCGACTACAGAGTCACTGCCACACCCAGTAAGGGCAATAGCCATCATTATCCCTAATATATATTTTTTCATTTTATCATCCTGATTTTTTAGCTAGCATAATTGCTCGCGTTTATTTAATAATTTACCTATAGAAAGTATTTTTTATGGAAAGGTTGCTTAACATGGCGCATTACACTGAATAAGAAAAAATCACTGTTTGATTAATCTTATGTTCAATATTCTTTAATGCTACGTTAGCATTAAAAGTATTTAGTTATCCACTGTTTTTATGAGAGGGATTATTTTCATTTTCTTATTACTACAGGCACAACTACAGGCAATAATGAAAAGTGTTTAATATGACTTCTGATGCTAGTTAACAGGAAGTTCTATGGCCGATTATATTAACATAGAGTAATCAACTCCTTTTCACGTTTCAGCGAAAGATAAAGGCTTTGGTAACGCTGACATTCATTATACTCCTTCGCAAGGAGTTGAATTTCACATACGTCATTTACTAAATATTATGGCTAAACAGTTACCAAAAAAGGTATTAAAGGAAGTTAGAATAAAAGCAAGTAAGCTACATGACAAAATAAACAGCGATGCAAATTAAGTGCTACTTCTAATCAAAAATAGGATTATCATAAAGCTAAATGAATCCATGTTCATTTAAAAGTAGTATTGCTGATAATTTTTTTGAACGTCAATTTTAGTACCTACTTAAACAATCATAAACGACTCGCACTTAATTATGTCTACCACTCACCAATTTTCTCTAAAGATAATACTCGTAGGAGCTTATCTGTCGTTGAATAATCACGATTTTTAAACTGAACCACTATTTACCGGCCTTGATACAACTTTGGTTAAAGCTAACCTATTGGGATAGTATGATTTTATTATTACGATTAGATTTTCAAGGTTTGGTGGGGTATAGGTTTTCAATGACTAAATAGATATTTAGATGATAAGTATCCATATTACAGATACTATTTATGTATGCTAGCAGATGAAAGCGTCCTATAAACGTCCACAAAAATAAGCTTATTTTATTTTAGGATGATTTTTACAGATAAGTTATTGATGAGAATAGGAAAAAATGGTGGCCCCTCCCTGACTTGAACAGGGGACCTGCCGATTATGAGTTCTTATTTTGACCCTTCTACATAAATGCATTACTATCTATATATCGATACATCATAGACAAATCAATACATGAAGGCTTATACCTTATTCTGGTTAAATCTATTCTTAAGGCGTCCATAAGGCGTCCATGGAAATTAAGGCGTCCATTAGGCGTCCAGATTATTACCAAATATAGCGCCTGTGTGTGACTCGAACAGGAGAACCAATATGGGTAATAGTAATTCATTAGCTTTTAGAGATGACCGAATAAAAGTGTTAACAGAGCTTGGGGAGTATAGAGACTCTTCCTTATCTGGTTTTGGCCTGCGTATAACCCAAAGTAAAAAAACCTTTCAAGTTAGGCGAAAGCGTAACGGTAAAGATATTCGCGTTAAAATTGGTGAGTATCCAGCGATGAACTTGAAACAAGCTAAGGACAAGGCTTACAAGGTATTGTCTGATATTGAAAATGGCATAAACCCGAATGAGCAGCGCAAAGAACATGAGAACCAAGAAGTAACTTTAGATTTTGTATTTAATGCTTATCTAGCTAGCAAATCATTAAAAGATAAAACTGTATTAGGCTATAAACAGGTTATTACTTGTTATCTTAAAGAGTGGCAGAATAAACCGCTTATAAAATTAAATGAAGATGAAGTAACTTATATTCACCAGCAAGTGAGTAAGCGCAGTAAGGCCCAAGCTGATTTAATGGCGAGAGTATTACGTGCAATCTTTAATTTTGCTAAATATGAATATCGCGGTACTGATAGCGTATTTATCTTTTCTGTAAACCCTGTGAAAATCCTATCTCATAAGCGCCAATGGAATCACGTTCCAAGAAAACAAACACGTATAAGACCTACCGAGTTAAAAAAATACTTAACCGCAGTAAGTGACGTTAGAAATAACCCAGAGTATGACAGCTTTACTCGTTCGGTTTGTGATGCGGTTGAATTTGCATTATTTACTGGTTTGAGAAAGCAAGAAGTCTTAAACATTGAATGGCAAAGGGTAAACTTAAAAGATGGCTATTTCTGGATAGATGAGACAAAAAATAGCGATCCTTTAGAGTTACCTATTACAGGTACCTTACGAAAGATTTTAATTCGCTGTTGGTCTGAGCGTGATGAATCAGCACGCTATGTTTTTACTGGCAAAACCAACGGAAAAGCGATTAAAGAGCCTAAGTATGTATTAGAAAAAATCAATAGTGCTACCAACCAAGATAGCGGTGAATTAATAGCACACTGGCATGATTTAAGGCGTACTTATGCCACACTTGCCGAGTCTATTAGCGTTGGTGGTTATACGCTTAAAAGGCTTTTAAATCACCGTATCAAACGTACTAATGATGTTACAGCTGGCTATGTGGTTTTGTCAGCTGATGAACTCCAGGAGCCTGCAAAACGTGTTGAGCAATCAATACTTGAACACGCCGGTATGATAGATAAAAAGCAGGGCATTGACGCAACGCTTCAAGACTTATTACAAGGGGTAAGTGAAGAACAAAAGCGTACATTAATATTTCAACTCTCACAAGTTAAGGAAAATAGTAAATGAGTTATACAGAAGACTACATAAAGTTGACACAAGCCATTGCTCAAAATGAGCAAGAGACTAACAAACTATATAATTTGTTTTCTAAAAGTAATGGTGAGCTTGGTTTGGCTTTATCTTTTAACCCTCAATTAAGCCATACGGAATTAAAGTTTTTGAAGATGGCTACCGACGCAATAGAAGACGCAAGCAATCTAATTATTAACTTAAGAACAGAAATACATAATAAAAATACGTTAATTAAGGGGTTGGATGAAACATTTGGAGAAACGTTAGAAATAATGAAAGAGCAAGATTCCCTTGTCAAAGTTTCCAAAGAATATAGAGATTCTGGCACTAAAGCAACTCAAAATAAAGCAGAGCTATGGCAAGACTATATAAACAGATTCGTTGCTGAGTATATAGAACTAAACCCATATTATTTTGATAGGGAAGAATGCTCTAGGTTCAGGGAGCTTAAAAACTTTGTTGAGAATAAAATACTAAACTTTTCTCCAGATGAAAAACTAAGAAATACATCAGGGAAAAATAAAGGCACTTTCACACCTCCAGATCCAAATAAAAAGAAGCTAAGTAAAGCTATTAAACATTTTTTCAGCAATAAAACTGAAAAAGACTAGCCTTTTTTAAAACGCTTGCCTTTGTCTTATTCTCTTTGTTTTCAATTGGTTAGGTTATTGTTATCTTTTAGTGGATTTTAACTTAACGATAAAGAGAAGCGTATGGCTACACACATATATCACGATAAACTACTTACCGCAGGACAAACAGCCGAAATACTTGGATTAAAAGAATCCACGCTTGCACAATTCAGATGGCGAGGCGACAAGAGGCTCCCTTGGGTAAAGCTAAATACGACTATTCGATATAAATTAGTTGATATTGAGGCGTTTATTGAGCGTTCAACCATAGGAAAAGGGGTATAACATGAATAGTAAAAAAATAGCCACCACTCCCGAAAGAGCACCAGCCATTGGCACGACCGATGATACAGATAAAGCTCTTACTGAACAATCAATAATTTTGAACCATATGTTAAATTGGTTAGCAATAAACCCAGATCAAGCATATTCAGAATTTGGTATAAAACACTTACATAGTGTAATACCTAAGATTAAAAGGTATATAAAAGTTAATCGTACTGAGATAAATAGACCACACCCTAGAACTCTAAAAGTACGAGCTATCACAAGCTATTGGATTGATAATCGTTTAATCGGTGTTTATGCTTCAACAGACTCAAGAGAGATACTTAAGAAGCAACAAATCAGTGTCAATATAACAAAAAGTAGAGCTAATGATAATAAGGTTTTAATACGTCTTTGTAGTTATTGTAAGCGTGAAACGATAGAAGCAAAGCTGCACGAAATCTATGGGCAGCAAGCAGCAAACGATAGTAATTAATTATATTGTTATCTCAAATGGAGCGTTAATTCGCTCCTTTTTTATGTCTGCTTACTGTAAAAAATAAATGCTAGGGTAATAACGTGTAAAAGGCTTAGGGGTTACTACAACTAAGTTATTGATTAAAAACAATTAGTACGGTATCTAAGGTATAGATATAAAGCACATTGTTACCCCATAAT
>Ga0070747_1000641_pt1 | contig 17063 bp, 16 predicted proteins | sample VirMetDEL_Mar_31_FD_77321 | JGI IMG/M metagenome (GOLD analysis project Ga0070747, IMG submission 77321) | Aqueous microbial communities from the Delaware River and Bay under freshwater to marine salinity gradient to study organic matter... | ecosystem: Environmental > Aquatic > Marine > Coastal... | reverse complement strand
GTTGTATGTCAAAGACCCTCGACGGTATGTACTAAGAGACTCACGCGTCGTGTTTCCATCATTAGCGCCGACCGACGACTCTTTTTCAGCGTACAGTAGGTCAGCGCTGTCAGTGACAGGATACCTAATGGCGTATGTGTCAGTCTCTGCTAACCAGCCGCCAATTGTGGGGTTGTACGCGGCTGCCGTTTCAAGTGTATAGCTAAAATCTTGGTCACGTGCGTTGCCAAGTGTTCCGTCAGCCGCCAGCAGGTTACTTGCGTTATCCACAAAGTTGCTAGGAGCGCTATACTCAACAGTAAACTCGTCTTTGCCCGCAACCTTGCAGCGCACCTGTAGCTTTACGCCCCAAGTCATCTGGCGCACAAACAGACCAGCAGTGCGTTTGGTAGCGTCCCAGGCAGCCCGCTGCGGTCCAGTCGTCTCCGCGGTGATGACTTTGCGGTTTACGACGAACGCTGTGTCTACAACAACCTGCGCTTTAAGGTCTGCCCGGCCAGCCTCATAAGGCCCAGCCGCGTTGCCGAGGTAGTTGCGGGTCGCTTGGGTGACTGTATACGGTGCGCTTTGCGACGTGTCGCGGATTAGGTAGGACGCGCCATCAGCATCAACGACGTTGACCTGCCCTTTGCCTACTAGCGCGAAGTATTGCTGGTCTAGGCCTGCAACGTCCTGCCTGTCGTAGGCAATTAGGATTGAGTCGGCATCCGCAGCTGCACTAAACTGGTCTACGTGCTGCGTGGGCCAACGCTTACCGGCACCTTCAACGGCTGAAAAGTACACGTTGCGGGCATCACGGGCTTGCGTAGGGCTCCGCTTGTCTTCAGGCTGCTGGCTAATACCACCGAGCAGGTTTGATACAAGTTGGCCTTGCGTGCTCATGATCCAGGCGTGCGGTTAGAGAATGGATTGTTACCAGAGTGGGAGGTGGTCCCGCTGTACTCGTTACCTCGACTAATGCCAACCTGCATGTCAGGGGCGTCGAAGATTGAATAGTCACCAACATCAAGATCAACGTCCAGCAGCAGACGGCGAGCGTCCATTTCGTCTTGATATAGCGAACGCAGCGAGTCGCTAGACCCAACGTGCTGCTCGTAGTAGCGCCGCGCCGTGCGCTTGGTGACGTAGTTACGCGCTTCGTGCGGCAGCTCGTCCCAGTCAAAGTAGAGGACGACCGTGCCGCGCACAGACTCGTCAATCTCGTATGTTTGATTCTTGCGGTCCCACACAAATCCGCCGCGGACAAGCTGCCACGGTTTGTCAATCGGGTTAAAGCGCAGGTAGCGCGGAGGCACAGCAACCTTACCGCTTACCTTAGATGCCTCAAGAACGACCTCGTACTCTGTGTTCCAGTCCCAGCCTTCGGCTAGAACCTCACGTTGCACGGTGTCGAGGATGTTGACAATGAGACGCGCTTCCGGGGTAGTGTTAGTGTCAATCTGGTTGACCGGCATCTGCCCAGAAGCCGAAAGGCACTGGTTTACCGCTTCAATCTTGGTGAGTTGTGCGCCCATGTCAATGTAGGTAAAGGCCCCTCCCATCTGTGCGGCAGACAAGAGGGGCCAAGTTAGGTAGCGAAGCTCCTACCGGAAGGCAGGAAGCTGGATCAGTCCGTGATGATGATGGCAGACTCAGGACGCAGGACGCCTGAACCTTCAACACACGTAGCCGACACGAAGTCAGAACGGTACTCAGCCTTGCGTTGCCGCTCGACCTGAACCCCGCTGCGTCGGACAGTGCCGATGCAGGACTTGTGGAAGGCAAGCGCCTTGACCGAACTGAAGTCACCGTTGTAGCTGTTAAAAGTACCAGCCTCCTCAACGGCACCAAGGTTGGTCTGCGGGACGTGGTTGCTGTACATCACCTTGAAGCCCATCGAGCGGTGAATACGACCAATGGCGGCGTTACCAGCCTGTCCATAGGTAGTGTCCGCGTGGATGAACGGCGAGTCAGGGGCAGCAACGGCGGCGAAGTAATTAGCCGGCGTCATGACAAGGCAGATTTCGTCAATCGGAACGTCGGCCTCAACGAGCTTGGCGACGGCGCTGGCAATTGCTTGGAACGAGCCCTGGGCCTTGGCAGCCGTATCAAAAGACCACCCGGTGCTAACGCCCGGCAGACTGTTGACGCTAACTGACGTGCCCGTCTTGGGCTCACCCGCCTGAGTAGCCGTAAGCGTAGAGGCAGACTGAGCCGCCTTCGCCACGACTTGCATAAGCTGCTTGTCACGCTTGGCGGCAAGAGCCCGACCAAGTTCAACAGCAGTCTTGCTGGCGGCGTCCCAGTGGTTCGTAAGGCGCTCCCAGTCTTCAACAAGGGCCGGCGCAGTAAGCGGACGGTCAATGAAGATTTCACGCTCGCCAACCTCGATGTTGTTGAGGTAGCCCAGCGCCGGGTCAAGCATGTTGTCGCCCCGCGCGTGGTACTTAGCAGCGGCCCGCCCAAAGACAGGGAACTGGAACGACTTACCAGACGAGACCGTCATCGACTCGATGAGGCCTTCCATGATGTTGAGTTCGTCGAAGGTCTCCAGCACTTTGCCGGAAAACATCTTCAGGAACAGTGCCCGATCATCGCCAGCCAGGTTGGCTTGGCCGAATTGGACCGGGGTAGTTTGACTAACCATATCTAATTAGGTTGGTGGAAGAAAGAAAAGTAAGGGTGCAAACAGAGTTGGAGAATACTCGGCAGGCATTTACATCTAACGTCCTCGGATTTATCCACCGCAGTGGGTCCGCTGTCAGACAGCTTTGCTCTAGCGTCGTATTGGTCAGGAATCAGGAAGGGTACTCGACTTCGAGACCCATCAGTTCAACGGGGCCATCAACGCAAAGCGCAATTGCGACGGTCTCGCCTTCAATCGCCGTCAGCTTCATCACCACGTCGTAGTAATCGCCGTCAGCCGCGCCTCTGCGGTAGGCCTTAACAGAGCCAGCAAAGTTAGCGCCGTTGGTTTCAAACGACGGAATTTGTACGCCATCCATCCTAAGTTCTGCACGAGCGAAAGACGTAAGGGTGGCGCCAAGTTTGCTAACTGCGGACGCCCGTTGGACGCCAACATAGGCAAGGTCAGTGGCCGCCGCATCGCCGTCAATTTTGTAGGAAAACCGAATCAGCGGATCGTCGCCAGCTGCAAAGCTGGTTTGAGCCTCGTTCGGCTTGTTAAAGATGGTGTAGGCAGCGGAGTCCTTGATTTTAAGGACATCCTTGGTCATAGCCGACGCCAGAGCAATAGTGTCAGACATATCTATTTGGATTGGGGTTAGTGGATTCACCGCGTGCCATACGTGCGGCATCGCGTTGCTTGTTGACCCGCCGCTCTGCGACAGGAATAGAGACGCCGGCCGCGCCGATGGCTGCTAGAAGAAGGTTCATCAAGTGATTGCCTGTAAGCGGCACTTGACCCGCAGTCATCAACGCTTCGTTCCGCGTCTTGATGGACTCCCATAGGGATTCGAGGTCTTCTTGGGAGGAGTCCCCGATGCCTTTGACCTCTTGGGCGAGGTCGTTTTGGGCTTGCCGGATTGCGGTCGTTTGGGCTTGTGCATCTTGTGTTTGGTCGTTCAGGATCGTCTCGACACGGTTTTGATAATCTACTTGTGCAGCAGCAAGGCCGTCTAGACTAGCCTCTTGGATGCTGGCAAGGCTACGCAGGTCACCAGGGGTGACACAGGCGACAACTAGCACAACTAGAACAAGGGCTGCGGATACGTACCTCAAAGGCTCACCGTCCCACGTTCGACAGACTTGCGGAGCTTGTCCTGCACTTGGCTGCGATAGGCGGGAGACTTGTCAAACCGCTCGTCTGACATCGCCGCACGGAACTCAGACTCATCAGCAAAATAGTTGATTGAGCCCTCCCCGTTCTGCCCAGGCACAGACGACATGCCAATGCCGGCGCGAGCCTGAAGACCCCGCATTGCTGTGATGACCACCTCTGGGTCCATCGAGCGCAGCTGTTGGTTAGTAGACTCGACGGCCTGCGGCGACATGTTCTTAGCCGCCCAGTTCAACGCATCCTGCATGGCATCAACACCACCACACTCTGACGCGCACTGGCTAAGCACTTGATCGGCACGCGCACGCTGCCCAGCCAGGTACTCATCGGCAAACTGCCGGCTAAGGCCCTTGCCTTCAAACTCCTTGTAGTGATCTTCCGACCACTCCCAGTTGTTTTCCTGAAGCTCGCTGTACAGCTCTTGCCGCCGATCACCAGAAAATAGATCGGTAGGCGTGTTGTCCTGCTCAATCTTTAGCTGGTCAATCTGCGGCGCTTCCGCTTCCGCCGGCGCAGCCGGGTCAGAGGGTTCGCTAGGCACCGCTTCAGGCATTTGCCCTTCCGCATCGCGGGCCACTTCGACACTGCCATAGTCAGCGCCTTCTTCGTTAGGTCTAATTTGAGGTGCTTCGCTAGTTTCCATAATCAGGTGTAGAATCCACGGTAGGCGTCAGACTTGTACATTGAGGTCTTGCTGTCTCCGTTGAGGAAGGTGTCAATCCACGACTCGCCAAGGGCTCGACCAAGTTTGGCGTAGCCCGTCACGCTGGGGTGTGTCTTGTCGTCGCCAAGCCAATCAAGGTCCAGCTGAAGCCCGACCATGTGCGGCGAATTGTTGACAACCTGCTGCATTTGACCGTAAGCGGTGTCCACGTTAGCCTCCTTACCTTCGGCCCGGAACGGCAACTGCTGCACGGTCGGCACGTACTTGATGTTCAAGTCCTGTGCAAGCTGGGTGTGGAAGCGGGACAGCGAGTCACCAACAGTGTCCTTCGGGAACCCGCGATTCTCGTAAACATCATCAGCCGGAGCCCCGCCAACAGTAGCCGCGTTGTAGGCTAGGCCAGCGTCGTTGTTGCCCAGCATGCAGAAGTGGCCGGCGATGTACGGGTTGCCGCCGCTGTTGAGCGCATCAAGCGCCGGCTTGCAGTACATGTCCCACCACTGAAAGTACATCGGAGTGGTCGTACCGGCTGGTGTAAGATCCGCAGGGTCGTAGTCGGGGTGCCACGAGTACACACCAAAGCCAGCGCCACCAAGGCCGGTGGTCATCGAGACCTTGGCAAGGATCGTTTGAGTGCGGCCAAGGAAGATAAAGTGAATTGGCTTGGCGGCCCCGCTGGTCTGGAAGCGCCCGTACAGGGTTTGGGCAAGCGTGTGCAGCGGCGTGACAGAGCACAGCTCGGTGTCGATGTCCGGGCTGTTGGGGTCGGCAGGGTACGCACGGTCTGCCACCTGACCCATGTAGGGCTGACAATTACGCCAATCGGCCGTAGCGGCTTCGCCACCTACAGCGCCACGCGGGCGCACATCAGATTTGCTGGCGGTTTCGGTGTAGAGGCTCAAAGCGTTACTTCCAGCGTATCGCCCAGTCTGCGCCAGCGTGGTGGTCGTGGTAAACCCGCCAGAAGTGCGAGAGCTGTTCCACTGCGTGTCCGCGCTGTCCCACCAAAGCCACTGGTCCCAATACTTGGCGATTGACTGGGCGTCAGCCGGGGCAGTGTTGTTAGCCACAGGCGGCATATACCCATACAAGGGGCGATCCTTTACCGGCAGTACAACGTCGTCACGGGCGTCATGCGCTTTGTTGAAACCTTCCGCGATGCTGTCGCCAGTGACAAGAAAGACAACTTCATCTGAGTTGCCCATCTCGATAAAGCCTTTGCCGGCGTCATCAAGAAGGAACTGGGGAGGGTGTGCCATAGCTGATTATTGTTGTTGCTGACGCTGTTGCGCCGCAATGACTTGTCCGGCAGGACCGGCGACAGAAGAAAGGACTTGTTGCTGTTGCGCCATTTGCATTTCCTGCTGGATCTGCTCCTCGCTCTTGATGATGGAATCAGCATCAAGGTTCAGAGAGGTGGCAACGCGGGTAAGGACGGCGCGGGGGTTGAAGTATTGGGCGGCCTCTTGCGGGCCGAGAAGTTGTTGGCTGATTTGTCCCATCGTCAACAGACGGTTCGCTTCATGACCTCGACTAATAGCTTCGAGGCCCGTGGCGATGATCGGCTCTATGCCTTTGGGCAGTTTGGGGACATCTGGCCGATCCGTGATCTGTGAGAGGATGTAGTGGATAATCGGCTTCTGGACGTTCTCGGCCAGCGAAGAGTACACACCACCTAGCGCATCCTCGATCTCCTGAATAGTGCTGCGGACCTCTTGGGCCGTAACACGCTCGGCGTCCCGTTGGTTCGCCATCAGGAAGATACGCATAAGGCGCTGTTCAATCTGCATTGCCCGCTGTTGGGCAACCGACAGGTCCAGCGCCTTGTTCATTTGGAGAACACCAACGTCGTCGATGTTGCCCTGCTTCACTGCCCCGTTAGGGCTAGTGGCAATCGTCTGAGCGCGGATGCTCGCACCAGGCTTAACGAGAATCAGCAGCTTTGCGGCGGCCAGCGCGGCCTCTGTGATGCTTCGGCTCAAAGCCTCAAGAGCAATCAGGTCCCCGTCGTACTCCTCAACGAACGAGCTGCCATAGCTTGTGCCGCTGACCCCGTTGAAACGCAGCGGGATGAGAGGGAGGCGCTTAGCCGGCAGCACACGCAGAGAGCCCGGCACAGCCACCCCTTCAACCTCTTGCCAGTATTTGAACTGGCCGTTGTCTTCAAGGCACGCGCCGCTGTACAGGGCAAGGTTCTTGTCACCCTCACTGGACGGCGACGTACCTTCTGGCAAGCCGTCAGGGAAGTAGCGGGCCGCCACCTCTCTAGCAACGTGCTGCTTGACGACAACCTTGATGATGTTGCCCTCAGGGTCCCGCTCAACGATGTACTTGTGCAGGTCCACAAACTGCGGGCCGCGCCTCTTGTCCACCATGATGAGGCCGTTGCCCGTAATGAGCAGGTGCCTCAGGCATTCAGACATCACGGGGCGCCAGCCTTGCGTTTCAAACGCCTCGCGTCCCGTCTCCTCAATCAGCGACAGGTTCTTCTCAATCTCCGCACGGCCCGCTGCGGCGTCTTCTGCACCAAACTCGGCAACCAGCTGCCGCTCCATGAACGGGTCAATTGCTAGACGATAGAACGGTAGCTGGGTCGGGAACAACGACAGACCTAGCTTGGACGCCAGCGTGTTGACTCCTTCAGCCCCGACGCTTTGATAGTTCTGCGGTAGACGGTCACGACCCGTCTCGTCCCGGCGAAATACAGCGGGGATCGTCAGAACACTTGACCTGATTCCCCGCTCCTCGAACTCCGACCGCGCCGAAAGGCCGACAGAGTAATGGTGTTGGAGCGTCTTCATGTCACACGTTCACGTTGGGGATTTGCATGCGGAATCGTTTAAGGACACCACCAGAAGCTGCTGACGTTTGCTGCGCTTGCTGCGCTGCTTGGCTGCGTCCCACCCTTTGTGCGGGCTTAGGTGCCGGGGGAGGGGCTGCCGGTGCGGGCGGCGGCGTCGGCGGCGCTTCGATCTTCGGGGCGAAACACATTGTGCGGCTCAGGGTCAGGTTTAAAAGGGTGTCCGATCATGTCGTCGAGAGCACTCAGCACTTCCTGCTGCCCAGCTCGCATGCCCAGCAACCACATCATCTGATGGGCCTCGTCTGGAACCGACAAGTCGTGAAGCGGCCTAATAGGAAACCGCTCGTTGAGGTCTTTGCGAAGTCTTCGTAGGACAGATTCATCCATAGTATTAACCATTAGGCAAATTCAGGCTGCCAAAGCCTAACTGTGTCCCCTTCGTAGTCACTAGCGTGGAGGATTCTAGCTACCTGCGCGTTGACAAGAGCCTCGGCAGCGGTGCTCTTAGCCTTTTCAAACTGCGCGACAATTCCAGCCCACACATCACTGAACTCAGCCTGCGCGATACGGCCAGGAGACTTGACGAGCTTGTCTAGGATACGCGGCGCCGTCTTCTCACCTACGCCGGGGCACCCCAAGTAGCCGTCCACGCGGTCGCCCATAAGGGTCTGCACCATGTGGTGGTAGCGAGCCTGCTCCGCATCTACGGTGATGTCATCAACAAACCCGACACCCTGACGGTAGCGCAGGAAACGACCAGGCACTGTTTTGAAATCCTTGTCGTGGCTGATGATCGTAGTAGGCTCGTCGCTAAGAGTCGCCTCAATCCCAATCAGGTCGTCGGCCTCCAGCGTCTCAACTAGACGAGCGCGGGAGTCCTGCATAGCCCAGTCTTTGAGGCGGCCAAAGCACATAGGCCGGCGGGTGCCCTTGCGGTGCTCTTTGTATGACGGCAGGATGTCTTTGCGCCAGTTCTGCCGACTGCTAAAAAACACAAGGTACTCGTCAATCTCAGCTTCCTCAAGCAATCCGTCAAGGTTGCGGGTGTAGCTCTCCTTGCACTCATCGTAGTCTGCAAACAGGACGTGGAAGTCGTTACTGAAAATGACCTCCTTCTCGTTTGCAAGGGTCACCATGTACAGCAACATGTCGCCATCAAGCAGTGCTTTCATCTTAGTGCGTGTCGAGCCAGTTCTCCCCGAACACTACATCGCAGCGCAGGGGTACGTTTAGTTTGAGCGACTCAACCGTTCGCGCGTTCGCCTTCTCAACGGCACGTGTAAACGGTTCGCGCATTCCTTTACGTAGACTACCTTGCATCTCATCGTGAACATGCAGGTGAGGTACATAATCTACACCCCAAGTAATGCCGTGCTTCGGCAGCTCCTGCTTAAGGTAGACGGGCATCCAGCGCATACACACAGAGCCGTCCATTTGTAGCTTTGTGTTAAGCAGGCTGTGCGAACTGCGGACCCCGGCACGACGGCCATCAAGGCCTAGCACACCGTTGTACTGTTGCGCTTGGCGCGTAAGGTACTTGAGCAGCGAAGCCATACCAACGATGCCGCTGTTAAATGCCTTCTTGATCTTGCTGCCCAGCAAACGGCTGCCGCCATTCATCGCGCCCAGCTTGTCCACGCCGCAACCGTAGAGCCAGGCGTAGCCAGAGGCTTTTACCTGATCTCTCGTGCTGGTTACGCCCATCTTCTGCACAGCCTCAAGGTACAACATGTGGATGTCACCCTTGTCTACGACGTATGCGTACTGCCCTTTGTCATAAGGAGCCAGTGCATTGCCTAGCATCCTGTGCTCAAGACCTCCTTGGTCCCAGCCGGCGTACTCAAACTCCTCGCTGTCAGTGGGAACAAACATAGCGCGGATCTCTTTGCCCCAAGGCTTGCGAACGCTTGTCGGGTTGCCCAAATTAGGCCGCGAGTGGCTGCTGCGGTGCGTGATGGTGCCGATGTGCAGCGTGCGGTTGTGGATCTTCCCCTGCTTGGCGCACTTCATGTACGAATAGTTGCCTGTCTCCAGCGTACCGATCCGCGCCTTGACGATGTACAACTCCGCAGCCAGCTTGGCTTCTGGGTACACGTCAGCTAGATCCAGCATGACATTCTCAACCATTTGCGGATCGCCCTTGGCTGTGTAGTCCGTAGGCACCCAGCCGTACTTGTCCATCAAGCGGTTAGCGAGCTGAATGCGACTGCCAGGTTCAAAGGGGATCAGCTTGTAATCCACCATCTGCCCTTCATCGTTGCGGCGCTGTGTCCTCTTGCCAGTCTTCTTGTTGAGCTTGTAGAACTCTTTACGGGCGGGGAATGCGCTACGCAGCTGGTCTTCTAGCTCAAGCTGGCGGGGTCGCAGTTGGGCAAGCAGGTCGTCGCAGGCCTTCGAGTCAAACGGCACACCGTTGCGCCCCATCGTCTCAAGCATGTCCGCAAACTCCACCTCCACCTGCGCCGTGGTCATACCATCAGGCGCTGTGTACAAAGGCAGCCGCTGCTGTAGTACACGATACAGGTGCAGGTTGAGGCGCACGTCTTGCTGGCAGTACGTCAGCATGTCCTGCGAGAAGGCTTCCCAGCCGCCGTCGTAGTCGCCCTTGTTGTCGTCCAAGCGGTGCCCCCAGCTGCCAAGGGAGTGTGCTCCAACAAACTTACCAGGGAGCCGGCCGCTCTCAACCAGTGCAAAGTCTCGTTCGCGGCGGTCACTGAACACAAGGCGGGACCACACCACGGTGTCGTGAACCTCCTTGTCCTCAAACGTGTACCCGTACAGTTTAGTCAGCACAGGGAGGTCATAGCCAGCGACGTTGTGACCACACAGCACATCAGCCTGCCGTATCAAGGCAAGCCCCTGCTTGATGTCACCGTCGCGCTCTAGCGTGGGATCATCGTGGTAGCTCAGTACCCGTGCAGCCCGGTCGTTAACGTCAACAGCGCAAATGCAGTGCAGCTTGGTGACTTCGGTAAGCAGGCCGTCTGTCTCAAGATCAAATAGAAGGGTAGTCATCAAACAAACTCCAGCACTTCCGTGACAAGGTTTTCGACTGTGCTGTCGTTGATGACAATGGCATCAGCATCAAGAAGCAGCGATGCTGTGTTGCGCTCACTTACATGATCGTTGACCGCCTCGTAGCCAGGTCGCTCAAGCCCAATGATTACCCCGTCGTGACGCACGCCTGGCATGTCGCTGTCGTATCGAACCCAATCAAGCTCGTTGCGATAGCGGATGTCTGTAAAGACGACAGGACCTGTGCGTGGTACACGCTTGGCAGCGGCGTCAATCCAAAACCTTGAGTTGACCCCGCGGGCGTATTCACCAAGCGCTTGCAAACGAACGCGGGTCTCCAGCGGATCGTCCGCCCCCAGCATCTTGTGCTTCTCCAGCTTTGCTCGGCTGCCTTCATAGCGCGGGTCCAGCAACAGCATCATGTCTTTGATCGCGTCGCCAAATGCAATGCGTGTAAAGCCGTGCCGCCTGCACAGCTCCTGCGCGACCACATCTTTGCCAGAGCTAGGGTAGCCAATAAGGCCAACAACACAGTCTTTCCTCAAAACGGCACCGCCGGAGTTGTATCAAAATTTTCTGCATCAAATTCTTCGACCAGCCGCCCCGTTGTTCGGTTGAACCGCAAGCTACCACACGGCCCAGTGGACCCGTTGTAGCGATTCTTCAGCACGCGAATGTTCAAGCAGTGCCTGTCGTGCTCCTCGGCCTGGCCGTCACGCTCCAAGCCAATCACCAAATCGCTTAGCTGAGCAATGGCTCCGCTTCCGCGCAGGTGACTTAGGCTGACCTGGGCACCCTCTTCGTGGCCTTTGCCCATCGGCCTCTTCAAGTGGCTGACGTTGAACAGCAAGATCTCGCCGGTCTCTACCAGCAACCGCAGCTCGTGCATCAGCTTGTCAATGCTGCGCCGCTCGTTGTCACTATCCATGCCGCTGACGATCATGCTGATGTGGTCAAGAAACACAGTCTTGCAGTCAAGACCAACAGCAGCAGTGTGGATTGTGGACAGGATCTCTTCTGGGTCTGAGCACCCGAACGAGTCAAAGGCATACAGCCTGTCACCCCAGTCCTTGTAAGCGTCCTCGATTGCAGCCTGCACTTTAGGGGAGTCTTCCGCTTGGATCAGCGGGATGTCGGCGTGTGCGCTGAAGATGCCCCGCGCTGTAGTGAACGGACCTTCTTCAAGCCCTAGGTACGCTACTCGCTCGCCGGCTGCTAGACGTGACGCCGCCAGTTCTCGCATGACAGTAGACTTGCCGATGCCGCTGCCGGCGCAGACTGTGATCAGCTCACCGTAGCGCATGCCGCCTGTAAGTTCATTCAAGCCCTGCCACGGATACTGTCCGGCGCTGCGGGTGTTGCGGTGTAGCGCCTTCTCAAGAAGCTCGTCGCCATGCACAAGGCCTGCTGCCGACCACTCTTGAGCGTCCCAGATTGCGCGGTACAGCTCGTTGGTCTTGTTAGCCTCAAGCATCTCGCACGGGTCCTTGAGCGGTAGCTTGACAATGCGTGCCTTCTGCCGCCCCTTGAACAACGCGCGACACTGCTTAGCTGCGTCCTGCCCAGGTTGATCGCTGTCAAAGCACAGGATTACCTCATCGAAACGTGACAGCCATTTGAACTCCCGCTTGATGTACTTCTCAGCCGTCCCCACCCCGTGTGGCACAGACACCACTACAGACTTAGGGCCAAGCGTCTGGTACACAGCCATTGCGTCCAGCTCACCCTCGCAGATGACGACCATGCGACCCTTATCGCGGAAGCAGTGCTTACCCCACAAGCTAATCGCATCGCTCTCCCCGAGCACGCGAAAGTCTTTGCCAGGTAGCCGCAGCTTCTGTGCGACAACAGCACCTACATCGTCGTAGTAGTTTGCCACCTGCACATCCTTACCGCCGTACTCGGCAAAGCCGTAGCCGTACCTCTCGCAGGTATCCTTTGTCAGATGACGACTTCCTATGGGGCGAATGGACACCCCGCTGATAACACTCATGTTTGCAGTCTTTTTGAAAAACTGATCGGCCTTTACTTCGGGGAGGTCTCCACCTTCTGTGAATTGACAAGCAAAGCAATACCTTCGTTCGCTTTGCACATCTGACGCCAACCCCCTGTTAGCGCCACACTGTGGACATTTACTTCTTTTGTTTGAAAGCGGCATAGTGTGCGAGACACAAGGCGTCGGCCATACCATCGTGCGGCGTGCGGTGCCGCGAGGAGGCCAGTAAAGTTACAGAAGGATAGTGCGCTGTGCAAAAAGCAATCGCACCCTCCTTGTCATGTGTGAAGTCTTCACCAAGTACGGCAGACTTCCACCTACGGGGAACAACAAGCTCCATGTTGGCCCCCATGATTTGCGCTGCGGCTAAGATGCCTACAAAGTTACCGCCAAACTTAAAGGTAGACGAAGCACCTTGCCCCGGCATCCCCCAGACCTTCTCGACGCACATGGGGTTCTCCCACACGTCCCACTGAGACAACAGCCGGTACACCTCAAACCAGTTGATTGGTGTACCGGCTGCTTTCTGCTCAGCCTTTGGCAGCAGCGGCATCGGGTAGGCCAGCGAATGGCGAGGGCTGACAAAGGCAAGGCCGCCTCGTTGCCCTGGGTCTACCCCGATGCCTACGCTCATTCCTCAAGGTCCGCGACAGTGAACGCTTCTTCCACTTCGCGGCCCTTGAAGGCATCCGCCGAGTCATTTGACTTGCGGAACATAGGCTCGACGATTTGCACGGCCTCGATCTTGAGAGTGATCCCAAACACGCCGCTCATGCAGTACGCCTCAGCTCGGTAAGCCACCACCATCCGCGTGCCACGCCCAAGGCGAGCAACGACATCAGCCGGCACCTCGTTACCCTGCCCATCAACGACAGGCATCTTAATGGTGAACCGGCTGCCGCCCTTGCGCTGCCCAGTGCCGTTCTTCTTGAACTTCACCAGCTGGTTGCCTGTGGTGTTCCCCTCTTCGTCCTCCTCGTCACGTCGGTAGTACGACGGGCTCTTAACCGTAATGCTGTTGACCTTAGTGCCGGTCTCTTGCAGCCAGTCGTCCAGCAGGTCGTTAGCCGTGCGGTCAAGGTCCAGCAAGAAGTCGCCATCCTTCTCAGGGTCGAGCTGAAGGGTGACCGAGTAGCTACCCTTCTCGTCCGTTGCGTTATAAAAGAACGGCTCAGCCAGCGTCACGAACAAGGCCCGGACAGTGGGGGTGTACTTGAGGTCAGAAGCGACTCGAACGTATTTTTGTTGTTGAGGTGTCATGCGAAGAAGTATTGGCAATTGCTTAGTTGGTTTACGTCCAGCGTCCCGAACGTAGGAATCTTAGGTAGTTGTACTGACTCAGGTAGTTGCTCTTTCACGTCGTCTGCCAGTTTTTGTAGAAGATCCTGAGACAGCATGTTCTTGTACACATCCCTGAGGGTAGAAGCAAGCACCTCAGCGTCTTTTGCGTGACATGCAAAGGAATCGTGGATCATTTGAAAACCCGTAACTCCGGCATCCGCTGCTTGGCACACCGTCAGGGTAGCGGCGGCTGCGTCAATGCTGTGAACCCAGTTGGGCACACAGGCCGAGCGGCTTTTGCGGCTGTCCACGTCTGCGGACCACTCGCGGGTGTAGACCTTGACCTTCCGCCGCAGGCTGATTTCGTAGACTTTGCTGTCTGACTTGCGGTACGACTGCTGCACCTTTAGCCCCGTAGGTGACATCCACGACAGATGCTTGTTGTGCTTAGACAGCAAGTCAGTCACCTGCTGCATCCACGTCATAGCCGTCGAGGCTGACCGTACAACATCAGCAAGCGCCTCCACCATGACTGCCGCCAACCACCATGTTGCGCTGTAGGTGTCGTTGCCAGGAAACGGAGGGGGGTCAAGGCGCTGGCCTGCAACCTCGTCGTGATACCAGTCACTGACGTAGCCCTGCCGGCTGAACGCTGTAGCTGAATACACGTAGGTCATGGTCAGGCGCTTGGTTGCTTTGCGTGGGATGGAACCACCACCAATCATCAAGAACGCTCGCGCCCACTCGCCGTGCTTGTCGTCGTTCTGAGCAAACTTAACAAGGCGCTCTGTCGTCTCATCAGCCACATCTTTGTAGATGTCAGCGGGCAGTGCAGACGGCAGGCAGTTTGTCGCTACAGCCGTGCGCTCGCAGCGCGTAGCCAGCCCAAGGATCTGAAGCCCATTCGCGGAGCCGTCCATCGCCACAGGCACCCGGCTTTTATAGTTCGCTGGGTCGTCAAGAGCTGCGCCGGCTTCAAGACACCAGGCGAGGAACAGCCAGGGCTTGTCAGCCTCGCACCACCATCGGCAGTCAATCGGATCATCACACACCTGCTTGATCTTGGTGATGTTGTCATCGACCCACTGCACCCGGCCTTCCAGCGACAGCTTGTCCTCACCCCAAGTATTGGCGCCGTGGACCTTGAACCACATCAGGCCGGCGCCCGTACCAATTGGCTTGGCCTCGGCAAAGCAGCACAGTGCCCGATTCAGCTCGTCGCCTTGGTAGTTGAGCGCAGACGTGGTGGGGTAGATGCGCCCACGGAAGTCAATGCCATGCACAAGGTGATGACCTTTCTTCTCCGCGTACATGTCGGCCAGCGCCAGAGTCCTTGCCATCTCGGCTCGACGCTGATCCCACTCTTCAATCCTGCGGTAGTAGTTTCGCGCTACCTTCCGATAGACCTTCCACGCCTGCGGGTCCTCCTCTTGCGCTGTCTCAGGCTTTGCAGGACATGTAGGGTTCTCACGAGGGGGTAGCTCAAGGTTCGGATAGGACCATCCACCATCCACGGCACAACGGAATACCTCAAGAACCTCCTCATTGACACACCACCGCACTCGCTGCAACGTGTTGATGGCCTTGTAGACTGCTGGGCAGTCTGACTCCTGCATGGCTTGCAGTTGTACTCGTTCTCTTGCTCCCATGATGGGACGGCGGCGTATGGCATTGGAGTAGAACCCTCCATTGTCAGTGGCTGTCCAATCAAGAGGGACTTCAGTGATCGGGAGGTGGAGCGGTGTGACTTGCGCGTAGAGTTCTTCAAGGTCGTGGATTCTTTTAGAAAAGGTTTCGGTGAAGCGTAGGTAGCTCCGGTTCTTTCGTTTCTGGCTCTGGCTGTGGTTGACGTACTGATGTGTCTCGAATACGTCAGGTGCAACATCAAGCAGCAGCTCAAGTACAACAGCACCAAGGATCATGGCGTCGGTGTCCACCAACGTCTCCGTGAACGGCTTGGCTGCTGTGCTGCGGATACTCTCAAGCAGGTTAAGGGCATCGCCCCGGAACTTACCTGACAGGCCGCGAGCCACTAGGTTCTTTACACGGCGAAACTCCTTGGCGTTGCACAGCATGTGGTCGCGCAGCCAGAAGTGCTCACGGATGTTGTGCGCGATTCGGTTGCGGACCTTAAAGGTAGTGTTACGGTCCCGCGAGGCAACGCAGTTCACCGCAGACTCCACCGCAATAGCCGCAACAACGCCACTGTCCACCTTGTCAAGCACCGCCTGCGCCTTGGCTCTGGGAGACGTAGGGCGTGTAGGGCAGCTGACCACCTGCATCTTCTTGAACCCTTTGATTGCCAGCAACAGGCGGGAGCCAATCTCTTGGATGATACGGGCACCAGGGCCAGTGTTGCTGTATCGCCCTGCTTCGCGCTGCTGCTGAACACGGCCTTGTCCGTCTACACAGCGCAGGTCGTAGGCCAACTGGTAGATGTCTTGGTCTTGCTCTGAGTACGTCAAAGAAGCTCCTCGATCTTCGCAAGGTCTGACTTGTCTACGTGCAGGTAGCGCTGTGTTGTCGTAATCGACGAGTGTCCCATGACTTCCTTGACGACATGCAGGGGCACGCTATTCTTGACCAGCAAGTTCGCGTAACTGTGTCGAATCTGATACGGGACAAGGTGCGGGTACTTCTTGCGTACCTTTGCCCAGCGCTCGTGGAACTCTTGGATCTCTGACGACGTGATGATTGGCTTCTCGTTTGATTGCCGCCGCGCCTCCAACAGCGCCGCCGTCTCTTGACCGACAGGCACCTGCCGCAGCACCGTGCCGTTGCCCTTGTTGCTGCTGATTGTCAGCACCCCGTCCCTGAAGTCCGACCAACGAAGCCGGCGCATCTCTTCCCCGGCGCCTCGCAGGCCTGTGGTACGCAAAAGTCGGTACACCAAAGACTCTGAAAATTTTTGAGCCAAAAAGTCCAGCTGCTCTGGCGTCAGGTGCTGGCGCTCGCGGTCGTTGGCCGGCGGAAGGTCTACACGCAGTCCACCAGACAGCATGTCGTACCTTTGAGCGCACCGCACAAGACTCTTCAAGGCTGCGCCGACACGACGAGCTGTCCCTGGGTTGCGCCAAGTGTCACTGATGAACTGCACGGCGTCGTCAATGAACCGCTGGTCCACCGTGCGGGCGCCAAGGGCCTCGTCGATGCGTCGCATCTGGTTGACCATGTTCTGCGCTGAGGCCTTGCTGCGCCACTTTGATTGCTGGACGGTTCTGATGAGCTTTTTGAAGTGTGTCATTGTCACACGATTCTGCCGCCAGCGGCAGTCCGAGTCAACAAATACACCTGATGCAGCAGTTCACCAAAGGTCCCTGGTGTCGTGTGCGTGGCTGCCATCACATCCCACACATCCGTCGAGCGGCTACGCACGCCTTCAAAGGCCCCCGGATCGCACCCACCGCCGATGCGCTGCACGCCGTTGATGTCGAGGACGGGTACGTCTGCGTTGGCCGCAGGTCCGACACCGCCACCGAGCGCAGCGTTGTCTGCGACGACGACGAGAGCGCCTGTAGCGGCCTCG
>Ga0070747_1000637_pt1 | contig 17107 bp, 19 predicted proteins | sample VirMetDEL_Mar_31_FD_77321 | JGI IMG/M metagenome (GOLD analysis project Ga0070747, IMG submission 77321) | Aqueous microbial communities from the Delaware River and Bay under freshwater to marine salinity gradient to study organic matter... | ecosystem: Environmental > Aquatic > Marine > Coastal... | reverse complement strand
GGGTTAAGCGCCTCGGGTCGTTTTTTAATGAATGCACTTTTTTGAAATCATGATACAGAAACTAATACTGACCAATACTGATAGTTTAATTCCTTATGCTGGAAATAGTCGGACGCATAGTGACGAACAAGTCCGACAAATCGCAGCATCGATTAAAGAATTTGGTTTCAATAATCCAGTCCTCATTGATGAGGCCAATGGAATCATTGCTGGGCATGGTCGCGTACTCGCTGCCGCTAAACTTCAGCTAAAAGAAGTGCCGACAATTTGCTTGAAGCACTTGAGCGACGCACAGCGCCGGGCCTATGTGATCGCAGATAACAAGTTAGCCATGAACGCAGGGTGGGATGAGGAAGCACTGGCGGCTGAGATTGCTCGACTATCAGAGGAAGACTTCGACATTGATCTGTTGGGATTCAACACCGACGAACTTGATGCGCTACTCAATGATGAGCCGACCGAAGGGCTGACGGATGAAGATGAGGTGCCAGAGGTCCCAGAGCAACCTGTGACCATTGAGGGCGACATCTGGTTGCTGGGCGATCACAGACTGATGTGCGGTGACAGCACAAGCATTGATGCGGTGGAAAAGCTAATGGATGGGAAGAAAGCCGACATGGTTTTTACTGATCCACCATATGGTATGAAAAAAGAAAAAGACGGGGTATTAAATGATAATTTGAATTATGACGATTTGTTAGAGTTTAATCGCCAATGGATACCAATATCATTTTCCGCCATTAAAGAAAATGGTTCTTGGTATTGCTGGGGTATTGATGAACCGCTAATGGATATTTACAGTTCTATAATCAAGCCTATGATTAAAAGCCAACAGGCAACATTTAGAAATCTAATTACTTGGGCAAAAGGTCATGGACAGGGGCAAAATTCAGAAAATACGCGCAGTTATGCGATAGCTGATGAAAAATGCTTATTTGTTATGTGTGGCGTGCAAGGGTCTAATAATAATGCCGACAATTATTTTGAGGGATGGGAACCGATTAGAGATTATTTGCTTGAGCAAAGATTAAAAGCTGGTTGGGATGTTCCAGCAATGAAAAGGGTTGCAGGTCATTCTGATTTATCCAGAGATCATTGGACTTGCAAAAGTCAATGGACGATGCCAACACTAGAAGTTTATCAATCATTTAAAAAATGGTGTATTGATAATAATATTGATGCTTTTAAGCGCGAGTATGACGATCTTAAGCGCGAGTATTATTCAACACGGGCTTTTTTTAACAACACGCACGACAATTTTAACAATGTGTGGGAATTTGAAAGACACCAGAGAGATGGAAGTGAGGGTGGACACGCAACGCCAAAACCAATAGAACTGTGTGAGCGAGCTATAAAATCCAGCAGCGAAAAAGAAGATTTAATTTTAGATATTTTTGGTGGAAGTGGCTCAACCCTAATTGGCGCAGAAACGACCAACCGCAAGTGCCACATGATGGAACTTGATCCAAAGTATTGCGATGTCATCGTCAAGCGGTGGCAGGACTTCACTGGCAAGAAGGCCACTCATGCTGAAACCGGCAAGACCTTTGATGAATCTCATTAATGGCATCTAAAATTCCATTTGATGCAATCCGCAAGAAGAACCTCGCCAACATTATGGCGAAGGTCAAGGCGGGCAAGCCGCTGACCTCATCTGAGTCCAGGACAATCAATGATGAGGAAAGTCGCAGCTTCGGGCATCGCGAGCAAAGGTCTGATGAGGAAAAGGCTGCTGAATACGGAATCACCCGGCAGACGATTGTGCGCTGGCGGAAGTCCGGTGCGCCTTTTCACAATGACAAGGAGTTCTGGATGTGGATGCGCAAAAATGGAATCCGTAGTGCCATGAAGTGGCGGCGTGAGTTTGAGGCTAATAATCCAGACGAATGTAAACCAGCTGCTAAGCCTGTTAAAATTGAATTTAAAACTGCCGAGCAATTGCGCGATGAGTATTTGTCTGAGTTGCAGCTCGCTAAAATTGACAGCGACGAAAGCAGGGAAAAGGTCGCGCTAAATGCTTATCTAAAGATCGAGAAGCAGATACGTGAATCCGAGGCACACTCAGCAAAGTTAGGACTGGACAACGGCACCGTGCTGCCAAGGGCCGAGGTGGAGCGGATCATGCGGGCGGTTTTCTATGCTGGCAACGCATGCACGCAAGGTGTGCTGACATCTATATGCGAGCAACTGGTCGGCTACGATGATCCAGGCGATTTGTATCATGCGTTGAAGCCAGCCGTAACAGGTGGCCGGCTATTCAGTGGATTCGACAAGGTGTCGAACGTAACAGGCGCGCCAAACATCCCTAGCTGGGTGGTCGATTGCGTGAAGCTAGAGGCAGAGCAGTATCTCGGCAACAGTGAGAGCCTCTGGACCCGCAAGCTAAAATGACGGATCTGCTCAACCTCACGCAGCCAGACCCAGTCGAATGGTGCGAGCGCAACATCCAGCTCGACTACGGCCAGTTCGATGCGGCCAAGCATCCGCTGATGTCAGCGCCGCTTCGGTCATCGGCTAATATGCGCGGCGGCATGGTCGGTCTGATCGGATCGGTTCAGCATATCAAGACGCTGTGCGCGCAGCTGCTGCAACTCTACACCGCGCAGACCACGCCGAGCCGGCAGGCGCACTACGACTTGACCAAGGAAGCGCTCAAGGAGTTTAGCGACGACAAGTTTACACCGCTAATCAATAACACGCCCGCGATCAAGCGCATCATCAATGACGAGCGCTTTGCGCAGACCACTTACTACACGCAGTTTCCGTATGGCTTCATTCGGCTGCTCGGTGCGCGCATCCTGGCACATCGTAATTCCAAGACGATCGAAATGGTCACGCTGGATGAGTCGTGGGCCTATGAGACAGGCTGGATCGGTCAGATCAAGGATCGGCTCTCAAGCTATCCGTGGTCGTGGCGCATGTTCCTACCGACATCCGGGCAGACCGCAGGCAGCGAGGTCGATGTGCTCTGGCAGCGATCGACGCAGATGGTGTGGCATGTGCCGTGCGATTGCTGCGGCGAGTTGATCCCTTACATCTGGACTCAGCCAAAGCAGAAGGACGGCGAGCAGTTGCCCGGCGGCATGAAGTTTGCGAGCGGCGATGATGTGCTGCATGAGGATCAGTCAACGGACTATGCGCAGATCCGCGCCAGCGTTTACTACGAGTGCCAACTCTGCGCCGGTCAAATGCTGTTCAACCCAGCCAGCCAGCATGAGCGCAATCAGTCTGGCCGCTACGTTTCGATGAATCCGAATGGCGACCCGAAGATCGACTTCTACCAATACAATGCGATGGCCCACTTCCCGTGGGATGACTTGGCCTGCCAATACCACGACGCAGTGGCATCGAAGAATCGCGGCGACCTTGAGGCGCTGGAGAACTTCGTGCGCAAGCGACTGGCCGAGCCGTGGGATGTGTCGCGCTTCATCGTGCTCTCAGATGAAGAAGACAGCGAGGGCGACTACCCATCCAGCGAGTTATGGAAGGATGCCGACTATACCTTCTGCACCATCGATGTGCAAAAGGATCACTTTTACTATGTCATCCGTTCCTGGTCCAAGGGCGTCGAGTCGCGCTTGATCGAAGCGCACAAGGCGCTCAGCGATTTACACATTGTCGAGATGTGCGAGAAGTACGGCATCTTGCAGAATGGCATGGATGGCTCAGGCGTATTCGTTGATGGTAACTACAATACGACCGAGGTGCAGCGCATCGCCGCGAAGAACGGCTGGATCGTGCTGCGCGGTCAGAACTGCAAACCGTTCCGCCATCCAGATGGCCTGCGCAAGATGTACTCTGAGGCCATCCCGGTGGATACCTGGCAAGGCACCAACGATGGCGACGGCAAGATGAAATATTGCATCCAGTTCTGGTATGCCGAGAACGAGGCGCGCAGCCGCTTTGCCACACTGCGTGGCATGTCAGAGCCGAAGCGATTATGGACGCACTCTAACAATGCCGGCATAAACTATCTCAATCAGCTCAACTCATGGGCGCGCATCGCCAAGACCAATCCGAAGGACGGCAGCGTCTACTACGACTGGAAGCAGACCGCGCGTAATGATCACCTCTATGACTGCGAGAAGATGCAGCTGGTCGCCGCAGCAATGGCTGGCCTAGTCGGCGTCAGTGAGAAGCCAGCCGACGAGAAAGCCGATGCATAGCTAGGTTTTGTCAACCCGCTAAAACAGAGGGGTCGAATTTTCCTGTTCCGTAAATCGGTCAGCCTACTTGACACGGTCGCGCTTATTAATGCGTGATTTTATTTTCTCAGTATGGTGCCACGTCGGCAAGACGGCTGCGGCGACAATCGCTGCCTTGGAGACTCTGGCGGCCAATCAATATACAACTGCTGAGCAAGGCGGGCGCTATGTAGTGTCGGCGTCGGTACAGGGTAAGTCATTTACCTATGAGCTACCAGCCGGCCAGTCGGGCGCAGATTTTCTGTATATGGTTCGAGAGTCCTGGCGAATGATTCTGATCGGCGGCGCGTCCGGCGGTCAGATGACAGACGCCGAGCTGCTCGCCTATCTAATCGATACCGATGGCGAAGTCACCAACGTAACAGTGGCCAGCTTTACCCGACAGACTGAATATGGCTATTAAACCTGTTAAATCTTTCACCAAGGCAGCTAAGCGCGCCATCTACGCCTTCTGGGGCAATGATAGCGCCTATCCCACCGCATCGACCAGCGCGCAACGCAATGCGCAAGGCGATATGAATGGCGACCTGCTCGACTTGATGAGCCGGCACAAGACCCTGCTACTGCGTAACGACGCCCGCTTTATCTATACCAGCAACAGCACGGTCAGCGGCGCAGTCAAACAGAAGAGCGGCAAAGTCTACGGCGAGTCCTGGCGTTTTCAGTCGCACTCACAGGACGCCGACTTTGTCGCAGCGGTCGAGGCCGACATGGATGCCATCGATGGGCTGATCGACATTCGCGGTTCTCAATACTCTTTCCGCCGTAACATCAAGATCGAGTCAAAGTCACTCGATGTAGATGGCGATGCCTTCGTATTGCTTACCGAAACAAAGGATGGATTCCCTCGTTTGCAATGGCTCGAAGCGCACCGCATCGGCTGCTCTTACTACGATAACACCGAGCGCGTACAAAGCGGCAAATATCGCAACCTCAAGATCAAGAGCGGCATCATCTATAATGAGTTTGGCGCAGAGGTAGCATACCGAGTGATGAGCGAAGACGGCGAATCATTCCGCGACATTTCAGCGCGCGACATGATCCACATCACCGACCCAGACTGGTTCTCGCAGGGCCGTGGCGTACCATCGATCGCCTCTGGTATGCTCGATTGGTATGATCTGGCAGAGGTGCGCGACTATGAGAAGATTGGCCAGAAGGTCAACGCGGCCCTGACTCTCAAGGAGTCCAACGATACCGGCAAGCGCGACACCGCCACCAGTATCATCAACGGCCAGACAGGCGCCAGCCAAGCACCCTTTCAAAGCGAACTGATTGCAGGCGGCACCATCCGCTACCTTAAAAACAGCGCGAGCCTCGAAGCACACGAAAGCAATCGACCCAGTGATGGCTTCTTAAAGTTCTCTGACAAGATCGAAGCCGGTGCCTTCTACGGCATGGAGTGGCGCCGCGAGATGCTCGACAGTTCCGCAGTCGGCGGGGCAGGGGTGCGTGCCTTCCAGCGCGACATCAACGATTCGATCAATGACCGAGTCGAGTGTCTGGCCCGCTTCCGAAAACGCATGGCGCTGTACATCATCGCCAAGCGCGCCAAGCAGGGCATCTACACTCTGCCAGAAGACTGGACCAAGTGCAGCTTTACCAAGCCACGCGAGTTCACCGTAGACGATGGCAACGCCCGCAAGGCCGACCGCGAAGACCTACGCGCTGGCGTGGCCTCTGAGTACGACATCCTCGCCAAGCGTGGCTACGACCCGATCGAGTTTACCACGCGCCGGGCTGAATACTTAGCGCAGCGCAAATTGATCGCGCAGGCCAATGGCCTAGCCGATGCCGAGCTAGGCACCGTGCTGCTGCCAGGCGACATCCCTTTTGAAAGCGAAGACAAAGAAATGGAAGAGGCCGAAGAAATGGAAGAAGGCGAAGATGCTGAACCAAGGGTTGCAAGCAGTGAGTTAGACTTCGCCACACTCAAAGCCAAATTCGACTCCTACGGCGTCGCCGTCCGCGCAGGCTCATTGACTCCACAGAAGAGCGATGAGGAAGCATTCCGAAGAGAAGCAGGGCTGCCAGTCATCGGTCCAGAGGTGGCTGGTGCATGGGAGTTTGATGGCGGCTACCGACGTCCGATCACACTGCGCTCTGGCTCTGAATCTGAAGCAGAAATTGAAATCATCGAATCAGAAACAGGCAGCACAGAAGCCGAAGAATCCGCAGCAACTTGACACACCAACCCACCTATAACTTATGACTACACAAAACAAATGGTTCGCAATGGACCGCAAAACAGACGCGGAGGGCAATCAGTCCACCGAGGCTGAAATCTCCATTTACGATTCAATCGGCGGATTTGGTATTTCAGCGAACGAGTTCATTGACGAGCTGAAAGGCTTGGGCGATGTCGAAACTATCAATCTACGTATCGCCTCTGGCGGCGGCTCGATTGTTGAAGGCAACACGATCTTCAACGCACTCAAGCGCCACAGCGCCAAGGTAGTCACACACGTTGACTCGCTCGCAGCATCGATGGCATCCGTCATCGCAATGGCCGGCGACGAGATCCACATGGCAGCCAATGCGCTGCTGATGATCCACAACCCTTGGACCATGAGCATGGGCGGCGCTGAGCAACTACGCAAAGACGCTGATCTGCTCGATAAGATGGAAGCCAACATCCGCACCAGCTACTCGCGCTCTTCACTGAACGCCGAGGAACTTGATGCAGCAATGGCCGCCGAGACTTACTACACTGCCGAAGAGGCACTGGAGCTAGGCTTCATCGATGTGATCAGCGAGGCCAACCTTGCAGCCGCATCGATTGGCGACATGGAATCTCTCAAAGAGTTCAGCGCCATCCCACAAGCCAAGATCGACGGCATCAAGATCGAGTGCCAGGCACGCCAACTTGAGACCGCAGCGGCGACCATCAAGCAGTTCGAGAGCGATATTGAGATCGCACTTGAGAACGTGCTGATCGCCGAGAAAGCCAACAGCGATGCGATCGAAGCACTCGAGCAGCTCAAGACTGAGCATGCCAACGAGCTAGTCGTGGCCACCGAGTTGACTGCCCAGGCTGTCAGCGATCGGGCCGCAGAGCTACTCGCCGAATCAGGCACACCGCCCGTCGAGGATGTCATCGAAGACGATACCTCCAAAGCGATGTCAGAAGACGAGTTCTGGAAGTCATATAACGATCTTAAAAAGGGCCGCGACTTCAAAGGCGCTCAAGAATTTTATGCCGAACACAAATCTGTGATCGGTCAATAAGCACCCAATAACAAACACATCACATGGCTAATACAATTGCAGGCGTAAATCTCGCCAAAGTAGCAATGGAAAGCTTGCCGGCTCTGACCGACTTGTTCGCTCCATTGAACGCACTATCCACTGACTTCTCCACTGATATCTCTCAGTCTGGCGAGTCAATCACTACTCGCATTCCGACTAACGTCACTGCGGGCGATATGACAACTGGTTACCAAACCAACTCATCCGATGTCGTGATGGTCGCTAAGACTGTTACACTCAATCAGTTCAAGGGATTCACTTATGGATTCACTGACCTGGAGCGCTCCAAGTCTGAAATCGACTTGAACCGCTTGTTCGTTGAGCCAGCACTCGAAGCCGTTGGTGAAGCCGTATTCGGCTACATCTGGGACTTGGTAGTCAATGCCAACTTCGCATCCACCGAAGTCATCACCGCTGCGAACTTTGATCGCGACGACTTGGCCGACTTCAATGCGATCCTCACTACTGCTAAGGCACTCAAGACAGGGCGCTCAGTGTTCTGCAATCCTTCATACTATGCTGGATTAGTGAAGAGCCTGAACAGTGCTGAGATCCCAGGCATCACAGCTGACAAAGCCGAAGCGATGGTTCCTCGCGTTGCCAACTTCGATAGCTACGAGACATCCCTTGCAGATGCAAATGGTGAAAGCCTCGGAGCATTCGCCTTCCAAAAGTCAGCTCTGATCATGGCAGCCCGTACAGTGGTAGCCGATGAGATGACTGCTGCGGCTGGCGTCGATGTCGAGACTGTCATCATCCCGGGTCTTGGGCTTCCAGTCCAATGGCGCAAATGGTACAGCGCAGACGGCACACTCTACTACAACGTCAATGTGCTCTTCGGCGCATCGGTCGGTGTGGGTACAGCCGGACACCGTATCACATCCGCGTAAGTTTAATTTTAAGCGGATCGTTTTAGGATTGGGAGAACCCGGTCGGCGGTCCGCTTTTTAAACCTCAAATTTAAAAGATTATGTTAAAACCATCAGTCACAATACACCGCTCTGCAAAGGGCGTCGTTAAGGTTTTGGAATGCTCAGAGGATGCTGGTAAGTGCTTAGACGCTTACAAGGCATGCGAAGAGCCAGGCGAGATCGTTTACATTCGCAAGGGTCACACCGACAAGCAGAAGAAGATTGTCGGCCAGCCAGCTCCAAAAGCGAAGAAGGCAAAGAAGTAATATTCCCCCATCCCAACAAACCCACGCGGCTCGCTCAATATCGGGCGGGCCGCATTTGTTTACTATGAGCCTAGACGACGAAATGATCACAGGATTTGCCGAGGCCGAAAGCTTCGCGGGCGAGTCATTTACTATGAGCAATCACATCGGTGTGTTTCGCGCGGTCTTTCGCGGCGATGATGCACCGACCGACTTTGATAAGCTGCAAGGCTATGAGGTCAACACGACCAACGCCATGAGCGTCGCAAAATCATTATTTTTAAAAGGTGCGCCACCGATGATCAACGAAGCGATCACCAAGAGCGACCAGTCACGCTACATCATCACCGGCATCGAATCAGTCGATGCAGCTACCTGGGAGATCCTACTGCACAAACAAGATGGCTAAGAACTTCACAGTAGATTCGACCCTGTTTAAAGCGAAGGCCAAGAAGCTAGTGAAGCAGCTGAAGCTGGACGAGAACAAGGTGGTGCGCGAGCAGGCTGGTCTTACGGCGCAGCTACTAGCCAAGATCACACCACCATTCAAATCGTTTCCAGCAATGAGTGGCAAGCCAACCTACACTACGGGTGGCGCAATGGGTATTGGTAAAAAAGCAGTTCGCGCTGGTTTCTATTCAGCGGTCAAACGAATGGGTACAGTCAAACAGTGGACTGATAAGAGAATGAAAAAAGCCATTCGTAGCGGCGACACGGCCTATATCCAACAACGGTTGGAGCACATGAAAAAGTCTGTGAAGCACAATTTGCGGGTCAGAGATTACAGTGATAAATTAAGGAACTCGCAGCGCAATAACCGAGGCCGCGTCAATCGCGGCACTCAGCCGATTGTGATGTTAAAGAATGCAGATGTGAATGCTGGCCTTAAACGGGCGATGAATAATGTCGGTATCGCTAAAGCATCTTTCGCACTGGCTGCGCTTCGACTCGGCAGAGGCAAGGCACCCACGTGGATCTCAAAGCATTTCAGCAAGGTCAACACACCGGTCAAGATGACTAAGAACCCGGCGCGCGTTACCTTTACCGCAAAAGCCAAGGGCCTCGATGTAGTTATACGGCGCCTCAAAGCAGTCGAGCGCTTCCGCATGGTAGCAATGGTCAAACGTTTAGAGCAGATGGTCCGCGCTGACGCAAAAAAAGCAGGATTTAAAACACGCTAATTATGGATTTAACTTACTACGACTTCGAGAGCGGGCTAGAGCAGGGCTTCAAGACCCTACTGGCCACAGCCAACATCGAGCTGCGCATCGCAGACGACTATGCCCAGGGCGATTTGCATGATGAGTTCGTCACTCTGGAGATCGATGCCGGTGCGCCGATCAGCGACCGGCACCAGAACAACAGCGGCGTGTACGATCACTACAGCGGCTCTGTATCGATCGAGGTGCAAACACCCTTGGCCAGCTCTGATCAGACCATCACCGCACCCACGCGCGACGAGTACAATGTCGCAGGCGCAGGCACCGCTGCCACCAACGGAGTCTATGTGCGCAATGGCAACAGCGAGAATGGTAAGGCAGCCTATACTCAGTACGATACCGATGGCACCACCGCGCTGTACAATATCTGGTCTTTAACAAATCTCTTCTGGTATATCACCTCGACTGCGATTGATGAAGATCCAGCCACCATCCTGTACTTCGTCCCAAATGGTGATGCTACGCCACCAGAGTCTGGCTGGCTTGTGATTGGCGATGCACCGGCACCAGCAGTCACTGCATCGACCATCCCAGCATTCAGGAGTCGCCACTCGCAGCTGGTGGCCACGGTCCGCAAGACCCTCGAAGAGATCGATGCCGCGTTGCTCGCTAAGCATTGGCCAGGGGAGCTATCACCCACGCAGATCATTCCCACTGGCACCGAGCGCAGCCACGAAGATCAGCAGCGTATGACGGCGCTGTCATACTCGATCCAGTTCCGCATCGCTTGACACGCGGAGCCATAGTGAACCCACCAAAAATCACTAATTCATTATGGCACTTCCATCAACAGCACCCGCTAATTTCCCGCAGGGACTCGACATTGTTACTATCAACGCAGTCACCTATATTGCAGACTCAATCGACATCGATTCAGAAACTACTCGCGGCATCAACCGTACCGACGAATATGGCGACTGGGCCGAGCAGCAAACACGCGCTTCCAGTGATCCGATCGAGGGCAGCATGACGCTCCAGAAGGCACTCACCAGCACCGCCTTTCCAACTGCCGGCACCGAGTTCACGCACGACTACGACGACAGTGGCGCTACTACTACTCTGCGCATTCTAAACGTTAAGGCCGCCCGCTCCAAGGACGAGGCAGACGTGTTTGAAGTTGGCGTGCTCGTAGTCTCTCGCGTCCCTGCTTAAGATGTCTGACCTCATCAACATTACGCTGACGGCTGCATATCGAATCGGTGGCCAGATAAGGGCCATCGGCTCGACCGCAGAAGTCGCCGAATGCCTGGCAGACGATCTGATTGCGCGCAATAAAGCGCACAAGACTAAGGCAAAGCCGAAGACTAAGAAAACCGCGAAACATGAGCCTACCGAAGCAAACAGCAACAGCGACGGCGGCGAGTAATTACGCAGCAGTCAGAAAGTCAGTCGAGCGCTTGCGCCTATCACCTTGGGCGTCTGCTGTGGGTGTGCGCATTGGCGAGTTTACCGTGGCGCCGTTGTGCTTTCGATCGATGGTGGATCTGGAATTGGCCGGCAATGCCTTTATCAGTGGCGACAATCCGATCGAGGGCGATGTGGCTGCCTACATCTGGCGGCACATGCCAGAGTTTATGCCGAGCGCAGACAGCTCAGACTTCGTCAAGCGCATCGCCAAAGTCACCGCAGTGGACGAGTTGATCGCCGGGGTCTATGCGCACCTGACTATTGGCTTTGAAGAGACGCCAGCGGAGACATCCTTTGGTGGCCACTCTAAGCAGAACAGGCTGCCAGCCATCCCATCGATCGCAGCCATCTGCGACGAGTATGGCGCAGCCTACGGCATCGACCCGCAAGACGTGGCCGACATCGACCTGCGCATCGTCTTTCAATGCTGCCGCGCGCAGCGCATCCGCAACGGCGCCAAGTACGCCGAGCCGAAACAACTCAGAGCAGCAAAATCCCAATTTTTAAAAGCACATGGCTAAGACAGAAATCAAATCAGAAATCAGTCTGAACACCACCAAGTTTCAGCGTGGCTTAGCGAAGTCGCAGAAGGGCATTAATAAATTTGCCTCGAATGCGATTAAGAAGTTTGGCGCGATCGCAGGTGCTGCTGGTCTGGGTATGCTGGCACGCTCTGCCATTGATCTCGGCAGCAAGATATCAGACATGGCGGTGCAGCTGAACATCGGCACAACCGAATTGCAGGTCCTCGACTTTGCCGCACGCGAGGCTGGAGTCAGCACTGAAATTATGGCGCGAGCATTGCGCAACGTGCAGCTTAGGACGGAAGAAGCGATCAAAGGCAATAAATCATACGGCGATGCATTTGTGCAATTAGGCATCAATGTAAACGAATTTAAGAAGTTAAAAACGGAGGAAAAATTAGAAGCCATTGCAATCGCTCAATCAAAAGCGACCGACAAGGCTGCCGCATACAATGCAGTGTCTCGTATCCTTGGTGAGAAAGCAGGCCCAGCGTTGCAGGAAGTTCTACAAAACCTAGCCGGGCCAGAGGGCTATGGTGGACTTGAAGCCGCAGCTGAGAGAGCAAACGAAATAATGGGACCAGAGACCGTCGCCAAGATGGACGCAGCTGCTGATGAAATTGAAAGCTTTAAACGACAAATGACTGTCCTGGCTGCCGAAGTATTAACTAAAGTTATTCCAGCCTTTCAGATGCTGAGTAACGGCTTCGGCTTTATTGGCGACATGGTAGGAGTTGCAGCATCAAACGCACTGTCATTTGGTCAAGCACTCGGAAAGGTAATCAGTGCAGTCGTGGCACCAGCGATTAAGCAATTCAATGCTCTAGGATTTGCAATTAAAGCAGCCGGACAATTTGCAGATAGAGACTTTGCTGGGGCTAGAAAATCACTGATTGCTGCAAAAGAAGCAGCAGGAGATTCTATTGATGCAATCAAGGCCATCCCAGACGAAATCGGTGCAGCATTCGATGAATTAAAATCAGATGGAGAAGCAGCGATGGAGGTCTTAGGTGACTCACTAGAAAAGCGCGCAGATAATATTAGCAAAGCATGGTCAGATATGACAGGTGGCATGGTTGACGACACCAAAGATGCGGCCAAAGAAATTAATAAAACTGCAATCACACCAACAGGCACAGGTGCAGAAGGCGCCAAAGCAAGACTTGCTGGCAAGACCAAAACAAAAGCACAATCATTCGATGCCGCAGACGTAAACAAAAGCGGGATTACGACTGGCAGAGAAATGCGCGCAAAAGAAAGTGCCGACCGTAAAGCAGAATCAGACGCGCGCCGGGCCAGGACACTAGAAGTGGCCCGCGAGGCAGGAGCTGGCGAGCGTGCTAGGCGTGAAGCAACCAACCAAAGATTTAACGCTAGAGAGGCTGCGGCTGGATTGAATCTAGCTGGTAATGATCCTTTGTCTGGTCGTGAGCCAATCGAAGAGGAATCCAAGAAGCAGACCGAACAACTTGAGACAATCAACAAGACTTTGGCAAAATTAGACTCAGCACTAACATCGTAATATTATGACACTTCCAGCAGGAGCCACACTCACAGCACCAACATGTACCGGTGCTTGGCTGAACTACCCGTTCAAAGCAAGCGGCGATAGTACAACCAAAGTTTATAATCACTTCATGGAGGTTAAGGCGCTTAACTATACGCCGCTTTCTGATAACGATACCATGACGGCTGCCGACGAAAAGCCGACAAACTCGCCTTTTCCAGACGATGCAAATGCTTTCTGGGTGGAAGATTCGATTCCAGAACCTGGCGATGGTGGGATGATTGTTTTTATCCGTACTTTTGCAAACATACCGCTAGGCAGATCAGAGGGCGCTGGGGTTTATGCTTTCGCTTTCCCAGGTAACGGAAGCACGACAATCAACTCTGAGTTTACCGTAGCTGGTGGAACTGGCGTAGTAAGAAGTCTAGTCAGCGGAAGGCCAGAAGTAGCTTTTACAACAAGCGCATCCAATGCATTAATGCTAGGCGTCGGAGATAAATTCACACTTGCTTCCAATAGTTACGGGAGGCAATGGTTTCAAGCCACTCCATATGGCTCGGCTACTTTATTAACATTTGGACCACGGCTGGTTGTTTATTCAAAGGTAGTAAACGGAGCTAACTTTGATATAAAAGGTTATGTAGAAGGTTATGAAGGATTCGATCCTGCGACTTGGGCTTTTCCGGGAGCCGGTGGCGGTGTAACTTGGTTTATTCAGCGAATTACACTGGAGGGCCGAGCTGCCGCTACACCAGTCAATGCCTCTTCAATCCTCGACTACCGATATATAAAGACAGATAACATTAACGACGAAAAACTAAGCACAGCGTTTCAAGTTATACTCGCACCACATCTCTCGGCCTCTGTAACTGTGGTCGAAAGCATAACAACAGCAACCTACCCAACACTTGATATGTATAACGGCATGGTGTATCGTGGCACATTTATTGCAGCAGAAGATGAGATCGCGCGTCGATGGAAGGGCAACATCTGGGAGATCGTTGCGCGAAGAGTAACCGCTCGATGAGTAAACGCGCCAGAGTTGATCTTGCTAACGTGTTGGTGCGCGCTGGCTACGATAGGGAAAAGACTCTACGAGCGATCAAGTATCCATTCTGTAATGCGATATTGGCAGATGTCACCTATGCAGATATCCCGACTGATGAAATGGATGTGACAGTTATCTTTGAGCCATTATATGAAGAGCAGATGACTATAACGACTGGCGCCGTTGTGACTCTAGAAGATCCGATGCCGCCAATGCTATCTCGGCTGGAGTATTCGCAGACCGCAGTTTTCTATTTTTACTATGAAGATTCTGATCTAACTCAAAGTTTATTTGAGCCAAACAGGGTAATAATTCCAGCGCCACCTGAATGGCCAGAGCTGGACTTCGGCACCGCCTAGCTTGACACGGCAGGCCATTGTAAATGGCACAATCTTTAACAGTACAAACTGCGCGCAGTAATTTGCACGCCGCGCTGGTCGCAGGCGTGTCGCAACCCTACACGCCTAAGTCGTTCCCGAAGCTGGTCTTCGGCGAGACGGTCACTGCCGATCTCTACTTGGTCGATGATTCCAATGGCTACGATACGCGCTCAGGCGCAGCCGGCTACATCCCGCGCCTCGCCATTACCCTGGACAACGACAAGCCACAGAGCGGCGACTTTACCATCAGCGATGCCAGCGAGACGACTACCGCGCTCGATTGGGATGCCACTGCCGAGGAGGTCGAGACGGCGCTCAATGCGCTCAACACCAACACTGGCCCAGGTGGCGATACCGTCACCGTCTCTAAGTTTATCAATGGCACCTACAGCATCCTGTGGGATACCGTCGGCGCGCAGGTTGCTTTGACCGTCAGCGCAGCAGGCATCCAACCGCCCTCTGCGGCGTCGATCCTACCCGTGGTCGAAGGCGATGGCAGCAACCGCGAAGAGCAGCTCATCCAACTCAAATCCGATCCGCTGATCTTTACCAATACTGGCGTGGCCATCACCGATGGCTGGACGGTAACGCTGGATGCCAATAATTCCAACTTCCTACGCGCAGTCGCCATCGAGGCGATCAGCGCCAACTACTCGATCGAGCTAGTCAGCCCGACTGCCGACGTCGATGTCGTCGCACGCGGCCCGGTCTTACTGGAGCCATCAGCCTTCAGCGTGCAAGCACTCTCAGGCATCTCTTATCCAGACTTCGTGACCGCCGACGATGTGGTCAACGAGCGTCTCGACATTACTATCTTAGTCGGTGGCACCTTGACCGATCTCGACTTTATCCCGACGCTCAGCCTATCCGCCGACTATACCGTGCTCACTGGCGTCACCGTTGGCGCTACGGTGCCAGGCAAGATCTGGGCGCTCAAGGCAGGCACCGACGCGAGCGATCCAGCCGGCGGCATCGTGCGCCCGATCGACTACGCTGCCACCACCAATGAGAAAATCTGGAAGGTCCAATTATGAGTGAAATCCCTTTATATATCGATACCGATACCAATGCGGTGGTCAGTCCCGACTCACCGACTACCTTGGCTGGCTATAACATCACCGACGGTAATAGTGGCGACGTTGCAAACGATGCCATCTGGGATGCCAAAGGCGATCTGGCAGGCGGCACAGGTGCCGATACCGCAGCGCGCCTACCCATCGGCACCGATACGCAGGTACTCACCGCCGATAGCGCTGAGGCCACAGGCATGAAGTGGGCGGCGCCGACTGGCGGCACAGGCGATGTAGCTACGGACGTGATCTGGGATGCCAAGGGCGACCTAGCCGGAGGCACTGGCTCAGATACCGCCGTGCGCTTAGCTGTCGGCACTAACGATCAAGTACTCACTGCTGATAGCGCAGAAGCCACGGGCATGAAATGGGCCACGCCCGCATCTGCCACCATACCGATCGAGATACAGGCAGCCGCATCTGATCAGACCACGGACCTTACCACTGGCACCACCAAGCTGACCTTCCGCACGCCAGAAGCTTTCACGCTCACTGGCCTGCGCGCCTCGGTCAATACCGCGCCGACTGGCTCGGTTATTACTGTAGACGTCAATCAAAACGGCGCGTCATTGATGAACACCACCAAGCTGACCATCGACGCAGGTGAGACTAGCTCAACCACCGCAGCCACGCCGCCCGTCATTACCACCACCGTCATAGCCGACGATGCAGAGATCACCATCGATATCGATACCATCGGCAGCAGCGTGGCAGGCACGGGCCTGGTCGTTTCCATGCTCGGCACCCGCGATGGCTCTGTACTCATTCCGATCGAGATCCAAGTCGCAGCCTCAGATGAGATCACTGATCTGACCACCGGCACTGGCAAGGTAACCTTCCGCGCACCACAGGCATTCACCCTGACTGGGGTGCGAGCCTCACTCACCACCGCAGCCACTGGCGCGCCACTGCAAGTCGATATCAACGAGGGTGGCGTCTCGGTGCTCTCCACGGTGATCTCGATCGATGTGGGCGAGACTACCTCGACCACTGCGGCCACGCCACCAGTCATCTCCGACTCGACCATCGGCGACGATGCAGAGATCAGTATCGATATCGATCAGATCGGCAGCACCATCGCAGGCACCGGCCTCAAAGTCACTCTCATCGGCAACCGTTAATATGATCATCAATCCATACGTTTATCCACTTCCTGCATTCTCGGCAGAAGCGCTCAACTACTTCGGACGCTTAGACACGGCAGGCGATACCACTTATACGCCGTACAAGCAGCCTCTAGCCAACTACATTGATAGTCTAGTAACGCTGGGTGGAGCTTACTGGGATACGATGGAATCCGCTGCATCCTTTGTGGGTGTCGGTATTCAAGGTATCACAGTT
>Ga0070747_1000633_pt1 | contig 17141 bp, 31 predicted proteins | sample VirMetDEL_Mar_31_FD_77321 | JGI IMG/M metagenome (GOLD analysis project Ga0070747, IMG submission 77321) | Aqueous microbial communities from the Delaware River and Bay under freshwater to marine salinity gradient to study organic matter... | ecosystem: Environmental > Aquatic > Marine > Coastal... | reverse complement strand
GATGATGAATTTATGTTTTATCACGAAAGGGCAGATAGATGAACTTAGAAACGCTAGAAATACTTAGAAAAGACATTATTAAACAAATTCAATATGACAATGTCAAAATTGTCAGAATGGAAGACAAGCTAAAAGAAATTGAACGTAAAATATTTAAACTAAAAAATCAATGAAAAAAATTATATGGTTATTGTTAATAATATTTGCTTGTTCAAATAAATTAGGAAATAGTTATACAAAACTAGATTATGATAAAGAAAGAATGGCTATTTATGAATGCCAAGCCTAAAAAAATGAAAAAAGAAAACATTTCTTGGAGTTGTTCCGTTTGCGGATCCTTAAATGCAATAAACAACATTCAATGTGGTAAATGTCAAAAAATTAAAGAACCAACAGACACAACATACTAAAATAAATATATGAAGATTCTAACTCCAAAAGAAAAAGCATTAGACATTATCCATAAAATATCAAAAGTAAATCAAGAATACTCTATATCACTAGCCATTGTTTTTGTAAACGAAATTATCTTACAAACAGACAACTCAAACTATTGGGAAAAAGTAAAATCACAAATTGTAGCACTAAACCAACAATAGATATGACAACCTACCTAATATCCCTTACAATATCCTTTTTTGCCTCAACAGTACTTTTATCACTAATTAACTACAAACTCTACAAAAGCCTCAAAAGAACAGAAGAAGAAGCACAATATTGGTGTGAACAATACATCGTAACAAATAAAAAATCTGATAACTTAGAAGAATACGAAGACGCAATATAACCCTATCAAATACAGGATAGCCTACACAAAGTCTTATAAATCAAATGCTTACGAACCACAAGCAACGCAATCTTCATTGTCAATAGAACACACAACACCCTTCACATCCATCTCCAATTTGTGAATCTCATCCTTAATTTCCATATCAATCATCATATCTCCCGTTAAACTAGCCTTCAATTCACTTATTCTATCATTTATTACGTTTTCATCCATCTTACAAAAATAATTAATCTTATTCTTGAAGACAAACAAATTCTTTCAAATTACACGAAAAAAAATTGAGATTTAAGAAATGAAAAGTCGATTTGAGAGAAAAATGAGTATAGTGGTACCTTACTACGAAAATTAAGAAATCGCCGTTGAAACCACCGTAATAGGGTAGGGGATGGGTTTAACTTAACATAATGTATATTATATAACAAAGGTTTGAATCTGTCCGGTGATAGATTGACTGTTCACTAGTGATTCCTTTTGTATTTATTTCTGTTGGTGCCTGTTACCTATTCAAGCAATTTACAACTAATAACAACAAAACAAATCAGCTAATAAAAGATAAATCAATTTTAACACTATTTACAGGACATCTAAGCAATTAAATTAATAATGTAATGTAATCATATCAAATCAATACAAAGTAGCTTAGAAGTCATTATTTACCTATGGTATAGTTTAGGCATAAAAAAAGACTATCATAAATTGATAGTCTTAATTATCCGGTAGTATGGTATAGTATAATATTATTTATTATTCTAAAATATATTTAAATGGTGAATTAATATTATTGTTTTTTGCTTTTATACCTACAACATCAAAATAAAATGTTTTATTACTTGATTTTAATGGAGGAAGTAAATAAACTAATCTACCTTTATTATTTATATGTAATTTTATTTTCATGTGTTTATAATTTGCTTATTAAATTTAACATAACTAATAATTCCTTGTTTGTTACATCTGAAAAAGTAAAATTATTTTTTGTTTCATGGTGCCAAAGTTCAATAAAAAATAGTTCGTTATCATCACAATACTTTGCGCCCTTGTAAATATCTATTGACACGTTACCGAATCTATTAGTATAATAAACCTTTTGCGCCTGTTCGGATCCATCACCGGACTTTTTAAATTCAATAATAATGTCTTTTATATCATCATCATTAATGCCGTCATTATTTGACGGATCCGTAAATATATTTTTATTTGGGTTGTCTTTCATAGCTATTATAACTATTATAATAATTGCTATCAATAAAATTAAGAATAGCATATTAATGCATTATTAACCCGACATTATTTGATTCATTAAACCATTTTGTAGCGTATAAATCATATTCACTTGCATTAACGTAATCAGCGTTAATCAACTCTTTTAATGAGTTGAATATATCCGCGTGACGTTCTGTTAACTTATTTAATTTATGATCAAGTTTTGAGCCGGTTGAATATGCCACATCGAAATTATTCGGTAAGGTTATGTTTCTAAAAAAGTCATGTGATTTTGTGTAAGCATAAAACCGGACATTTGGCAAAGCCTTTGCAATGTCAATCCACTTATTAAGGTATGCCGGACTGTAAAAATCGCCACTATCATGGACACGTACATAAATTTGTTTTTTCGTTCGTTTGCCGTTCAGCTCGTTAATAATACGTTGGACAAAGCTTTCTTCTTTTGTGGCTTCATAACGAACTGTAAGCGCTTTTTGAATCCAATTATATGCCCCCTTTTGAGCATAACAGAACCAACCGCAGCCAACCTTTTCACCGTCAACAATCTTTTTTATAGCAAATGGACAGGTAATTTTCCCGGTTAATTTATCATTAAATGCGGGTATACTAAAATTATATATTTTGACATTAAAGTGTTCTGATGTCTTTTTTAATTTACTGTTGCTATCACCGAGTAATTTTTTTAATCCTTTCATAATCTTTGTTTTTTATTGTTGTAAATACTATAAAATTCATCTGTTTCTATCCATTCGTTCCAACCTTCTAACCAATCGCTTTTATCATAATCAATCCAATTAGCTGATCTATCGCGGTTAATTTCTTTTAATACATCCGACAATTTCCATCGCATGATGGCACCGGTTTCTTTGCATCTTATTTTAACTGTTGTTTTCATGATAATAAGCCGTTAAGTGAACCGTAAATTAAGGCGGTTACAAGCGTTAAAATTAACGCTGAACCAATAACAAAAGTGATAACGTTAATTATCGTTTCTGTTTTGTTTGAAGTAATTAGTAAACTTTTCATGGTGTTATATTTATGTTTAAAATTTGATTAAGACACGGCAATAAATCGCCGTGTTTCGAGTATTAAACCCATCCTCAGTTAATCTTTTCTATCGTGGTATTGGTTTATCATATCCGTTGCCCTCCAAATCTGTCTCACCGTTAACGCATTTTAAATATTCGTTGATTAATTGCGTAGGCGTCTTATCTGCATTGAAATATTCGGGACGACAATTATAAGCGCTTACTAAATCGCGTAAAAATTCAATACCATCAACACCATTATTTAAGTCTTTTAATTTTTTCATAATCTTGTTTTTTAGGTTAATTAATATATTCGATTACAATTATATAATGCGCATAATTAAAAAACAAGTATTGCAACTAAATATTAATAAAAGTTTTCAACAATCGTAAATTAATTTAAATGTGGATAACTATTTATAAATCAATGACATATAATAGAACGTGCGCACGTGATAATTAATAAAACAATAAAATCAAAATAAATTCATAATTAATTTAAAAATTATTTTTACGACACATTTTTATATATGCTTAGGATTTTCTGAGTCAGAAGAAATTTGGTCTGAAAATTTGGTCTGAGAATTTGCTCTAAAATTCAAATTTTTGGACTAAATATTATTCTATATAAATATTTTTTAAAAATATTTATTTTAAAAAAAAATAAAATAAAATAATTTCAATAAAAATATTAAGAAAAACTTTTAGGAATTATACAGGATCCAATTAGAATTAATTGTTCCTTTTATTGTGTTGATGTTGTGAGCAATTTATATGATAGTTTGCTCTAATAGAACTTTTATTTATTGTAGGAGAAATTCCGTAAAACTGCGGAGAACTTCTTATTATAATTACTGATGCATTGCAGTTAAAATCTCTAGGAATATTGTGAGGAAATCTATTGTAGTTATTCATCCTATTTCCTCTAGCAATTGCTTTCTGATCCATGATAAATAATTCTAAACTAGAACATCCATTTAAAATTAAGACAAAAAATATCCCAATTATAAATTTAACCACGGTATCCCCTCCCATATGTCTTTTATATAGATTCATTAATGTTAACACAATCTAAATTCATTGGGTAAGGAATGCCATATGTCTTTGTATATCTACCATACTTTTTCCAACAAGGTAGTGATAATAAATGTTTTATGTGCTTGTTATATAGCTTATCATGATCGTATATATAGACACCATCAGATGTTCTACAAAACATTATTAATTCTTTGCCGTATTTATTCTTATCCAATAAAAAATAATTCTTAATCATTTATTAAAGTAATTACGTATTGTTTCCAACTCATCATTTGCATCTGTCAAGTTTCTAATAGCATCAATTGCATTATTATAAAAATCATCAGTTGAATGATCGCCTATACCTACAGGGTTTTTTGTCATCAAATCTAATGTTAAAGTAGCTTTAGATTTTTTGGATAATGCATTATGCAATAACATATCATACAAACTATTCTTCATTTTGCTCATTTTCTTCATTTTCTCTTTTTTCTTTTAACTTTTTATCTTTGATTTTTTTATATTTTGCCCTAGACTTAGATTCTCTTGATGAACACCAATCCTCTAGCTTAGTAGAAAAAAACCAATCATTATCAACAGTAATGGCTTTATTGAAATCACCTTGAATTATTTTGTTGATGTTTCTTGATGATGGTTCATCAACTTTATTTTTATTACGTTCCCTGTAAACCCTATTGTAACTTTGGTTCCTACACTTTACAGAGCAGTATTTTTTAGTTCTACCAATTACCTTTTCTGTTTCTTTTTTATTAAAAGTTTTATTACAGTTTACGCAAATCATTTAGTCTTTGGTTTTGGGTTAGGGTTAATAGCTTCAAACAATTCTTTCAATATATCTTCATCCATGTTTATTTGTTTTTGATTAATAATATTCAAATCTAAAAACCATGTCTTACAAATCCAAAATTATTTTTAAAAACATTATATTTTGATTCGTAATCTTTTTTTACAGAAAACTGAATAATATTATCAACTACTTCAATAGGTAGGACATACCAAGAATCAAGTTTTTTAAAATAAATAGCAAACCAATCAACTTCATCTTTTGTGTAATCAATTTTAACTTGACATTGATTGTCCTTGGGACGTATATGATCCGTAGATTTAACTTGAACCCTATGTAATAAATTATCTACATCAACTATTAAATCATACCTTGCGTAATGTGAAAATGGCTTAGAAACAATGTATCCCGTATCTATGCAATGTGTAGTAAATAAAGACTCAGCATACTCTCCTAAATTCATAAAATACTTAATCTAGCTTGATTTTCCTTGTCAATAATGTATTCATCACGAACAAACTCACCCAACTCTTTACCTAATTCTGTTCTTAATGTTTTATCTAAAATTAATTCTTTCATAGATTCTACCCAATCATCAGAGTTTTTACATAAATCAATATTAGCATTTGTCCTGTTGTATGTAATAACATCTGTCCCAATAAATGGTTTATATTTTGCTCCGGCTTCTATTACCTTTAATTCACTCTTGCATCTATTAAATTCATTGTCAATTACAGAGGCAATTGATATATCCATCTCATCATAAAAAGATGCATATCTACTAACCTTTTTACCGCTATCAATCTGTAAATTTTTAAACCTACCCTGTACTGTCATGATGTTTATTTGATGATTCCAAACTTTTATTCCAAAATCAGTTTTATTGTCAGCACCAAATAAATTAAACACAACATTGTTTCTAAGAAACTTATTACTGTTTATTCTTCTTATAGGAGTTTGTAACGGATCCAAATCTTTGTAATGAGTTGTACTACCGGCATATCCTATAACAACTTTGTCTTTGTTTCTAGACTTTCCTTTAGCCTCGCTCCATTGCAATTCATCATCATAATCTATTGCATTTCTAGCTATAACTATTGGAGTATTAGGAACAAGATTTTCTATTTTAGATTTAAGGTATTCTGTTGATGTCCAAATGTAATCAGCCATTGCTAGATTAGCTAAAATACTACCTTTCCATTCATCATAGTCTACATCTTTTCTCCAAATAATTGGATGATAATCGGGAAGAATCCAATAATCATCTATATCCATAATTATTTTAATTCCTTTATTCTTAAATTTTTCTATAATTTCTAAATCGTGATAATTATAACCCAATCCCCTGTTGAATACTAAGTAATCATATTTATCTGCATCAATCTTAGCTTCGTGATATGTCTTAATAATATCTACAAAATATCCTTTTTGTTTTAATTTTTCAAATGGTTTTGTTAATCTATGATAACTAACACCATTATAGTGAGATTTAATAATTACTAAAAATCGCATAATAAATTAATATAATAATTGATAAAACTGTTATAAGAAATGATGATAAGACAAGAAATGCCCTAAACATATTATGAAGTTCTGTTTTTCTAAACCTCAAAAGAAACTTTTAATAGAATGTTGAGACATTAATGATTTTTTTATTATAAATGCCTTTTTAGGTGCTTTATCACCTTTTGGTTGTACAGAAATCCAATTGCTATCTGAAAGAATTATTAACTGCTTTAGTTTTTCTAATTCAATCCAATAAAATCTCTCCCCATCATAAAAAACCCACCAATCTGCTTTACTAGAAAGTAATCCCGATGGTTTACCATTCATGTATAATTCAATAAAAAAATTTCCTGTGTCATTACTTTTTGCATCGTATTTTACTTCAACACTTTTGTGAATTTCCGGAATCCAAATATCGTAATCAGAAAACTTTTTAGGAATACGTACTGCACATTCATATTTTGTCCTAATATAATCTAATACAACCTTTTCACCCTCATGTCCAAATTCTAAGTCGTGACTAAACGTACCTTGTAAATCCTTCATTTGCTATATATTTTGTTAATAATTTATTTGGAAACATCTCACCACATTCATAAATTATATCATCAACCCCGTAATCATTAAACCACTTTCTACATAACCAAGCTAAAGCATCAAGCTGAGAGGCTAACAACCAATCAGTAGTTGATGTAATGCTTTTCAAACTATCTAACTTATCCGAATCATACTTATGCCTTACAAGTATTTTGACAACTAAATAATCCTCACTATACACAGATATCATATCTTGATTTAATCCTAAATCAATGGTGCCATTAAGATGAATATATGCATGAGCAATATTTTTTTCATTATAATTCTCACTTTCTGATTTTATAATTATACCCTTAGTGCTTTGTCTAGGTATAGTTTTTATATTAAATCTTACTTCTGTCAGTTTTGGTTTATATGTAATCAACTTCCAATTTTTCATAAATTTTAATTAGAAATTTTACTCATTAAATTCATTAAAGCACTTTTAGGTTTTTTAATTTTATATATATAATGCGTTTTTTTCTTTTTAAACAACCTATAAAACTCATTATAATCAATCAACTCAGATTCTTTTGGTACATCTGATAAGTTATCAACTAAATAACCTTCAATGTCTCTTGGGGGATAATATCCTTTAATCATCGCTTAATATTTTATATATTTCATCTTCTATCATTTCATTATGTATGTCCTCATTAAAACTTAACATACATTCAACTAATCGTGTAATTATCTTTTCTTTATTGTTGTAATCAGATATATCAACATATTCTAACTGTTCGTATTCATCATTCAATACATCTAAAATCTCTTCCAACATATTAATATTCAATTCAAACGCTTTTCTTACTCCCATACATTTTAGATTTAACCTTTGCCCAATATTTAACTGTTGATGTTTTTTTATATCCGTAAGTTCCTCCATTCCAATTTCTAGCAATAATCTCATTACTAGATTCTTGGTGGTGATAACTCTTCCATATGTAATACATCTCTATTGATTTAGAGGCACTCCACCTATCAGAATAAAAATATCGCTTTGTATCATTACTTTTTCTGAGAATCCTGTTAATTTCATCTACCATTACTCTACGAATTTGGAGTAAACCTATGCTTGGTGTACTCATGTGCTTATCACCTACCGCCAATGAATCTCCATTTGATTCAACTTTTATAATACTTTGGAGGAGGGAATCTACTGATGGTGCATCATCGTATTCTATAGAGTAATATGTATCGTAATTATTCTCTAATGTTGCGTTCGGTGCAGCTACTGCACTTAACAACGCTAGTATCGTTATTATCGTTTTCATATTAAAATAGTTCAGTCTTGAACTCGCTATTCTTCATAGCTTCTTCAAAGATATCAATTCCATTTAAGAAATATCTGTTTTTGCTAAGATTATAGTTTAATCTTAAATAACCCCTTTTAAAAACATCGAAATCTTTTACTTTTTGAGTTTTAACTACTACTGTATTATCTTCTTCATTAGTTTTTGCATAAGGGCGCCAAACAGAACATACTGCATCAGATCCATCAGCAATATTACCACCTCCCTTTTGTTTATACATATCCGGTTCGGGATAATCTCCTGTTTCAAGTATTGTAGGAGTCACTTGATGATTAACTACATGATGACTAACATTAAAACTTTTGGCAAATACCTCCTGTCTTTTTACAAATGATGTTAGGTATTGTAAATCATTAATACCAAGAGGCTTACTTACCTTCAAAAATGGATCAATAACGGTAATGTTCACTTTATTTACCTTAATCAATGTTTTAAATTGATTCTCAATACTTTCAATATCATGATTTGATGGGTAAACGTAAAATAATCTATCATCAAATTGCTCTATCATTTTTTGGCATTTTGCCTTAGTAGAATATTTTGGATCACTACCTAACATTGTTTTTACCCAATCTTTTACAAACTTGTTCCTAGGATAATTTTCGGGAGAAAAAACCGCAACCCTTGCATCCGGATCCTGTAACAGTTTTATTAATATTATAAAATATAACCAAGATGATTTACCTTCATTAGAATATCCTGTCCATGAATGCACCCATCCCTTTTTCCATTTAAATATTCTATCGTATTCTTTTATAAAAGTTGTCTCAGCATTATTCCCTTTATTTATCCAATCCCAAAAATCAATCTGTTCATCATTAACACCATCAATTTCAGTTAATGAATTGGTTTTAACAAAGTCAACAATGTTTTTCTTCATTGATCTAATATGCATCACAACATCCTTTTTTACTGATTTAGGTATGTTTGTTTTAATCACCACTAAATCATGTAGATGATCAATATTTTCTAAGAATGAATCAATCATTAATAACGTATTTAAATTTTTTTCTTTTGGCTAATATTTTTTTTGCACCTAAAGTAATCATACATCTAAACCTAGCGTAGTTAGCCGGTAAGAAAACTTGAGCGTGTTTCATGTAATCATATCTCAGCATATGATAAGCCTCCTCTACGCTATCATAATCATCTCTTTTATTAAATAATAATGTGTCAAATATTAACATATCTTTTATTTTAGCTAGGTATTTTTTTTTAAATTCAATACTAGTTGCCATAAATATATTTTTTAACTTTTTCCATATCTTTAGCATCAATAATCTTAATGCTTTCACTTGAATCAATAAAAATTTGTTTACATTTTGTTATTTTATTTATTGCAAATACCTCGTTTCCTTTAATAACTAGGTTAACAAATTTATCTTCCTTATAATGTTTAAAATAATGGTGAATTAGTTTCATTGTCATGTGTTTTGTTTTTGTGACATGATTTACATAAAACTTGTAAACCATCCTTTTCTACAAATAATTTTTTAGCAAATTGAGATAAATCATCAAAGGATTTTAATGTACCACAGGGTATTATATGATCAATATCAATTTCTTTTCGTAAGAACCAATTTTCACATTTAGCACATTGATATTCCCATTTTGATCTACTCTTATAAGTAATTGCCCTTCGATTCTCTTTGGCAACTTCATTATGAGGCTTCCATCCCCTCATATAACGCATTCTAAGCAACGATCTAATCCAACCGAAGAATGCAGCATCTGTCATTGAATTATTGTTTCTAGTCTTCTCAGAACGCTTCACAAAAGTATTCTAAAGAATAATTCTATAGATATGTTTTTATAAAATGAATCGTAGTGAATTGATAATAATGATTTGTGATTTATTTTAATAAAATCAAATCCGTAGCAATCATTATCTTTAATATATATTGTTATAATATTTATTATCATGGTTTTTTAAATTTTATGTTTATTGCGTGTTTTTTTAGTCCATTAATCATGTGATTTTTAGAAATCATGGATCTGTTTGCGTGTCCGGTAGTAACTGATGGACTAACTGAATTGTTATAATAACCTTTCCTGTTCATGTCACCTTTGTAACCATTACCTCCATCACATCCAACTAATCTTATTTCTTTTACACCTAAATATACAAATACTCCTATTGCTCTGCATACTGTATCACCACAAGTAATAACTGTATTTTTTATTGGCTTATCCATTAAAGACATACTTGGAATAATTGTATGTCCTGTATCACCTAAACTATCATATATGTAAGCACTTGATTTATCAACTTTATTTAATCCTTTAGATTTCATAGTACAATCGTACCTACTAACAAATAAATCTAAATGACTATAATTAGTCTGAATGTCTTCTATATGAGTTTTATGTGAAACAACTATAGCATCTAAATGACTATCAAACTTATAAGACATATTTACTCCAACTGTAAATTTTTTATTCCAATAATTTTTAGGATAATAATCTATTGAAGCACCGCTACCAAATATGTAAACTACTTTTGGTAACTTTTTCTTATAATCTGATAAAATCATTACACTCTTTCTACTAATTCGTAACCAAGAGATAGTTCACCTCTTTTAATTTTACCTATGGCTATATCCATTTTGGTTCTACCCCTTCGTATTGAATCATCCGATAATCCAAAAACTTGGCATGTGTACGGATACGTTTTTTCAATAGCAATAAAGTAAAAATCAGACGGATTAATACCAAGAACATCCGAATAAAAAACTGCTTGTAAATCATAAGAATATTTAGTTATGTCATATTTAAAAGTACTGCAATCAGAAGTAGTTTTAAAATCACAAACATATAATATTTTACCTTCATGTGAGTAATGCTTGTCCGGACGTATCCTAAAATCTAAACCATCTCTTTCTGCATAAAATGAATGCTCTGCGTGAACATCATAATTATCCTCTAGGCTTCGATAAAATTCATTACTATTTAAGTTATCAAACATTTTATTTATTCTAACATTATCAGCCTTTGTAATGGCATTCTTGTTGTCCTTTATAAAATCTTTATAAGCCTTAGTTCTTTTATTACTATTCTCTTCGGGAATAACAGAGTATTTGCTCTGAAACTTTTTACTACCTAATTCACATATGTCATGGAATTGAGAACCAAACGTTAAAGCATCATTTGGCTCCAAAGGTATCTTAGCTTTTTTTACGCTATGTTTATATACACCCTTCAAGAAGGAGGAGGATATAATCCCCGCTCCTACTGAATGGTATAATTCGTTTGATAAATCCGGTATAACCTTCTTTATTTTAAACATTAAAATGGAGGGTTATCAGCATTTACATACTTTTTGCCATTACCGACATATACAACATTCTCACCTTTCTTCTTATTACCATGAGAAATAGAAATTGCTTTCCAATTTTCATTATCATCGGAATGATCAACATCATTGTTAACCCAAATTGCAACATCAAGGTTTTTACCTTTCCATGCTTTATCTTTTAAGGCTTCTAAAGCCTCTAAATTTAATTTTACTAAATATAGTTCACTCATAATTATAATTTTACATTGTTTAATCTTAACGTTTTAAGTTGATCATCAGATAATTTCCATTTTTTCAACTCTTTTATTACTCCATCCGGATTGTTTTGATAGTTTTTTATTGCTTTATCAAATCTATCCTTTGGAAGTTCATTGTAATTACTATTACTGTCTGTAGTATTATTGTTACTATTCAAATCCTTAGATTTATCCTCTTTAAAATCCTCAGACTCATCCTCTGACATTACACCCAATTCATAAAATCCTGTCAGCTTTAAAACTATTCTAGACATGGCTCTTTTTTCAGCCATAGCTAAAACATAGCTTTGTCTACAGTTTTTAGTGTTAGATTCACCAAAAGTGGTAAGTATTCTACTATTCCATTTAGAAGTAGCTTTTATTGCTGCTGATTCAGCCGGAGTATATTCTACTATATCATAATTGATGTCAATATTAGCAATTGCTTGAATCTTATCAATTCCTCTACGTTTAATTATAGTCCAACCTTGAGGAGATTTAAAGGTGTCATCATTATGCAAATTATACTTTTCACATAAATCCTTTAATGGATCACTTTTTGCCATATATGTTTGTTTAAAAATTAAAAAAAAATGTTTAACTGCACAATTGTATAAACTAATATTTACAATTGCAAGTATTTTAGGTTAAAGTTTCTGTTTCAGTAATACCATTATTACCAATCCATTTTATTTTTTTAGTCAAAGTAGAAACCCAACTACTGCTTGTGTTATCAAGTAAGTCATCGCCACTAAAACTTATATTCCCCATTTTTAAATTCATTGTAACATTCATGGGGAAAAATTTACCTTGACTTCCATTCAATGTTTCTGTAGAGCCATTAACCTTTAAAATTAATCTATCACCATACTTATAATTACCATGATGAACTGCATCCATTCTTCTAACAGAAATTCTGTATAATTGCATATAACAGGCAGCTAGTAAATGTTGCAGAGTATAACCACTTAGTTTAGTATCATCCCAATTAGTCCAACTTTTAAGAGCATCGGGTGGACTAGAATCTACAAATCCAACTAATACATTAGAACCCGTATTAAATAAACCCGAACCCATTTTAATTGATTTTGTTTTAATACTGCTATACTTACTATTTTGTGAAACTATATATTCTTGTTTTTTTGGAGTAAACTTTGAGTTAGTAACTATTGGAACCAATTTAATATTACTATAGCTAACATCATATGTATTTGTATACGGAAAAGGAAAGAAATTGCCACTAGCATCATGAAATTTTGCACCTCCAAAAATATACATTTCAACCTTTAATGAATTAATTGATGAATCCCAACCATCTGATGCAGTTATACTACAATCCATCCAATCATTTATTTTTTTTGTTACTATTCTAGCTGCTGCATAATCTGCTTGTGAAGAATTAAAGTCTTTTTCAAATACATTAGCAGCAATGTCTTTAGTCTCATCATTTGAAATTGCGGGTATTCCTAACCATTTAGCTTCCCAATTGCTTGTTCCACCACCACTACCATTTATAATACCTTCAATATCCCATTCAATTGAAACAATACTAGCTGATGAAGTAGTAATACTTACAGTATATTCTGCCGGAGTCATTTTACCTTGTGGTGTTCCTGTAAAATCTGCTTTTGTTATTGTATTTGTTCCATTTAGTGTTCCGCTTACATACCAAGTAGGATAAGAAGTAGTTGATATTGTAACAACATAGTTATCGTTATTGGATGTAGTTATTATTAAATTTGATCTAGTAAGTTCGGGAGCATAATTAGCAGTACCAATACTTAATTCATAATCACGAACAATAGTAGCTTGAGGATCAAGAGTAGATGGAGAATAAGATTTTAATATAAATCTTCTAGTAACACCTCCTATACCAAAACCTTTTGCTCCTCCTTGCCATGATAATCTTGGTGAAAAAATAATTGCTGCTAATTCATCTTTAACTTGACTTCTTCCTAATGGACGTATTTTGGCTTCTGCTTTAAGTCCACTAATAGTAGATGAATCAATAGTGCAATCATGACTAACAGGGTAATATAAGGCTTCATCATTAAAATTTAATTCCATATCACTAGTACCTAAATCAACTTCAATAAATGATTTATTTAAATTCCTAGCTTGACTTTGATTATCATTTGATCTAAGAACAACTGCTTCTGATGCACCACTAGCCTCCCATTCAGTAAATAAATAAGTACCGGATGGATCAGATGCACCTAAATCCCTTACAGAATCAATAGTTGTATCTGTAACCATGTTATGATCAAAATCTTGTTTAATAATTACTTCTTTTAATGGATATTGAAAAGTAATTAATGTATTAGCTTCAATCTGATAAAAATCTAATTCACTAGATATATATTGTCTACCCATAATAGAAGATTGATTTGTTAATACATAATTAGTTGCACTTGGATTATCATCTGCTCTCCAAACACTTCTTTTTAAAACTATATTACTAGTAGTTCCTGTATTTAAAGTAAAATCAGATATTCTAACAACACACCAATTACCATCTCTTTGATATATTGTTACACCTAAACTTTCTAAGATGTTTTGCAAAACATCTTGCATATTCATAGAATTAGATTCACCATTTAAAAATGTTTGATGGTGAACCCTTGTTTTATTTACAAAGGTTGATAATGCATTTGAACTTAAATCATTAGTTATGTTAACATAATAATATACATCATTTAGTACCCCTGTGTTGTAAATACATTTTTCTATTACATCTGTAAGATTATGATATCCATATCTATCATTATATAAATTAGATGTTGCTTGGAATACATCTAAGCTATCAAAATATGGTATATCTTTTAATAAATGCAACCCATCATATGCTTTTAATACCATAACATATGGAGGTGACGCAAATGGTTCTGAAATTAATTGTGTTCCTATCCAACCTTGCCAAAATAAGTTGTTATTCTTATATAAATAAACCTTAAATGAATCATTTTCAGAAATAAATAACTCAGAAAAATCATCAGATAAACTTTCTTTGTAAAAAGAAATATCTAAATAACTTGATCTATATGGAGATAAAATATCATCTTTAACTAAATTATAATTAAGTATTATTGGACTACCATTTCCTTTTAATGTAACTTCTGCATCCGTTAAAACAAGAACATTGTAAGCAAATTGATAACCTATAACATCTATTGTTGTTAATCCTACAGTAGATGTTGTATATCCACCATTTTCACCAACATAATATGTTTCATTAACGCTTGTAGGATTTGGGAAAACACCGCTAATTAAAATTTGCCCTGTTGCACCTTGATTTATTCCTGTATTAGCAATACCAATATGAGGCATTAAAGAACTAGTAGATGCTTTTGCTCTAGCAACAACACCCGATGAAACATAAACTACAGGATCACCTATACTAATTGCCTCACTAGCGGTTACGGTTTCATAAACATTATCAGTAGTTGTTGTAGGATATTTTTTAAATATTTCAAGTTTGTATTGATTAAATTCGTTTTCAATAATGTCATCAAACTCTAATATGTATTTTTTTTGATAATAACTCATAATTTATCCTCCTATAGATCCTTGAAATGTATTATTTCTATTTATTGCCGTAACTAAATCATTACCGGCTAACCTAAATACTTGTTCTCCTTGTATTGCATTCATGAAATCTGTAAAAGTTCCTCCTTTTGATCCAATTCCATCATTTCCATTTCCTCCTGTCCCATTTACACCAAGTCCCGCTTCTCCTTTAATTGATTTTCCTGTAGCACCTAAAATTGCAGCACCTCCTCCCATAACCGCAGCAGCCTTGAGATAACCCACTCCCTCTGCTGCTAACTTAGGCTTGGCTGCAAATGTACCGGCTATAAGTAAAGCAGTTCCAAGAATACCATAATACATTGCTTGGGCAGCTAAATCAGCGGATTGTGCTATTAATGTTCGTTTTGTTGCAATTCTAAGGGCATCAACAAACTTTTTGTTACCATTAAGAGTTTCGCTTACTGCACTCGCAAAACCACCACTTAATCCCGCAGCTAAATCTAAACCCATTTGCTTAACTCCATTAACAAAATCAAACCTAAGACGATCAAAAACTTCTATTGAACCTTTAAGTGTTTCTTCAAATATTGTTAATTGCTCTAAAAATCCTGTATTATCAAAAACACTTTCCCAATTAAATATTCTTTCTTTTCCTTCTGAAATTTCTTTTGGTATTAACTCATCAAGTTTTATTTCTTCTACCTCTAATAATTCATCACCTCCTTTTTTCATTAAAGTTGGTGCTTCTTTGGAGGCTGTTTTTCTAGCAAGTGCTGCTTGTATTCTAGCTAATATTTTTTCTTGCCTTTTATATACTTCTTCGGTTATTATACCGTTTCTGTATTGCATTGCCATTTCATTGGTAATGCCACTATGAAGTTTTTCTTGATCAAGTAAATCACGATACTTTAATTTATCAATAGCTTCTAAATCTTTCTTAAACTTTAGTTCATCATGAAGTGATTCTATTCTTTTTTCTGACTCTTTGGTTATAGTTTCAAGTATAGTTTTTTGCTCTTTTTCTTGATCTCCTATCTTTTCATTAATTGCTTTTAATTGATTAGATAAATAAACTTGTAATTTTGCCGTATCCGCATTAGTAACACCAACCGTTTGAATAGTTTTAAATAAATCAAGTATTGCACGATAATTTTCATATTCCTCTCTACCTAATGCATTTAATACTCTTTGATGTTCGGGTTGTTTTTCTAAGTTTTTTAAATATTCTTTACTTAAACCTAGTATTTCATCTCTATTGTCAGCTATTGCTCTAATAAATTTTAATTCATCATCAGTACCAAGAATTTTTCTTAAACGTGTAACACCATCAACTAAATCTTGAATATCATCATTACCATCACTTATGACAGTATCTGCAATTGATACAATAAAACTAGCAAGAGGTTTTAATGCTCCACCTATGTTTTCTTTAAGTTTTAAAAAATTACCCTCTAATGACTTTATTTGCCCCGCATATGTAAATACTGCTCTTTGTGCATCACCTATAATACCCGCACTAGTCATGGCTCTCTGTATTACATTTAATCTAGCTTGAGTTTTAATTACTTCATTAGTATTTTGTACTGTGGTTTTTAAACCCATGTTGTACAATTCCTGTTGAAGAGCAGTTTGCTTTAAGTTTATACCGTACTGATCAAGTACTTCGGGAGAACCCGCTAATGCTGCAATAAATCTTTTTTGTGCATTTGTATCTTGTATACCAAAAAAACTTGCCAAATCTAAAGACAATAATTGCATACTTACGGAAAGATTAGCAGCCTCTTTTGAGGCAAAACCTAAACCTTTAAAAAACGCATTAAAAG